>Ga0209199_1005340_pt1 | contig 11282 bp, 9 predicted proteins | sample COGITO_mtgs_1105_7_FD_184805 | JGI IMG/M metagenome (GOLD analysis project Ga0209199, IMG submission 184805) | Pelagic marine microbial communities from North Sea - COGITO_mtgs_110523 (SPAdes) (version 2) | ecosystem: Environmental > Aquatic > Marine > Epipelagic ...
TGCGCGCATCCTAAGGGAGGTCGAAGCGCCGCTGATTACCATCGCTCTGGAAGCAACTGGTGGAAATCAGGCGAAATGCGCCGATTTATTAGGAATTAACCGCAATACATTGCGTAAGAAAATCACCCAACTTGAAATTAAAGTGTCCCGCCGCAGAAAACTGATGTAAAGGGGCGCGACAACTGGGCTTTTTTGGTAAACTGCTGCTGAAAAATAATGAGCGGTAATCTGGCCATTTAAAGTATACTGGTGGTGTGAAACTGCATCAAAAGAAGGTGTTGGGAAATCGCCCGAGCACGGATTATAGGTTGGAAGCAATTTCTTCGTCTGCGGCGCCGCAGGCAAGTCCAGACGATCGCCGGGGTCAGCCTGACGGTTCTGGCTCCGCTGTTGAGTGTTGCAACATATTTAGTGCTGGGGCCGTTTGATCAGGGGGCATCCTCGCCCAGCCTGCGCTTGGTTATTCTGGCGGATGTGGTCTATGTGTTGTTGTTGGCGGCGCTGGTTCTGCACAGAATCATTGGTATTGTTGCGGCGCGACGGGCGCAATCTGCGGGGTCGCGTTTGCATTTGCGTCTAACGGGAGTGTTTGCTCTTTTGGCGCTATTGCCGACGGTCTCAGTCGCAGTTTTTGCAGTTCTAACCATCAACATGGGGCTTGAGGCGTGGTTTTCTGAGCGGGTGCGCCGAGTCGTGGGCAATGCGTTAATGGCCACTGAATCCTATGAGCGTGAACAGCGTCAGGCGTTAGAATACGACACCCGTATTCTCGCAAATATGATCGAAAACAGCGCTTCGAACATCCAGCGGTTTGGCCTAAGCGCGGTATTGAAAGACGGACAGCTGAAGGTCCAGCGCGGTTTGCGCGAAGCCTATATTGTCAATGGGGTTGGAGAGCTTCAAGCCCGGGGTGATAAGTCGTATTTATTTGACTATGAAAAGCCGGCTCCCGCTGCTTTTGAGGCGGCCCTTGCCGGTCAATTGGTGATCATTCCCGATTTGGACAATGACGAACTGCGGGCTCTTGTTCGGATGGGGCGCTATTTAGATAAATACCTGCTGGTCAGTCGCACGATTGATGGTCATTTGTTCGGTCTGCTGGATGAAGCACAGGAAACCGCCAAACTGTATCAGGAACAAGAGGCTCTGCGCGGCCAGAGGTTATTTGAGTTTGCGATTATCTATCTGGGGTTTGCTTTGATTATTATTCTGGCGGCCATGTGGTTGGGCCTATTGTTTGCTGAGCGGCTGTCGCGTCCGGTAGGGCGGCTTACAACTGCGGCGCAACAAGTTGGCAGCGGAGATCTCGACGTGCAGGTTGTAGAGGAACAAAACGACGACGAGATCGGGCTTCTCAGTCGGTATTTCAACCAGATGACCCGCGAATTAAAGGCGCAGCAAGATCGTTTACTGGAAAACAGTCGCCAGACGGAAAACCGCCGCCGACTGTTCGACTCGGTGCTTAGTTCTGTGACTTCGGGAGTTATTGCGGTCGATCCTCAGGGCAATATTACCTTGGCAAACCGGGCCGCTCAACACTTGTTGGATGGCTCTGCGAGCCCGCAATCGGTTACTCTGGCCCAAGCGCTGCCAGAAGTTAGTGGCATGTTTGAGCAATTACAGACCGAAAATCTAGAGATTGTACGCAGCGAGATCAAGATCATCCGAGCAAATGAACAGGAACATTTGCTGGTTCGTCTGGCCACCCGCCGCACCGCAGAAGGCTATCTAGAGGGGTATGTGGTGGCCTTTGACGATGTCACAGATCTGGTTGTAGCCCAGCGGACCGCAGCTTGGGGAGATGTTGCGCGCAGAATTGCCCATGAGATCAAAAACCCGCTGACCCCGATCCAACTATCCGCCGAAAGAATAAGTCGCAAGTTTAGCAGGCAACTCTCGTCGGATGAGGCAAGTGTTTTACAACAGATGACTGGTATTATCATTCGTCAAACAAATGATCTGCGTCATATTGTCGACGAGTTTTCAAAATTTGCACGAATGCCTGAACCCCGTCAAAATACGGAAGATATCGTGGGAATTTTGCGTGATGCTGTGCTGTTACAAGATGCAGGACAACCAAATGTGACTTTTGATTTGAACCTGCCAGATCATCCACTTTTAGTCAATTTGGATCGTGGGATGATCTCTCAGGCTTTTGGCAATCTATTGAAAAACGCCGCAGAAGCCACAGAGACGAAGGCAAAAACCATGCCGGAAGACTGGATCCGGAAAGTAAGGATTTACTGTGTGCAAGAGGCTGATTATGCTGTAGTGACAATCGCGGATAATGGTGTTGGATTGCCGCCGGATCGCAGCCGCTTGTTCGAGCCTTACGTCACGACTCGGGAAAAAGGAACCGGCTTGGGTTTGCCTATTGTCAAAAAAATAATCGAAGATCATGGCGGTAGTTTATCGTTGCATACAGCGCAGGTTTTTGCGCATCAAAGTCACGCGGGGGCAATGGCCTGTGTGCGGCTCAAACTGCTGCCGCAGGCGGGTGTGAGGCGGGGACAGGCGGGTGTGGCACAGGAAAATGGGTATTAACGTAACTATGAACGACATTTTAATTGTGGACGACGAGCGTGATATTCGGGAGCTAATCTCGGAGATTCTGCAAGATGAAGGGCTCAAGACCCGGCTCGCAGGCACATCTGATGAATGCATGAGCGCACTGGCGGCCAGCTCTCCATCGCTGTTGATTTTGGACATCTGGCTGAAAGACAGCAGTATGGACGGGATTGATATTTTGAAAATTGCCCAGCGCGACCATCCTCATGTACCAGTGGTAATCATTTCGGGCCATGGAAATATTGAAATTGCGGTGGCCGCCATCAAACAAGGCGCGTATGATTTTATCGAAAAGCCTTTTAATATTGACCAGTTGCTGGTGGTTGTTAAGCGCGCCATGGAAACAGCGAAACTGCGGCGCGAAAACCTATCTTTGAAAAAGCGTGACATGTGCTCTGCGGAAATAATTGGCGAGACGGCGGCGGTGCGCGCTTTGGTTTCACAGTTGGACAAGGTGGCAAAATCTAACAGCCGGGTACTTCTGACTGGGCCGTCGGGCGCCGGTAAACAGGTGGCTGCGCGCTATTTGCACAAAAATTCGAACCGGGCTGGCGCAGCTTTTGTACCGGTCAGCTGTGCGACCATCGAACCAGAGGTCATGGAGCAGATGCTGTTTGGTCGCGAACAGCCAGACGGCACCATACAGCAAGGGCTTTTAGAACAGGCCAATGGAGGCGTTATTTTCTTTGATGAGGTTGCGGATCTGCCATTTGCCACGCAGTCTAAAATTCTCAAGGTTCTGGTTGATCAAAAATTTGAACGCATGGGCGGCACGGTCCGGGTTGAAGTTGATCTCAGAGTAGTGTCATCGACCAATCTTGACCTTGAGGCAGAAATAGAGGCTGGCAATTTCCGCCGTGAGTTGTTTCACCGGTTGAATGTTGTTGGGATTTCGGTTCCGTCGCTGGAAGAGCGTCGCGAAGATATTCCGCTGTTGTCAGACTATTTCATCGAGCAATACCACGAGTTGCAAGGTCTGGCACTGCGTGCGCTGAGCGACGAGGCGGCCGGTGCTCTGCAAACGATGGTTTGGGCGGGCAATATCCGGCAACTGAAAAACTTGATTGAACGGGTGTTGCTGATGGGTCAATCCTGTGGTCCGATCACGGCAGACGAATTGCCGGAGACCGCAATCACCAATGGTGGCGAGGGCAAGGTCGGCCTGTCCGGCAATCTTGTCACCTTACCGCTGCGCGAGGCAAGAGAGGCGTTTGAACGTGAGTATTTGCTGGCGCAGATCAACCGTTTTGGTGGGAATATCAGTCGTACGGCCCATTTTGTAGGAATGGAACGCAGCGCTCTGCACCGGAAATTGAAATCGCTCGGCGTGGTGACGACGTCGAAATCGGGCACCCGCGTGGCCCTGTTAAGTGACGAACAGGATGAAATACCAACTTAAGCGCATTGTTTGGTGCATATGTGATGGCTTATCTATTGATATCAAAGCCAGTCCAGACTTTGCATCAACAGTCCGGAGGTGAAAAATGAAGGTCATTGTGTGCGGCGCGGGGCAGGTCGGCTGGCAGATTGCTCGGCAATTGTCCGGCGAAAAAAATGATGTGACAGTGGTTGATAACAATCCAGACCTTGTACGTCGGGCAACCGATACGCTGGACGTGCAGGGTGTGGCGGGCTTCGCGTCTCATCCCGATGTTCTTGATCGCGCCGGCGCGCGCGATGCGGATATGATTATCGCGGCAACCTATTCGGATGAGGTCAACATGGTGACGTGTCAGGTCGCGCATTCGGTGTTTGCGATCCAACGCAAAATTGCCCGATTGAGGTCACAGAACTATCTTGATTCGATTTACTCTGATCTGTACCGCCGTGATCACATGCCAATTGATGTGGTCATTAGTCCTGAGCGCGAAGTCGCCGAGGCTGCGCTGAAACGGCTGCTGGCCCGATCGGCGTTTGACACCGAGACGTTTCTAGACAGCAAGGCGCAACTTTTAGGCCTGCATATTGAAGAGGACTGTCCGGTCGTTAACACACCACTTCGGCAACTTTCGGATCTGTTTTCAACGCTTCGGGCGATCGTTGTGGCCGTACGGCGGGACGGGACGCTGTTTGCGCCCGACGCTGGCGATCAGTTGTTTGTTGGGGATGATTGCTATGTCTTCGTGCATATTGACGATGTCTCGCGCACCATGGAAACTTTTGGTAAGACCCAACAAAAAACCCAACGTGTTGTGGTGATCGGGTCTGGTAATGTTGGCTTGTTGGTGGCCCAGCGTCTTGAGGCTGGTAAGGATAGAATTCGCGCCAAGGTGATCGAAAAATCCCGTGCACGGGCCGAGGTGGCCGCCGAGGCGCTTGAGCGGACAATCGTGCTGAACGGTGATGGTTTGGATATCGCGCTTTTGACTGAGGCCAATATCAGCCGTGCTGATGCGGTTCTGGCGGTGACTGATGATGATAAAACCAACCTGTTGGCGGCTGTGCGGGCCAAGGCCGAGGGTTGCCCGCTGGCTATTGCGCTGATCAATGATCCCTCTTTGGTGCCGTTGATGGAGCCCTTGGGAATTGATGCCTATATCAATCCACGCACAACGACAGTTAGCTCAATCCTGCGCCACATAAGACATGGTCAGGTCCGTAGGGTTTATTCTGTGGGTGATTCAGAAGCCGAGATCATTGAGGCTGAAGTGATGTCTACTTCACCGATTGCGGGGCAGAAAATCCGCGATATCGACATTCCCGAAGGTGTTTTAATTGGTGCGGTTTTAAAAGAGGGTGAAGTGCATAAACCCACCGGAGGTCTGCGGATAAATGAGGGCGATATTGTCGCAATTTTCGCCCTATCCAAAGACGTTCCTGCGGTTGAACTTTTGCTGCAAGTTTCCATCGAGTTTTTCTGACGGATGCTGATGCGTTTGTTCAAACTACCGCTTTTTTTACTACTCACGCTGGTGTCGGCTGTGTCGATGTATGTGCCGGCATCGTATGCCTTGAACCAACGTGATCACCATATTGCGCGCAGTTTTTTCTATTCAGGGACGCTAACGCTTATACTGGCATTGATGATTATGGTGGCTATTTCCAACCGAACAATCCGTCAGAGCAGTCTGCAGCAGTTGGCCTCATTGTTCGGGGCATTTACGGTTTTACCCCTTATCCTAGCCGTGCCCTTCTATGAGGCCGTTGAAACCACCAGTTTTATGAATGCCTATTTTGAAATGGTCAGTTCCATCACCACCACAGGTGCAACTTTATATGATGATTACAGCCGGTTGGGCGGTGCAGTTCACCTTTGGCGTGCGCAGGTGGGGTGGTTTGGTGGTCTGATTGTATGGATTGCTGCTGCAGCCGTTCTGGCACCGCTTAACCTGGGCGGGTTTGAAGTGACAGCATCCGCTGAGCCAGGGCAGCGTGATACGCACTTATCACAAATGCAAATCGCGGATCCTTCGAAAAGACTGATGCGCACAACGCTGCGCCTTTTGCCACTTTATGTCGGGTTAACAGCCGTATTATGGGTCGGCTTAACAGTGATGGGCAGTGCCCCTATGGTGGCGCTTTGCCATGCGATGTCAGTGATGGCCACCAGTGGTATTTCGCCGATTGGGGGCTTGGCTGACAATGGAGCAGGTCGGTTGGGAGAGATGCTGATCTTGTGCTTTTTGCTGTTTGCGCTGTGTCGGCTGACATTTTCAAATGATACTTTAACCACCTCAAAGGGACGGTTTTATCGCGATCCGGAATTCCGTTTGGGACTTTTGTTCGTACTCGGCGTGCCCGTTTTGTTAATGTTTAGACATTTTGGCACCGATGAGACACTGAACAGCTTTTATTCTGTTGGGGATATTTTGCGGATATTTTGGGGTGCTGTCTTTACAGTTTTATCTTTTTTATCCACCACCGGGTTTGAAAGCGCCGATTGGGCGGCCACCCGCGTGTGGTCTGGCCTCGGTTCGCCGGGCATGGTGCTGATGGGGCTGTCGCTAATGGGAGGTGGCGTTGCCACCACAGCAGGCGGTGTCAAATTGTTGCGGGTTTATGCGCTTTATCTCAATGGTTTGCGGGAGATTGAACAACTGGTCCACCCGTCTTCGATGGGAGGACTGGCCGCGCGCAATCAGCGTTTGCGCCGCAAAGGTGCTTTCATCGCGTGGGTATTTTTCATGTTATTCGGTCTGTCACTGGCGCTGGTGGCCACCCTGCTTGCGGCGATGGGTATCGGTTTTGAAAACGCGCTTATCCTTGCGGTGTCAGCCCTGTCAACGACCGGGCCTTTGATCACCTTCGCCGCAACAACACCGATTGTTTTGTCAGAATTGGCCACCGAGGCAAAGTCGGTTCTGTGTGTGGCGATGGTGTTTGGTCGCCTCGAAACACTGGCGATAATTGCTTTGGTTTTTGAATCTATTGATCAAGATTGACCGGCGTCTTCTCGAGAAGTTACAGGTGATTTAATTTTTAGGCTGGAAACTCCTTCGCACAGGTCACATAATGATGATGTGGTGAGGGTGTCAATTTCGACGCCTGAAATAATAATAAAGGCAGAACCCATGGCGACAGATCGACAAAACCTTCAAGACGCGTTTTTAAACCACGTTCGCAAAACCAAAGTACCCGTCACAGTGTTCTTGATTAACGGCGTTAAGTTACAAGGCGTGATTACCTGGTTTGACAACTTTTGCGTGTTGCTGAGGCGTGATGGTCAATCTCAGCTTGTGTATAAACATGCCATCTCAACCATCATGCCCTCGCAACCAATCAGTTTATATGAAGGCGAAGACGCCAATTGATGGAACACGACCCGGTTATTACCCGGGCTTGGGTACTGCACCCGGACCTTAAATCTGACCGCGGACGGAGAAACCCCGAGCCGGCTTTGGCCGAAGCGGTCTCGCTGGCGGGGGCGCTGAGCAATATCGAGGTCTGTGGTGGTGAAATCGTACCGCTGCCCAAAACTCGGGCCGGAACGATGTTCGGCTCTGGCAAGATCCAAGAGCTAAAGGCGCGTTTTGCGGAAAATGACGTTGAGTTGGTCTTGATCAATGCCAATGTCACGCCGGTACAACAGCGAAATCTGGAAAAGGAATGGAACGTAAAGCTGCTCGACCGGACCGGTCTGATCCTTGAAATCTTTTCGGATCGTGCTGCCACCCGCGAGGGGGTTTTGCAAGTTGAGATGGCTGCGCTTAGCTATCAAAGGACTCGTCTGGTGCGGGCCTGGACCCACCTTGAGCGCCAGCGCGGGGGCTTGGGCTTTGTGGGGGGGCCGGGGGAAACCCAGATCGAGGCTGACCGGCGAGCGATTGATGACCAACTGGTGCGTTTGCGCCGGCAGTTGGACAAAGTAGTCAAAACCCGCGCTTTGCACCGGGCCGCGCGGGCGAAAGTACCCTATCCAATTGTGGCGCTGGTCGGCTACACCAATGCTGGAAAATCTACGTTGTTCAATCGGTTGACGGGCGCAGATGTGATGGCCAAGGATATGTTATTCGCCACGTTGGACCCCACCATGCGGGCGGTCAATCTGGATAATGGGCTCGACATTATCCTGTCGGACACTGTTGGGTTCATCTCGGATTTGCCGACAGAACTTGTAGCGGCTTTCCGCGCCACCTTGGAAGAGGTGCTTGCCGCCGATGTAATCTTACATGTGCGCGATATTTCGCATGAGGTCACAGAAGATCAGGCGCACGATGTGCGGGTGATCCTCGACGGGTTGGGGGTGCGCAAAGAAACCACGCAGCTTGAGGTTTGGAACAAAATCGATCAGATGCCACCTGACAGCGCAGAGGCGACGCGCACTCGCGCTGCCCGTGATGACGGGGTGTTAACGCTGTCTGCACTGACAGGCGAGGGGCTGGATGATTTGCTTGCGGTGCTGGATAAAACCCTGCGCGATGCCTCGCATAAAAGCCAGCTGTCGTTGACGTTTGCCCAAGGCAAGCAACGCGCTTGGCTGTTTGCGCAGGAATTGGTTGAGACTGATACCCAAAGTGACACAGGATTTGACATAACAGTTACTTGGACCGCCAAGCAAGAAAAGCAGTTCAACGATCTGTAAAAGGCGCAAGATATCGCCAAATTGGGTGTAGCGCTTCAGGGTGCATTCAGACATGTTTCGGCATTTTTTTGCCGCGGTTTTTATCATCGGGCCAAGTGTTTGTCTGTATGCAGCGTGGTGACAGCACATTCCATATAGACTTCTGAGGTGCGCTTCAGTCCCTTCATAGGTTTGAAGAGAGTTTCTATATGGTAGCTATAAATGAGTTTCTCACAAGAGTTCCACGCAGTTCAGGTGGTGCGCGGCGCTGGCCTTTTGAACCAAGGGCCCGGATTGTGGCAGAAACGTTGATCCAAGGCGCAACCGTCAAGGCGGTGGCCAAGCGATATGAGCTAATACCCGGCACCGTTTTTGATTGGCGCCGCATGGCTCGGAGGGGCAAGTTGGTTTTGCCAGATCTTGATGGTATGGATTTTGTGCCGGTTCGGATTGAAGAGCCTAGGGCGAGCTACATCGGTTCAGTTGCCAACCATTACAGGCACATTTGATGCGATCAAAGGCGACGTTACCGTCTGGCTGGATGCAGGAGCAACGCCTGAACGCATTGCCCAGATAGCAGCAGGTCTATGATCCACCCCTGGCATGGTGTGAACATTTACATCGCCACCAAAGCGGTCGATTTCCGCAAAGGACACGACGGGTTGGCTGCATTGGTACAAAGCCATCTGCGCAAGAAGCCCTTTGATGGGGCGGTCTATGTGTTCCGCGCAAAGCGGGCTGATCGGTTGAAGTTGATCTATTGGGGCGGGAGTGGGTTGGTCATGGCTTACAAGCGGCTAGAGCAACACGCGTTCAAATGGCCCACCATTCGCGACGGTGTTCTGAGCCTAAATCCTGCCCAATTTGAAGCGCTGTTTGCAGGCTTAGATTGGCGGCGCGTTACCCAGCTTGAGGTCCTACCGCCTGCTGCGGCAGAGTGAAACAAGTGCTGCTTTTTGCAGGCCAATTGGGTCACTTTCTGCTAGATTTATACCATGGCTTTAACCACCAATCTCCCCTCTGATGTTGCCACTTTACAGACGCTTTTACAGGATTTTGAAGAGCGCAACGGACGTAAGGACGACCGCATTCAGCGGTTGGAAAAACTTGTGGCTGACTTCAAACGTGCTGTGTTTGGATCAAAGTCGGAGAAGGTCTCCACAGACCAATACGAGCTGGCGCTGGAAGACATCGAGACGGCAATAGCTGCTATCCATACTGAGGGCGAACAAGACGTCAGCCCTCTGACCGCACCTCAAAAGAACCACGGCGCACCAACCGCGGACCATTGCCTCAGCATCTATCGCGCGTCGAAGAGGTTGTTGCCCCAGACAGCATCATCTGTGACTGCGGCTGCGAACGTCACATTGTTGGCGAAGATGTCTCCGAGCGTTTGGACATCGTGCCATTGCAGTTTCGCGTGCCGGTCACGCGCCGCCCCAAGTATGCGGGTCGTGCGTGTGAGAATGGGATCACCCAAGACCCTGCAAAGCCAGGTCTGATTGAAGGGGGCATGCCAACCGAAGCCACCTTGGCAACAATTGCTATCAACAAGCACGCAGACCACTTACCTCTGTTTCGACAGGCAGGCATTTTTGCGCGCCAAGGTGTGCATCTGGACAGATCAACATTGGCAAAATGGTTGGGCCGCGTCGCCCATGAACTGACGCCAGTCTATGAGTGCTTGAAGGCAGACTTGAAGCAATCGACCAAGCTCTTTATGGAGGAGACCTCAGCCCCAGTTCTCGATCCGGGGCGTGGTAAAACTAAAACAGGTTACCTCTGGGCACTTGCGCGAGACGACAGGTTGCGAGACGACAGGCTGCGAGACGACAGGCTGCGAGACGACAGGCCGCGGGGCGGATCAGCGCCACCAGGTGTTGTCTGCACTCCTGCGCCAAGTTGTGCGGGCAAGCATGCGGTCGTGATATTGCACGGCACATGCGCGGCGTGCTGCAAGTGGATGGTTACACAGGCTATAACCGTATTAAAGATGGGCGTGATAATACCCCCATTAAATTGACCTATTGTTGGCACATGCGCGGCGTGAACTGTTCGAGTAGACCATCAACAATGTCGCCCCCATCGCCGAGGCGGGCCTCAGGTAGATTAAAGTCTTCTGCCGTATTTAGGCTTAGATAAAGGGCCTGTCTGCTGAAGAACGCTGCGCCAACTGCCAAGAGAAAACGCTGCCGCGCATAGAAGTTTTCGAACAATGGCTTGCCCACAGCCGTGGACAGGTCTCGGCCAAGTCTCCAACGGGGCTGGCGCTCAAACACATCGCAAAATACCGGGACGGTTTAAATCTGTTCCTGACTGATGGCCGTATCGAGATCGACAATACCACCGTCGAGCGGTGCATGCGCCCCATCGTGTTGAACCCTAAAAACGCGCTCTTTGTGGGCCATGATACTGGGGCGCAAAACCGGGCAATGTTCGCGTCAATTAGCAAAACCAGTCAGCTGAACAAAGTTGACCTGTATGCTTACATGACCAGCGTATTCACTGCCATTTATCACCGCTATTTCTCAGGGCCATAAGCAAAAGTACATTGTACCGCTAAGCCCGTGGAACGTTGGCAAGTGAAGCGCCGCTTACCTTTTCTCATGGGGTTTAATCCGTGGCTTTTGTGTCCTTGCTTGGGTCAGCTTCGGGTTGGTTTGGCAGTAATCGCGTTACCCCAACCGACGCCGCCCGCGCCAGATCCAGATCC
>Ga0209199_1005343_pt1 | contig 11277 bp, 9 predicted proteins | sample COGITO_mtgs_1105_7_FD_184805 | JGI IMG/M metagenome (GOLD analysis project Ga0209199, IMG submission 184805) | Pelagic marine microbial communities from North Sea - COGITO_mtgs_110523 (SPAdes) (version 2) | ecosystem: Environmental > Aquatic > Marine > Epipelagic ...
TTCTACTTTTGAAAGGCCTGATCCTGTCAACGCTTTTTATGAAACGTATTATACACTTTATACGTTTTCTAGAAATTAATAATCCAAATTATTTTTATGTAAAGAGGCTTCCTGAAAAGGAGGCCTCTTTTTTTATGGGGTTGGGATAATGTAAACTAAATTCCTACAACTGTCTTAAATTTGGGTTGTCAATCATTCGTTTCATACTGTCAAAAAAAGCTTGATAGAATGACTCGTCTTTAGCGTAAAGTTTATAGAGGTCCAACTCTTTTTTCCGTTGTTTGCTCATCACATCATCCAAAATTTTCTTAAACGCTAAATCCCTGTTTTGACTATCATTATTCCCTGCAACTTTAGTTTGATAATCTGGATGCGCTTGAATGTGTTTACTCAGGGTTACAAATTTAACTCTTTGATCTTCTGGAGTTGTATCCCAACCATGAAACCATCTGTCATTAAAGCTTCTGATAATTTCGTCTAAAGGATCTTTGTCTTCATCGCTTCCATGCGCCCCTCTAGGATTTGGGTTTAGCGGATCTAGCTCTGTTAAAGAACCATCCATCCCAATGGTATAGTTGAGTTTGGTGCGTTCTAATCCGTACGTAGATAAATCAACCGATTCTAACAACGCATCAATCAATTCGTCTTCTTTGGTCTTGACAATCAATTTTGGAATCAAAAATTTTAAGAACCAAAATAGTTTTTCCCAATCCAATACCTCATAAGGCATGATGGATGCCATCTGTCCGTAGATTTTAACAAATTGCTTTGCCTTTATTTTGAAGTCTGCTTTTTCATCATCTTCCATATCCAATTCTTTATTAAATCGATTGGCAGCCACATCAATTATAGGGCTGAGTTGCTGGGCATCAACTCCATCAAAATATTTTTTTACAAATAATTCTACTTCCGAACTTTCGTACACTGCTGCTTCATCTAAAGTACCTTTTAATTCGTGTAGCACATTAACATCTGTGGCGCCACTCAGGGATGTAGACGTATAAAATGGATCGAACGAAGCTTTGATATCATCTACCTGATTGAAAAAATCTAAGATGAATAAATCTTCTGTTTTCTTACCCAATTTATTGGCAGAGCGGTTCAATCTGCTTAAGGCCTGAACAGCCATTACCCCTTGTAGTTTTTTATCTACATACATGGTGCAAAGTTTGGGTTGGTCAAATCCTGTGAGGTATTTGTTGGCCACAACTAAAAGACGGTAGTCATCTGAATCAAATTTATTGCGGGTATCATTTTCTGAAAAACCATTTAATTCTCCTTCTGTATATTCAACGCCATCAACTAATTTTTTATCTGAAAATGCAGCTGCTATTTTAAAAGGATTTCCTTTTTCTTCCAAAATACGTTTGATGGCTAAATAATAACGAATCGTTGATTCAATATCCTGAGTGACCACCATTCCTTTGGCTTTGCCTTTCATTTTTTTTGTGTTGTACACTTTACTAAAAAAATGCTCCATCATAATTCCAGCTTTGGTCGCAATCGTGCGTTTATCGCGTTCCACATAAGCCCGTAATTTTTTCTGTGCTTTTTTGGTGTCAAATAATGGATTGTCCTGAATGGACTTTTCTATTTCGTAATAGCTTTTGTAGGTCGTGTAATTCGCCAACACATCTAAAATAAACCCTTCCTCAATGGCTTGTTTCATAGAATACAAATGGAACGGCTTAAAAGTACCATCTTCCTTTTGGGTGCCAAACCGTTCCAAGGTGGCGTTTTTAGGCGTAGCGGTAAACGCTAGATAGGAGGCATTGCCTTTCATCTTTCTGGCTTGCATGACTTTCAATATTTTGTCTTGCGCATCTTCATCATCCTCTTCACTTTGGCTCATTCCCATCGCTTGATTCATTTTGCCCGCTGCGGTTCCACTTTGAGAACTGTGTGCTTCATCAATTACCACTGCAAAGCGTTTGTCGCTTAAATCTGCAATCCCATCTACAATAAATGGAAATTTCTGAATGGTCGTAATAATGATTTTTTTGCCTTGTTCTAAACTCTCTTTTAATTCTTTCGATGAATAAGCGGGGGCTACAATGTTTTTAACTTCCGAAAATTCTTTGATATTTTCTCGGAGTTGTCTGTCTAGTAATCTTCTGTCGGTTACGACGATGACCGAATCGAACAATGGATTTTGAATGCCTTTTGATCCGGGCAATCCTTCCCGTTCTGGATAGGTTTCTATAAGTTGGTAACTAGCCCACGTTATAGAATTGGATTTTCCTGAACCTGCGGAGTGTTGAATTAAATAGGTATGCCCCACCCCATTTTTAGAAGCGTGTTCGAGTATCTTTCTAACCACATCCATTTGATGGTAACGTGGAAAAAATAAGGTGCGTTTGCTTAGTGCATCTGTGGCTTTGCCATCAAAACGTACAAAATGTTGAATGATATTTGCTAAACTTTCTTTTGTAAAAACTTCTTCCCATAGATAAGCTGTTTTATGCCCAAAAGGGTTTGGAAGATTGCCTTTTCCGTTGTTGTTCCCTTTATTGAATGGCAAAAAGAACGATTTGCTGCCTGCCAATTTGGTACACATATACACCTCATCAGTATCAACAGAAAAGTGTACGATGCAGCGTCCAAAATTGAGTAAGGGCTGACGCATGTCTCTGTCGTGTTTGTATTGTTTGATGCCATGCACTTTGGCATTTTGCCCTGTCCATGGATTTTTAAGTTCCAGTGAGGCTATGGCCAAACCATTGACAAAAACAACCATATCTATCTCTTCTCGGGTGTTTTCTAGGTTGTAACGTATTTGACGGGTGACACTAAACTCATTTTTATCAAAATTGTCTTTTACCGTTTGACTGCTACTCGCCATGGGGAGTTGGTACAGCAAAGTAAAATGCGCATCATCGACTTCTAAGCCTTTACGCAACAACCGCAGAATGCCATATTTCTTGACCATACGGTCGTAGCGTTCCAATATTTTTAACTTCCAGTCGGCAGAACGTTGTAATTTTTCCAATTCTTCCGGTTGGGTTGCTTCCAAGAAGTGTCAAAAGCGGGTTTCGTCGAGGGCATATTTGGCATTAAAATCATGGGCGGCTCCAATGTAGTAGCCATTGCCCGAACGGTACAGGGCTTGGGCTTCTTGCACGCTGTTACCGACTGCTTTCATGTCTTCTAAGCAAGTGCCTGTTAAGGCTTTTTCTATGGCAGCTTCCAGTGCCTGTTCGTTGGTTTTTGATACCATATTAATTCACTTTTAGTTTACCGGTGACCGCATTGTCTATCAAAGTAGCCTTGTATTCTTTGAGTTTTTTGATTTGAGTGTGTTGTAGGGCAATGGCTTGGTCGATTTTTTTGGATTTTGATTCAATGTGTTGAATAATTATTTTTTGTTCATGCTTAGATGGAACAGGTGTGTATATAGTTTTTAAATCATTAACATTAAATCTAAAAACCTTTATTCCTGTAGCATACTTCCTCAGTTCTTTTGAAAATACTTTTGTAGAAAAATATAAATAATTAGGGTTTATTATATCACTTTTTGGTTTTAATGATATCTGTTCCCCTCCTAATAATCCAAAATCTCTTCTTTTGTAAAAAACCGAATGACCTAAATCTTCAATTGTCTCTGATGTTGAAATAAAAATAACATCTCCATAATTCACAATTTGTGAATTCTTATAAAACTCATTGTTGACATAAAATTCATAGTTTTCATCAATTCCATTAACCTTATAAGTTTTACCGTATTGCAAGGCAACATATTCACCATTACTTAACAATTCATCTTTGCTAAAACTTGAATTTCCTCTCACGAAACGACATATACCAAATAGTTTCTTCACCTCCCAATACTCAGGAATTTCCCCAATCCATTCCACGCCACTATCCTTCATTTTTACATTTGGGTCTAAGCCTTTGGTTACTGCATTTTGAATGACAATTTGCTTGCGTTCTTTGAGCAAGGCGATCATCTTTTCTTTTTGGGCAATGGCTTGGTCTATTTTAGTGGTTTTCGCGTCTAAAAAATTGGCAATGGCGGTTTGTTCGGATGGTGATGGGATTGGTAATAGCGAATATGATAGTTCAGGATAACTTATGTTTTTACCTTCTCTAATCCCTACTACGCTTGTTTGTATTTCAGAAATAAATGAAAAAGACTTAAATAAATAATTATAAAAAATATCAATTAACCCATTTTTTTTCTTCAAAACTGTATAAGCAGGGCTGATTATACCATCATGATGACAATATTCTAAACCTCCTTCAAATGACCTTAAACTAATTGCAAAATCCCCTTTTTGAATGAACTTGAAACTTTCAAGACTTCCTGACGGCATCACCATTCTGTTTTTAACCCAAGTTCTTGGAATAACTCCTTTATCTTGGGTTACAGAAAGTAGTTTCTCTTCAGGTTTGTTTTTTACAGAGACATCACGAAATAAAAATCTCATTCTAACTGCTTCCCAATGTTCTGGAATTTCTCCCAACCATTCCACCCCCGACTCTTTATAAGCGGGATATGTTGGGAATGTTGGTTTGGTTGCTACTAGGTTCATCTGTTGGTATTTAATTGGTTTAAAACTAGGCTGGTTAAAGAGTTCATTTTTGAAAATGCAAACCATTTTTTGCCCAAATCTTTGAGTGAAGCGCCAATATGATACAATTCTTTACGGTCGATAATCAAAAAGCGGTCGTGGCTTTCTTTAAGTTCCTTGATGGCAATGGATGCATATTGGGAGTTGTGTTTTTCGAGGTCCAATTGCAGTTGTTTACTAATGAATTTGGTGTAAATGGTGGCCGTGGTATTTTGGTTGCGCTTGCTTAAGAGCGTCAATACGGATTCATCTACATAATTGTCAATTAGTATAACATCTGTTTGAGCCTGTTTCACAAGTTCAGCGATAAACACATAGGCCTCAAATATTTGACCGTCAAAGAAAACCCCTTTATCGGGCGTTGGTTGGCCTGCCTCCAGTGCTTTAAAAACACGCTCTAACTTTTCATCTGTTTTAAGTTGTTTTATTTCTAGTGTCTCTAGCCTTTGAAATACCAAGGCATTTTCGACTAAAAATTTACGCATTGCTATAAAGGTTCGCATTATCAGTATGCTTACTTCTGCCGCCTTATCGCTTTTTAAAACTCCTGAAACAGCAGCAACTCCTTGTTCTGTAAACACATAAGGGAGCGTGCCTCCAAGACTTTGTTTTGATGGTATCGCATTTTGCGATACCATCAATTCCACTTCTGTTTCGGACAGCTGAAATACAAAATCATTTGGAAATCGCTTGGGGTTTCTCTTTACTTGTTCACGCAATCGAATGGGTTTAACTGCATAAAATTCTGCCAAATCTTTATCCAACATCACTTGAAACCCTCTAAGGGTATAGATTTTACGTTCTATGATTTCTCTGGAAGCTATTTCCATTAGCTCAGGTTTAAAATATCCATTATTAAACCTTCGTTTTCTTTTTCTAAGTCCCATATTTCAGCACTGACGTCTTCTAGTGGTCTGAGTGGTTTGTGTTGGTAGAAATACTTATTAAAGCTAATTTCATAACCAATTTTTGTTTTGTCCAAATCAATCCAAGCTTCCTCTACATGAGGTTTTACTTCTCTCAAGAAATAATCGTGAATTTCTTCTGCAAGCGGCACACTTTCGGTATCTCGCAAGTCGGTTTGGCAATCGTAAAGAATGTATTCGTTTGGTTTTCCGTTGGGGTAATAGCCATAATCCGGCAGTTGCTCCACAGTGCACTCCAAATGATGTAAGAGATGATCGAGTTGTTCAGCTCTCAACTTTTGGGTTTTTTTAATGACTTTTTCGGCGGTGGCATCATACCAACTGACGGCTGCCATAATTTGGTTCTTTTCACTTGCAGAAAGTTTGAGCTTTTTGCCTTTTAGTACGGTATTGACTTTTTTTGAAAACAGGTTAAAATCGTTGTACAGTTCTGAACCTATCGTTTCTAATAATTGCTGCGCAATGGTTAAAATATCCTTTTGCTTTTTCCATGTGGCACTATTGGTCAACGCTTTTCGTTTTTTGGCGTTTAAATCCAGTTCATTTTTTTCACAGCACTCCAGCAGTTCTTTTTCTATGGAAGCTAAATCGGTGTACACTTGTTCACCATAGGTTGTATAAGCCCATTCCATAGCGTCTTTAATCGTTTTGTCGTAACGTAACTCGGCAATGCGTTCTGCTGTAAACTGGGCTTTTAATCGTGCAGGGCGGTCAATGGATACTTTATAATACCCAAAATCGGTATTGTTAAATACCTTTGCCACTAAACCATCTTCGGTTTGACGTTCCAGTGTTTCAAAATTCATATAAGCCTTTTGAATTTCCTTGATATGAGCAGGTGTCAGTTCACAGTTTTTATTGCCCAGATTTTTACGGAGTTTGGCATACCGTTCGGAAGCATCAATCAATAAAACTTTTCCTTTTCGTTTGGCTTTTTTGTTGTTGTGCAATAGCCATATGTAAGTGGTGATGCCAGTGTTGTAAAACAAATTATTTGGAAGCTGAATGATACAATCTAGCCAATCGTTTTCGATGAGATGTCTACGGATGTTACTTTCGCCACCACCAGCATCTCCTGTAAATAAGCTAGAGCCATTATGTACCGATGCAATTCGGGAGCCCAGTGAGCTTTGATGCAGTGGTTTCATCTTATGTACCATTTCCATCAAAAAGAGCAGTTGCCCATCTGAGGATCTTGGGGTTGCGTCGGCTTCCTCTTCAACGCCCCAATAATCTTTTAATGTAATCACGAAGCGAGGGTCAATAATGTCTTTGCCGTCTTTGATATATTTTAAATCGGTACTCCAAGATTTACCGTAGGGTGGATTGGATAGCATAAAATCAAATGTATTTCCTGCAAATTCATCTGTTGATAATGTAGAACCCACTCGGATGTTTTCGGGATTGTTGCCCTTAATCATCATATCGGATTTACAAATGGCGTAGGTTTCGTCATTAATTTCTTTACCGAATAAATATACATCTCCTGTCGCTTTGATCTCCCCTACTTCATCTTTGATGAAATTCTGAGATTCGGTCAGCATCCCTCCCGAGCCACAAGCGGGATCGTATATGGTCATTACGGGTGGTAATTGGTCTTTAATGGGATCAAAAACAATGTGGGTCATGAGGTCAATTACTTCACGTGGAGTAAAGTGTTCTCCGGCTTCTTCATTGTTTTCTTCGTTGAACTTTCTGATTAATTCTTCAAACACATATCCCATGCCTAAATTTGAAAGTGGTGGAAGTATTCGTCCGTCTGAGTCTTCTTTTTCAAAAGGTGTGAGATTGATGTATGGCGAAGTAAATTTTTCCAATACATCCAACAACACATCTTTGGCTGCCATGTGTTGGATTTGACTTTTCAATTTAAACTTGTCAATAATTTCTTTTACATTTAAACTAAAACCTTGGAGGTAATCTTCAAAGTTGGCTTGAAGAATTTGCTGGCTGTTGGTCGCTGTATTGAAAAGCCGTTGTAAAGTCCATTCACTCGTATTATAAAAAACATAACTACTGGCATCTTTTAAACCTGTTTCATCCCACTCTGTAAACCCGGCTTCATCCCGTTGAAATACAAGCTCTTCCATGACTGCATCTTTGGTGGGCTCAAGCAAGGCATCAAGTCTACGAAGGACTACCATGGGTAAAATTACATCTCGATACTTACCTCTTACATATACATCTCTTAGGCAATCATCGGCAATTGACCAAATAAAACGTATTAATCTATCGTGTACGGATTGGTTCATTTGGTCTCCAGATTATCGTATTAAATTAGATTTAAACAGTCCCTAACCAATACAAAATCTTATAATATATTCCACTTAATGGCTTTATTATTTATGAAGGATTTAGACTTGGGGACTGAATTCTATATTAAATGTATTTAAAAATAATGAATAAAACAAGATGAAAATCAGAGGAAATATTTCTTGTTTGAGGCATTTATTCAAAGGATAAACAAAATTACTACCCTTATGTCATTAAAATCTACTCCTTAGAAATGAGTAATTTCGATTTCCATTTCTCTCTATCGATACTAAAAACATTGAAATCCTTTATTTTTTTCTCAAAGTCCATCCCATTTCTTAGAGCGACTTTTTCTGAACTTATATTCTCAACGTGAACCATGGACATTAATACGTTCGAAAAATTATTTTCAAACGCATAATTTTTACACTTCAAGGCCGCTTCGGAAGCATACCCCCGACCCCAAAATTCTGGAAGTAATGAATACCCAATTTCTAGGCGCTCAACATCTTCAATCGTTTGAACTAAAATACCACATTGTCCAACAAGGCGGTTGGTGTTTTTGTCAATCAAAACGTTCATGCCTCCTAGGTCATTTTCGTGTCTGTGAAAAGCTTTGTCAAACCATAAGGTACACAATTCAGATTCGGATGCTTTGAGGTCTAGATCTAAAAATTTAGCAATGTTATTTGCTTTAAACATAGGCAGCCAAGTGTCAAAGTCATCTGGTTGCAGTTTTCTAAATTTAAGCCGTTCGGTTTCTTGACCCGTGAGAAGGTATTTCATGTTTATAATTTGAGGATGAAAGTTAGTGATTATTTACTGTTTTGTTGGTATTCACCCAAAACCGCATTAACTGCCTTTTCTTCAAAATTTCTATTAAACACAAATTAGTAAATACCTGATTTCATCGTTTTAGTGTTTTTCCAATACTCATTTGCTTTGGCAATGGTGGCAAATTCAGTGGCTACGGTTTGCCCAATTGCAATAAGCATCGCAGCATCATTGGCATATTTTGGACGTATTTGCTCTCTTATTTCAGCATTTGGTTGGGTAATTTTGATAATTAAGCGAGCCATTTTTACAGCTAATATACGACCATCTTCTGGAGTTGCAGTGATTAAAGAATTTCCTGGGATTAGTTTTGTTTGTTCAGACATGGGTATTTGTGTTAGGTTTTAGTTTTAAGGTTTATAGAGATTGATAGAGATTGATAGAGATTGATAGAGATTAATGATTTACAATTCTTACGCCTGCTTCTACTTTCAAATCAAGGTTATTTTCTCTTGGTGGAATTGGACAGGAACGTGTGGAACTGTAGGCGCAATACGGATTATAAGCCTTATTAAAATCAATGATAATACTGTCTGTATGTGGAATACTTAAATCTATATATCGTCCACCTCCATAGGATTGTTCTCCATTTGTTAAATCAGTAAAAGGAAGAAATAAATGGTTTTTATATTTTTCCATTTTCCTTAACCTATGACTTTGATAAATATTTAATTTATATTTTTTATTTTCAATTTTAAAAACAACTTCTCCATATTTCTCATAAATAGGAACTCTATCTGTTGTAGTTTTCATCTGAAACGGAACTTCATCTTGTGATCTGATAAACTGAGCCTCTACCCGAAAGAATTTGTTAATTGGAAAAAAATCATGTCCTTTGAATTTTCGCTGTTCTCTTCTAGTTAAGGGAGATTTTTCAGGGTTTTTAAATTCATTATTTAGTTCCTCTTGAAATGTTTCAATTTCTTCGATAAAGAGCAAATCTTGAGCTCCTACCGCAATAGTTGTAAACCCCAGAAATAGTATTAAAACTGTTTTCATATTATTTTGTATTGGTTTTGAGTTTTTTTTAACGACTGGCCGATCGCTTCTTGTTTCTCTAAACGATTTCATTTTTCATAGCATTCCTTTAATTTGATTAATAACTGTAACTGAGTCACTTTTCAACTTAGAAAACGCAAACCATTTTTTACCTAAATCTTTTAATGAGGCACCAATATGGTATACATCTGTACCATCTAAAATTAAAAAACGGTCATGAGATTTGGAAAAGATAATGGCCTTAAATGTGGGATATTGAGTATTGGCTTTGTCAATATCTAGTTGTAGTTTTTTATCAAAGGTTCTACTAAGTAAAAATACCTTTACATACTTCGCTTTTTTGGTGAGTTGCATGATTACACTGTCGTCTATATAGTTATCAATAACAACAATAGATTGGTTTGCTTTTTTAATAAGTTTACTTAAAAAATCATAGGCGTCATAGGTTTGTCCATCAAAAAAAACACCTTGGTTATTTTTTAGTTCAGGCGCTTCTAAGGCTTTAAAAACCTGTTCAAATTTTTGGTTAGTTTTTAGTTTGTGAGCTACAAAATCATCTGATAGTTTCAATAATTGTTGGTGGTTACCTATGCTTTTTCGCATTTCTACAAAGGCAGTCATAATAGCAATGCTAACGTTTACTGCTATTTCACTTCGCAAAACCGAAGCTAACATGGCTACTCCTTGTTCTGTAAAGACATAGGGTAAAGCTCTTCTTTTTGCGGTCGCAATTTGCGACTGCAAATTCTTCCACTCTGTTTGAGAAAGTTGAAACATAAAAGACTCAGGGAAACGTTTGATATTTCTTTTTACCTGTTCATTAAGTCTTTTCGTTTTCACTTGATACAGTTCTGCCAAATGATAGTCGAGCATCACTTGTGCTCCACGGCAAGTAAAATTCTATTTTCTATTAATACAGCAGCTAATTTAGATTGATCCCTCATATAACACTATAATAGGATTTAAATATTTGTTTAAACGTAGGTTTTAGCACGCTTTAATTATTTATACTTTGTATCAAGAATAGTTTACTGTAACCTTTACAAACAGTCCTCAAACAGTGAAAAATTTCAAAATGAAATTCACATTCAGCCTTCAATATTTCATATAAAATCAGCAAACTAAAACTCAATTAATTTATAAAGAATTAGACTTGGGGACTGAATTATGGAATAAATGTATTTAAAAAAATAGAATAAAACAAACAAAAGCAAGAGAGAACATCTCTTGTTTGAGGCATTTATTTAATGGTTAAACAAAAAACTAACACTATTCTGTTTTTAGTAAAAAATAAAAATCAGAATTCGTTTTTTAAGACCAAGTCTGCATTAATGAATTCACTTTGTTATATTTGTTATCAAGCTGCGGTAATTTTTTAATCAAATAATAAGTATTCAAAAGATAGTCTAATGAAGTGGAAAGATGCCTTAAATGATTTTGCTTTATACCTGAAAATTGAGCGCGGCATGTCCAAACATACCGTCAACAACTATACGTTTGACGTTCAGAAGTTGGCGCTGTATCTCGAAACACATGAGATGCTGTTGACTCCTCTTCAAATCACAACAGAACACGTACAAGGGTTTATCTATGAAATGGCCAAAGAGCTAAATCCCAGAACCCAATCGAGACTTATTTCTGGATTGCGTAGTTTTTATGATTACTTAATTTTTGAAAACTACTGCGAGTCCAAT
>Ga0209199_1005354_pt1 | contig 11248 bp, 12 predicted proteins | sample COGITO_mtgs_1105_7_FD_184805 | JGI IMG/M metagenome (GOLD analysis project Ga0209199, IMG submission 184805) | Pelagic marine microbial communities from North Sea - COGITO_mtgs_110523 (SPAdes) (version 2) | ecosystem: Environmental > Aquatic > Marine > Epipelagic ...
CCGTAGAAGAGACGCCCTATACACTGCCGAACACGCAGCACCCAAACGCAGGATTCGGCGAGCGCATCACCTACGCCTTAAAAGTTGCGTGGGCAGAGAATCGCCAGTTTTTCCTTCTGTTAACCTGCATCGTCTTTTTTAAAAGCGCGGTAGCCGACCTCAGCTCGATCTCAGGCGCGTCGATGCAGCCCACTTTGCTCGACGGCGACAAAGTGTGGGTCAATAAGCTCGCCTACGATATTAAAGTGCCTTTTACCGAAATCAATCTGGCAGAGGTAGGCGACCCCCAGCGCGGAGATATCGTGATTATCGATTCGAAGCGCGCCGGTAAACGCTTGATCAAGCGTATCGTCGGGATTCCCGGCGACACAGTGGCGATGCAAAATAACGCATTAGTCATCAACGGCGAACCCATTAACTACGAAGTGGTGTCGCGCGATGAAAACTCGGTGATTATCATCGAAGCACTGCCCGAACTTAGCCATCGCGCGCGGCTCGCTAGTGGCTATGTAAGCCGCAGCCGCCGCAGCTACGGACCGGCCGTGGTACCCGAAAACCAGTATTTCGTGCTCGGTGACAATCGCGATAATAGTGCAGACAGCCGAGCTTACAGCTTCGTTCCGCGCGAAGAAATAGTCGGGCGTTCAAGATCAGTGGTGTTCTCACTCGACGGAAATAACCTCTACTTTTTCCGCAGCGAGCGCTTCCTAACTCCGCTTAATTAGACCGCGCAGTCGTTGCCACATATTTGACTTAACCTTAGATTCAACTTCATTTTCCTTTTCCCCAGCGGGTACCTCATCGACTCCTGGTATTGATCCAACCGAATCGTCCTCTTTTTGATCTAGCATAGCTAACATGACAGCTTTTTCAGGGGCATCCGCAGCTTGCCCAACCAAGTTTTCAACCTCTTCCCCCGAAAGTTTTCTCAAATTAAACACATCAAAGTTAGCAGCTTTCTCGAGCAATTCAGCACGCAGAACCGACTCGGCGGGCGCTGCCACTAATACTCCAATATTAGAAGCTCTCAATTCATTTGTCAGCGAGTCAATCAGAGCCCACTCGAGATCTGAGGTATAACTCTCGTTGTCAATAACTAGAATTTTTCGAATCTGGTCAGTCTCTCTTTCCCCTACTTGCGAAAGAGGAAGCTCCTCTAGTTCTTTATTAATAAGCTTGACTAAATCATCACCAAATTTCGGATCAAAAAAAAGCAGACGAATATTTTCATCATCTTTAAGTTCACTAATAAGTATTTCTTTATAAAAATCTTGGTATGCCACTCCACTTGAGTCGAGCACGCAAAAAGGCTTATCTGACTTCGTGCCCGCAAGTATTTGCGCCATCACACGCTTGTGTTGTTCACAGAAAAAGTTAACATCCGATTTCCACTGCAAGGTCTCTACTAAATCTGCGTCGTTTGACTCAGCAAGGGTTTGAGTTGCGACTACCTTCAGATCATCTCCTTGCATCGTATTGATCTCCTCTAATCACGATTTTCGGCCTGTCTCGTCAAAACTCATTTCGGGCGGAATGCTCAGTACGGGTTTTTTAATCCGTTGCCCGTGTTTCTCAAATGAATTCATTTTAAAGACATAGGCAATAACCTCTGCCACTGCCTCGAAAAGTGCTCGAGGAATGTCATGATTTATTTCAGTCGTAAAGAATAACGCTCTCGCTAACTGCGGCTGTTCAAAAAATATAATTCCAGCCTCTTTACCTTTCTCTCTTATTTTTTGCGCCACAAAATCAGCACCTTTAGCAACGACTTTAGGTGCTTCGTCTGTGCCAACTGCGTACGAAAGGGCAACTGCAAAATGTGTTGGGTTGGTGATGATTACATCCGCCTTGCTAATCGCGTCTAGAGTCGATGCCATAGCAATTTCACGCTGTTTTTGTCTTATTCTCTGTTTAACTTCGGGCCTACCTTCCGAGTCCTTGTACTCATCTTTTATTTCTTGAATAGACATCTTTAATTGATTCTTAAACGAGATCATTTGATAGGGCACATCTATCGCCGCGATAACTAAAAGAGACAAGGACACTAGTAAAATTCCGAAACCTAGTATATCTAAACCTCTTGATGTTGCGATTAACGGATCCATCCTAGTCAACGAAAAGATGTCTTCGAAGTACATAACGACAACAAAGAGCACCATGCTGCCAATTAAAATCAGTTTTAATAAGCCCTTGACCAGCTCAACCATCCCTTTAAGACCGAACATTCGACTTAATCCCTTGAGAGGATTCAGCTTCGAGGCTTTCGGGTAAAATCCCTTCATAGAAAAGCCAATGCCTCCTACTAGAAACGCGGCACCAAAGGCGAGAAATACGGTCACCGCAAAAATTGGTAGGATTGACCCTAGGCCGCGTAAAAATAGTGTACCTAACATCGACGGTACAAGTGCAGTGTCGCGCACAACTCTCTCATCGAATAAAAATGCCTCTTGCAAAATTCCGATGATGCTCTGACCGATCTGACCCCCATAGAAATACACTACCAGAGCAACGCCAATAGTCAGAAGAGCGACAGATAAGTCTTGAGAACGAGCAAATTGCCCCTCTTCTTTAGTTTTTTCTAATTTTTTCTGGGTGGGTTCCTCGGTTTTGCTGTCGTCTTCAGCCATTATAGCCTCTCAAAAAAACTCGCTAAGGTAGTAAAACCATCGCTCCAAATACTATCGATTCGTAAAATTATTCCTGGCAAAGCTAAGATGAGAATTAGAAAACCGGCAAACATGACTGCCGGAAAACCAACGGAAATAACGTTCAATGCAGGCGCTGATCTCGTTACCATACCTAATCCTGCATTGACTAACAGCAAAGCAATCATTAGAGGCAAAGCGAGGAGAAGTCCACCCATGAACAGCAGCGGCGTCCACTCGATAAACACTTCATAAATTATGCTTAACGAGAACATTTCTCCGACCGGAAAGATAATAAAGCTCTGCATTAGTATTTGAATAAGTATGAGATGCCCGTCTGCGACAAGAAAAATTAGAGTCGATAGAACAACTAAAAACTGTGAGATAACTGGAACATTACCAAACGTTGGGTCCATTAAATTAGCCATGCCAAGGCCCATTGAATTTGATATTGCCTGCCCCGCAACCGTAATAGCGCCGTTTATAATCTGTAGGATGAAGCCAGATGCTACGCCCAGTAAAAGCTGGGCTAGGACTGCTGAAATTAGTTGATGAAGTGCTAAGGATTGTGTGTCAAAGCTCACTAGATCGACTGCTAAAACAGTTAAAACTGTTGCAACAATCAAACGAAAACGTAGATTAAAAGCGCTTAAGCTAAAAACGGGGGCCGACAAGGTAAATGCTGAAATACGTACGAAGGGTAATAGGAGCACATAAAAATAATCGACTATTTCTGCGGCTAGAAAATTGATCATTGCAAGTACAGCGGAATAGTCATCAGTAGTTCTTGGAAATGCGTAACCAGCAACGTAATCTGCCAATTGCCTATCAGAAAGAGCAACACGACTAGGAGAATTAATTTTGGAATGAAACTAAGAGTCATCTCCTGAACGGACGTGGCAGCCTGAATAAGACCAATTGCAACTCCGACAATGAGAATGCCCAGAAGCAGAGGGCCTGCAATCATTGCAGCCACGAGTAATGCATCCTGCCCTAGCGTGATCACATCTGAAGTGTTCATGGTTTTGGCGCTTCTCCTACAGTGAAAAACTTGAGGTCAAGGATTGCATGATCAATATCCAACCATCAGCTAGCACGAATAGCATGAGCTTGAAGGGCATAGAGATCATCATAGGACTCAGCATCATCATGCCCATAGACATCAGAACGCTCGCTACAATCAGGTCAATAATAACGAATGGAATGTAGATAAGAAATCCGATTGTAAAGGCTGTCTTTAGTTCCGATGTCATAAACGAGGGAATTAGGATGCTAAGCGGTATGTTTTCTTCGACTCCATCATATTCATAGCCACCTATATCAGAAAAAATCATCAGATCGTCTTCTCGCGTTTGCGTGACCATAAATGTTCGGATAGGTACTAGGGCAACGTCAATCGCAGACTCGGCAGAAATGTCCTCTTCAACGTACGGCACGAAGGCATCGTTATAAATAGTCTCGAAAATGGGTGACATTATGAAAAAAGTCAAAAAGAGTGATATTCCAACGATTACGATATTGGGCGGCGTCTGCGCGGTTCCAATTGCCTGCCTAAGCAGCGACATCACTATGATTATTCTGACGAAAGAAGTCATCATAACTAGAAGTGAGGGCAATAACGTAAGGACCGTCATCAGAATGACGACCTGCAGCGTCAGGCTATAATCTGTCCCGCCGGCTGCGCTTTCGTTGATGTTTATGAGGGGGATGCCCGTCTGACCGAAAGCATGGCTAGCCGCCGTCAAACATAAAACAGACACCGGCAGCAGGGCCGCTAATTTGATGCTCAGCTTTTTAGTTACCTCTGTTATCTCCATCGATTTTATAGCCCCTCAGAAGACGTGATATCCACTGTATCGACAGTGGCCGTCCACAAGTGCTCTATGCGATCGCCAGACAAAGCCAAAAGAGACATCCGATCATTTACTTGAATTAGTACGACGGACTTATTTGATTCGAGATAAGTTTTTTCGAGGACAGTCACCAAACCGTCCCCCTGCTGGCCGAGACCTGGTCTGGACCGGCGCAGGTAATAAAGAAAGGCTCCGAGAAGAGCGAAGACGATTGCCAATGACGATATAAGCCTGAATACATTTGAGAATTCCATTTTTTAGCCTAGCAGCGCAATTTAAGCGTTTAAGTGATATTCGGCGTATAAAGAGCTCTCGCAGCGTTCGAGGGTCGAGTACCGCTAGCTGGCGTTCTGGCCCAACTTAAGCCGAGCGCTTTTAGGAACAATCTGCGTTAAGCGCATGCCGTAGCGTTCGTTTATTAAGACAATTTCACCTTGAGCGACTAAAGTATTATTCACCAGTAGGTCTAGAGCCTCACCCGCAAGCCGGTCTAATTCAACAACCGAGCCTTGAGTGAGCTGCAACAAGGACTTGATCGGCAGGGAGGTTCTACCCACCTCTACTGATATCGTCACCGGAATGTTTTTCAATAGGTCTGAATCTAAGCTTAGTCCGCTGAAGGCATCGGCATCAGACTTAGCTGATGCTCGGCTTGAACCTGCGGCACCTTGCAGTAGCACATCTTCTTCCATACCAGTTTCCGTATTGTCATCTGACATATCGCCAGCCCTCCTTATAAAATATTGGTTTTATTGAGATTTAGAAAAAGTACTAGCAATGAGTTCCACCGCCGCCTTGCCGTCTATTTCGCCAACTGACCCTGTGAAGGCTGCCGAATTCTTGACGTCGATCTCGGCATTGTCGAACAGCTCTACCGGCAGTACCTGCCCTACATGAAGCCGTTGGAGCTCTCCAAACGTCAGTTCTAGCTCGGCTATCTTCACCCTTAGCTCCAATGGAACATCTTCACAAGCTGAGCGTAGATCATTAGTCCAGCGAATCGTCTGCTCGTTCTCTTCATCAGTGGTGACAATGCGGCTTCGCAACAAATCTCTTATCGGCTTAAGGAGGGAGAAAGGTTGGATAATTTCAACAAAACCCTCCTCTCCTGCGCCCATAGTAAATTGGAATCGGCTAACGAGCATCGAATCCTCATCGTCTGCGATTTGGGCAAAGGCAGGATTCACCTCTTGGCTAACCCGTTGAAAGTGAACTTGTAAAATCGGCGCCCAAGCCTCCTTCAATGAACCTAATATGATGTTCATAAGCAGACTAATAATTGTGTCTTCTGTTGGCGTAAATAACTTTGTCACCATCATCTCATCACTTCCCGCGCCGTGGCCACCGAAGAAGCTATCGAGCGTCGAAAAAATTATTTTAGGATCGATGATTACCAAACTAATCCCCCGCAAAGGCTCCATCCTCACCGTACTAATGGCAAGCGGGGCAACTAAGTGATTTATGCATTCGCCGAACGACTTTATCTCAACCTTGTTCACCGTTATTTTTGGTGTAGTACGGAGAACCTCGATTAGCCCCATCCTAACCTGCCGAGCGAATCTCTCATTAACGAGATCGACGGCTGCTTGATTGAAACCTAACGCGGTGTCTTCACGGGCTAGGTCATGACTGATCGCCTTCGATTTTCCTGATGCATTAATCACGTCGGACGCGGAATCAGACATCGCATCGGAAATTGCATTCAGCTCTTCTTGGGAAAGGTCAGTACTAGTGCTTGTCATCTCAACGTCCTACGCTCATTTTCTGGAAAAGTGGCTGTGCCGCTATTGCATCAAAAATTCTGTAAATAATACTCTCTCTACCCCACCGAAGCCTTCATTCTGTTCAAGCTCGGCATTAACAACTACCGCAAGCTCATCGCCCACTCGCTGCCGAAAACCAACCTCTAGGGTTTCTTCCTCGGTAATAAAAGATAGATGTTCTAGAATTGCTGAACGCACAGCAAGCTCGTGCTTGACTATGTTATCTATAACTACTTGATCGTAGTGAGTGCTCATGGTGAGATTCATTTGCATCACCTTGCGAGAATTCGCAACGTTAGACACGAACGCTTGCGTAAACTGATGATACAGCGTGTCCAAGCGGTTGCTGTCTGGGATTTCTAGAAGTTGTGGGGTATCGGGATCAGGATCCGCGATCGCAACACCTCCTTCACTCGCACCACCATCGATCGCATTGAGACGACGCAAAATTTCATCGTCGCTCTCGAAGGCCCCGGACGCATATAAAATGCCAGTAATCAGTGCTGTCATGATGAATATCGAGCCCAGGCAAGCGGCAGCGATTAAAAGCAAGGTTCGCTTATCGAACCCAGCTTTTGCAGTCTTAGCTTCTGTTTTATCTTCAGCCATTTTTACTCTCCAATGAAAACTAGTTTAGATGCGCAACACTCAGCGACTTAGACATAGGTGTCGAGCCCGTCTTCAGAGCTAGAACCTAGTTGGCGTTCTCGAGCCACTCCTTGTTGATCTGTCAAATCAGCCGTGCCAGGATCACTTACGGGGTCACCCTCTGCATTGTTGTTGTTCGATCTTCCATTCTTGCTACTTGAGCCCTGCGAGTCCTGGTTACTGTTTAAGTTCACAACCAATTCACTCAGTTTGTCATTCTGCAGACTCTCACGCAGTGCTGGCAAATTCTGCTCTAGCACCCGAATAGACTCGGGATTATCTCCCGCCATACTGATCCTTAGCCCACCGATCTCCGAGTAACTGATCTCAACGTTAACTTTGCCGAAGTTTTCAGGATATAAAGCTACTGTAAATTTGGTCACGCCATCGGCAACCTTGGCCAACTGACCTACTATGGTTTCTTTCATATCTGCGGCAAAATTAGACACTAAAACCGGTCGTGAAGCCAACTCAAACCGCGCCGTAGGCTGAGGTTTTTCAAAACTGTTTGCCGCGGATAACCCAACAGACGCCAAGTCAGTGCCTTGCCCCTCAACAGCAGGTAGATGTGCATCGAATCTTTCAATTCCTGTTTTAGCAGAGTTTTGAGATGCCCCAGTATTATCCGCCGTTATATCTGTAACCGAGAGCTTAATCTGAATTCTGGTTTTTTCAGAAGCCAATTTTTCCTGCATTTGTGTTTGCTGCACACGGCTGAATAGTGCCGCTGCACCGCCACCCTCCTCTTTTATGCTCGAATTGTTGACCGAAGTGCTCTCCGAACCAACTTCAAAGCGAAGCGCAGCCTGTTGTAATTTTTTTGACGAGCCGTCTAGCCTAGGGCTAGTCTCGATCTCAGAACCGGAAGTCCATGCGGCTGCGCGTTGACCAGATCGCAGAGGCTCGTTGACTTGCATTTGCAAGTTTACGGCGCCAGGCTTCAAAAGCTCTGCTTCAGCCTTATTTATGGCTTTGTAGTTGTTCTCTGTCTCAGCCGCGCTCTCGGTAACGACTCTCTGAGCTACGTATTTTATTTGTCGTGCGGCGGGCGATCGACTACTGATGGCAAGAGCACCCTCCTTCTCTGCTCGTGCAAATGAAGATGTCGTAACTCCCAAAGAAGTTTCTGAAGCGCTTTCGATATCCTTCGCTAGATGCCAGCGGGCTCCTTGCGCAAATGTCGTTGCCAACGCGCTGTTCTCTGGACCCAGAATAACCCGTCGCTTCTCACGCAACGTGGCAACCCGAATGAGAGGTTCCGGGATAAGTGTCTCTAAACTTAGTGACTGTAGGTCTCGCTCTGACTCAGAGGGAAAGATGCCCAGGTCATCAGGGATACCCGCTTCCTCCTGCGAATCGGGCATATCAGCCAACATAGTTCTACTTTCAATCTGGGCTTGCATAATATGTTCGAGATGCTGCAACACAGTTGGGTTACTTTCTCGCGGCTGAGTGAATTGATCCTCGTTACTTTGTTGCCCAGTCACGTCGTTGCCGAGCGTAAGATCCAAAACTGAAATCGGCAAGTCTTCGCCGCTTTCGTCCACTTGTCTTGCCGCTTTTGCCGCCTCCTCGCTTTTTATAGCCCTCGCGAGCAGTCCGCCAAACTCTACACCGCCCTCTAGATTCGAACTGGGAAGGAGAGTTTGCGAGCCTATGTGGCTGACTACCTCGGCGATATCGTATTTTGAAACTGTATCCATATCTAAGCATGCTCCCGGTTTATTCGTGTCTTCTGCTTTATGCCTAGAATATTAGCAATTTTCATACCATGGTTAATTAAAAGTGGGCTCAGCGCACTTCACACGGTCTAATTTAACTTGATTTCGCCAGATAGCTTCGCAGCCCAATAGAATCTAAGTCTTTATTTTCTTTTGTTTTTACTTCCAACTCAGTCTTCCTCTCGATGTTATCAGACACCTTCCTATATTTAAGAATCTCATTCTGATGAACAACAATTTTTTCTGTTACTGCGCTAATGGCATTCTCACATTGCCGATCAAACCCCTCTAGGTCGCGCTTGGCAGTGAGAAGTTGAGAGATCATATTCATCCTGTCATAAACCTGTTTGATTCCGAACTCAAACTCTGACTGCGCTTGTAACTTAGACGAATACTCTGCGATATAGTTGTCAACATCGACAAGCCTCGCCTCAAGTCTAGACTTCTCTTCGACGAGCTTGCTCTTACTTTCGCCGAGCACCCTGAGACTCGCCGTCTCTTTGTCGGCTAGTGTCTTCCAAACAGAGGCTGGATTCATCATGACGCAAAGACTTTGTTGAGCCCCTCTAGGGAATCACTCAGCGTGTGAACATCCTCACTGTCTTGTCGGAGGAATTCGTCAATGGCCGGTTTTAACCTAATCGCCTCGTCGATTTCTGGGTCGCTATTAGCTGCATAGGCGCCCACTTGAATAATGTCTTGTTTTTGTAAATACAAAGTCCAATATTTTCTGAGCTTCTGAGCGGCGCGAAAATGATCCGGTGCTACTACTGCGGAGGCAATTCGTGAGATGGAGCCCTCGAGATCGATGGCGGGGTAATGCGCTGCATCGGCGAGTGATCGAGACAACATAATCTGACCATCCAATGTTGCACGAGAGAGATCAACAATTGGGTCGCTCTTATCGTCACCCTCTGCCAGCACAGTATAGAACGCAGAGATTGAACCTACACCGCCGATACCCACTCCTGCTCGTTCGATGAGTTTCGGAAGTAAACTGAATACCGACGGTGTATAACCCTTTGTCGTCGGCGGCTCGCCGACGGCCAGGCCGATCTCGCGCTGAGCATGAGCGACCCTTGTCAGGCTATCAAAAAGAAGTAGCACGTTTTTACCTTTCGCGCAGAAATACTCGGCAACCGCGTGAGTAAGATTTGCCGCCTTGATTCGCATTACCGGTGACACGTCGACAGGAGCGGCTATCACTATCGCTTTTTTCAACCCCTCTTGACCTAGCGTCCTCTCCACGAACTCTTGAACCTCGCGCCCGCGTTCACCAATCAAACCGATAACCACAACATCGGCCTCAGTATTTCTGGTAAGCATTCCAAGCAGCATACTCTTGCCGACACCCGACCCCGCAATAAGGCCCATCCTCTGCCCCTTGCCAAAAGTCAGACAGGCGTTAATTGAACGTATACCAGTATCTAGCACGTCGGTGATCGGCCCCCTTGCCATTGGATTAATGGATGGACTTTCCAGCGGCACCTGCATGTCATAGTCGATCGCACCCTTGCCATCAATGGGTTCACCCGAGCCATCAACGACACGTCCAAGCATTGCCGAACCGACGCTGCATAGCGAAGCTGACTGCTCCAACCTGACGATACTTCCGGCCTTGATGCCGTCAAGCGAATGCACCGGCATTAGAACGATCTTGCGTTCATCGAAACCGATCACCTCGGCGTCAATTTCGCGTCCTGGACCATCAACCTCGATGACACATTGCGATCCAATTTCGGCGGAAATACCTGCCGCCTCGATCGTCATACCCACTACGCGAGTCACGCGGCCAAAGCGTTCTATACTAGCCGCCGACAGAGATACTGCAAGATTGTTAATCTGACTAAGAAAAGCATCTTCAGCTTTCATAAAATTCTCTACTCCAATAAATTTTTGCAGTTTTCATCGCCCAGCGGCTATTTATTTACTGATTTCTTAGTAACTTTCTTTTTTGGTGAATTTTTTTTCTCTACTATTTTTACCGACGCAGCGATATTTTTCTGCCGTATAACACGTGCCGGTTTTTTAACCCTCTTACTCCCTTCCGCGAGCACCTGCTCTACAACATGCTGAACTCTATTCTCAATCATATTTTCGACGATCGATTCCCCCATAGACGCGCGCACGCTGCCGCGCATCAGGCGCGGATCAGAAAGAATTTTTATCGGCGACTCTGAATCGAAAGAATGATTTTTTAACAGCGCTGCGTCCACCGGGTGGAGAAACACGCGCACTTCACCGTTTGACTCGGCTTCCATCTCTTCGAGCAAGGACGAAACGATTTTCGCAATAGAATCGTGGCTCTCAGGGAGACCAACAGCCATAATTGTCTCGATAGCGCTAACGACGAGTTCACGCACAGGATCATAGAAACCAGTAAGATCTACATTTTGCTCCCGCAAGTTACCAATCAGTGACTCAAGTTGATTTAGCCGATCGTCAAACTCGAGTGACTCATTCTCTTTACAAGCGTTATAGCCACGAAGATATTCAGCTTGTCCTTGTGCGCGAAATTCAACAGGGGTAAAAGTAGGCCGCAGATCAGGATCAATCAGCAACGAAGCTTCATTCTCTGCCTGCGATGCAGCTTCACGAACTTCGAGCGCCCTTTCAGC
>Ga0209199_1005356_pt1 | contig 11244 bp, 11 predicted proteins | sample COGITO_mtgs_1105_7_FD_184805 | JGI IMG/M metagenome (GOLD analysis project Ga0209199, IMG submission 184805) | Pelagic marine microbial communities from North Sea - COGITO_mtgs_110523 (SPAdes) (version 2) | ecosystem: Environmental > Aquatic > Marine > Epipelagic ...
TAAACATCATCCAAATCCGCCTTTTGATCATACATCAAAGCCTTTATAGGGCAAACCACAAAGCTAATAGCTGGCTGAAGAATAGCAGAAAGCTGATAGCAAACGGATTTCCCTGAACCCGTTGGTAGTAATCCTATCGTGTCATTCCTCGATAGAATGTTAGCTATGATAGGTAACTGACCCTCTCTGAATTTCAAAGTTTCAATCGACAGATCGGAATAATTTTGAAGAAACAGGTTCCATAATAAATACAACAGAGGCTTTTCATCCGAGTTCTCTCCCCCAAAGGTCAAATCGTATTTAATTAAATTCGAGGTTGAAATTTGGAAATAGTCATAGCTTTCAAAATGACTGAATCCAAGACCATTGTTCGCATTCACAGATTCGAAAACTAGATAGCGGTCGAAATAATCTGTTCTTACAAAGACTACTTCTTCATTTGTTTGAAATTCATCTGTATACCTCTGTAATAAACTGAAATCAACCTTTAATGAATCTGTCCTGCTAAAGCCTGATTCAGCGTCTATCTCTTGTAAGTCGATAGTAGGTTCGATAAATGGTATTTTCTGTAGCTGCAACAAGCATCTAAACCACACAAACAAATCTTCAATTGCGAGTTTCGCGAAACCAGTGGTATCACGACACAGAACTTCAATATTCCAATCCTCCTCAAACCGTAATTCTCTCCTTTCAAGCAATTCGAGTATTAAAATCTGAAAGCGTATTACGGCAGTTGCCATAAGTTCACTTTTGTCAGTAGAAATTGGCTCGAGGTAAGAACTTTGATAATCAATCAAGCCAATTCCATAATCCCCATTATCTCTGCGCTTCAACTCCGATACTATGATTCGCTCAACTCTCTTTTTTATGGCATCAATAGCAGCTAGAAAAGAACTATTTTCATGAACAAGGTCATGCGTCTTTATGCGTATCACCTCAATCCCGTAGTTACCTAAGTGCTCATCACGAGCAGCATCAACGCTTTCATTATTTACATGTTGCTCACCATCAATCTCAATCACTAAATACGCTTGAGGTAAATAGAAATCTACCTGCTGCTCTTCGTATTTAGCTACTTTAACTTGGGTAATATCATTTATTGGGACCTCCGGGATAATCAATTGTTGAATAAATGACAATTCGTCAAGGTATCTTGGTATGAGCTCCTCTATGAATTTTTGTGCGGGATAATAATCATTATGCTCATCCCCCCTAATAATTCTATTCCACTTTACCGATCTATTTGAAATAAGTGCCGTCGGAAGATGAAAATCATCCGTCTTATGAAGTTGACCAAGATAGCCCTGTAGATATGATGACATCAAAGTAGGACTACCGCGTTGAAGAATGTTCTTCAAGATGCAAATCGCTCCAAGGTATTCGGTTTCCACCCTTTTGCCTTGTAAGTTTTGAATTACAAAATTACTATTCGTATTTGCGTAGTTCGCCGTTCTTTTGATCATTGGACTAATATGCTTCCTGTAAACTACTCACTTGAAGAAAACTGTTTTGGTATGCCTAAGCAGCTTAATTCAAAAAAAGTCATTCAAGTGAATAGAATGGAAGTTAGTACTTTTTGTCCATGCCTATTACGAAAGTTTAAATCAATCCTGTAAGTAGTCAGCATAAGTATTGTGAAGTTAGTTCTATTAAATGGAGACTTTAAAGGTTATGAAAGCGTCTCCCAACACTTTAGTCAAAATGAAAAAAGGACCAGGAAGGCCGAAGAAGTCAGAGGCCATTATCAAAGATGTTAAACATCGTACCAAGAATCTATTCAAGAATTCTTCGCAAATGACAAAGTTTCTGAAAAATAAAAAATCCCATACTAACGCATGGGATTGATTTATGTCATTATTTAGTATTTACGCTACACCAAGTACCTTAGCAACGAGCACACTGAATGCCGCTTCATTATCATCGAAATCACCATCTGCTGCTCCCACAAGAATCAAATAGCCGAAAGCCGCAGTTCTTTTGTCGACATGCATGTTTTTCAAAACTCGAAGACACTCCTCCGAAGACATCCCATTTGCTCTAGTAATTAATGCTTTCATCGAAGCCACATCCATATCCTTCAGTTGTGACATTATAAGCGCTGTAACCTCCGCTTCGTCTTTTGATAGCTCACCATCCACTGCACTTTGAATTACTAAAATTTTGTACAGAGCAACAAGCTCCTCTGAAGACCAGTTAACTGAATCCTTAAAAACATCTGTAAAACCCATGTTCATTGATTTTGAAATTAATATCCTTTAAAATAACCATTTTTTTTCTATTAAACTGAAAATAGTTATATTCATCTAAACCAATGCCTTATGGAAGCCTTTGTACTTATTGCTGCCTTATTAATAGTTGTTGCCGTGCCTCAACTAATTGCGAACAAATATTTCCCTCGCGAAAGGGTATCTGTTAAAACAGAATTAAAAAAGAAAAAAGTAATTGTTGATCATCCTTTCAAAGTCACATATACGGCTGTTTCCTCTACAGAAAATATTATTGACATCATTCCACCACAAATTAATGGAGTTGCTGTAATTGACGGCCCTTCCTACACGATAAAAACCAATTCCCGACAGACAGTAGAATATGAACTAAAGGCGATAAAAGAAGGATTAATACACTTTGAACCAGCAGCAGTGTTATTGGAGAATGATCAGCTATATCAGTCCAAAGAAAGTGAAATACTAATTCTAAACGTAACAAACCCTAAATCCAATGAATGACAGCTCACTTAATATTGCTGAATGCATTTTTTTCTGTTACCACTCATTCGCCTTTATCGGCGACATGAAAATTGAACAAGAAGAACTCGACGCAAACTCTTATTTCCTTAGCGAATGGATTGGAGACAATGAAGAAGAAGTTCAGCAGGTGATAACCAAAACGTTACAATGGGCGGACGAAAATGTTTCGAATACAAGCAATGAAGAGTTTACCGGTACACTTCTTTCAATTGTAGATCACTTAAAGGAAAACTTTAACGAATACCAAAAAGAGAAGTTTCTAATGCACATAAGACTTATTGCAAAAGCGGATAAAGAATTTCATGAGCAAGAGCAGCGTCTCCACGATGTATTTGCGTCAGTAATGGGCCTAAAAGTTAGAGTAAGTAAGTCTAATGTTCAACAACTCAAAGCGGTTGAGGAGTCTTCCGAAAGACGACCAGTTGGATTCAGAGCTAGCTGGCATCCTTAATGATAAAAAGAATTACCGGAAAAGGAACTCGTTTCGTTGAAGACTTATTTTATTTGAACAATGCTGTCACCTCAATATTGAGAACAGTTTTAGATGCTTTGATCTATTGTTGGTTAAAAGTAGCACCCAGGTATTCACTTTCAACGCTCGAGCCACCTAAATTTTTAAATAACAAAATTACTTTTGGAATATACGTGGTTCGCTTTTCGTTTAATCATTGATTAGAAAGCTTCTTGTGCACTACTTCCTGCAGGGCTAAAGTTACCGTTGGTCTGGTAACTCAAAGTATACGTCATAACCTGGCCGTACACACTAAGATTATCATCTTTTGTAAATGATGGTCCTGACACAAATCCTCCTCGTAAAGGACCACACTCATTATTTATGACCACTTTTTCCGGATTCCATCCTTTGCCCGCATAAAATATTATTTTGTATGCACCATCGGGAATTTCAAAAGTATAAGAACCATAAGCTCGAATATAAGCATGTCTTACTACTCTATCACTTCGGTTTTTGATCAAAGTCACTACATCTCTACTGCCAGCATTTACTTTAACCTCTGAACAAGACCAGCTAGAACAACTATTGTTAGAGCCGAAACATCTATAATATGGTTTAGATCCTGTGGACAGAGAATTGTTTTCGTATGCTTGATTGAATGCATTTGATAGCTGCAAATCAAATTGGCTCTGATTAAACAGTAATTTCGGAATAGAGAACCTATAATCTCCAAGTGTTTTTGTTTTGATAACATACTCTTGCTCCTCATTCGAAAGACAGTTATCAGCACTTGCCATGGAAGCCTTTACACTGTTTCGAATTGAATAGCTAGTGTTTGAGAGAGAAGAATTCAGTTGTTTATTAAATTCCTGCAGTGCTACATTATTATTAGATGCTGCCTCATCAAACTTAAGTTGCATGTTCATTAAAATGAACTTAATGTCTTTAACAATATCGTATCGAATAGATGCAATTTGAAGTTCTGGGAAATATTTTTGACAACCATCTAATGTAGACCACATTAATGCATTTTCGACTGTCGAATGATTCAATAGGTGACGAACCTCTGAGTATTCCTCGTTTATGACATTTTTGAATGTCGAGAACTCTTCTAGGATATTTTTATTCTCTAAACTAACAAGAGCTGCGCTGTGACAACAAGAGATGAAATCTAGATTATACTTATCATAAGTAAGCTCTTTCTTTAAATACAACAACTGATACACTGTATCTACTTGTTCTATCGCATTAAGACTATTATAGAAGGAATTAAACTCTTCCCAGGATTCACCGCCAGTGCGGCGATAAACTCTACTTAGTTCTTGATAAACCTGATTATATGAAAGCTCACTCTTATTAGATAAAGCATTAAGCTCATTTTTGAAATCATCTAAACCTGTGTTAAAGGCGAGTCTTATTACAATCATTATAATTCCAATAACGATACCAATACCCACCGCAACTTTGCCTTGCATATCACTAGTTCTTTACTGCAATAACTTTCGCAGATCTTATTACGTCTTCACCATACATATAACCATTTTGAACGACTGCAAGTATTTCTTCATTTTCTTTATTCCGATGCTTCTCCGTTTCCAAAACTTCCGTTTGCCCCAGGATTATTTTGTTTTCAGGAAACTCTATCTGCTTAATACCCTGTTGGCGCAGTACTGATAGGAGTCTTTTTTGAATCACCATATATTTCTTGAAAATCGACAGAGCTATCTTATCCGCACCCTCGATACGTTCATCAAAATGACCCACCACCTGCTCGGTAATATCAACGACCTCGATTACACTAATTGCAAAAGCCTTCATCTGATCAAAATTTTCGTCTTCTAATTCTTTGATGCGATGCTTTGATTCTACATTATCCTTCAGAGTGTTCGTTACCCTGTTTGTAAGCAATTCTACAATTTCATTTTTCATTTTTTCAGAGAGCAAAGCGAATCAGCAGAAATATTCTCGAGACTCATTGGTTTAAATTCATTTTTGATCGAAATCTTTTTAGGTCGTTTAGACTTCATCTTTCCAGGAAATAAAAAATCGGCTGCTAACCGTTTTGAAGGGTGACTTAGCATGCTTGCGGCCGTTTGTATTTCTTTTATTGAATACTTCCGTTCCTTCATCGCAAGAAGTGTCGCCTTTTTGATTTCAGACTTGGTTGCGTCTTGACCAATACCAAGTATTAAATATGGGTTCTTCATACCTTAAAAAAGTCCAAATAGGTTGTTAGTAGGTTCTAAATCAGATTTAGTTCCTGAAAATGCATCAAAATACTTAAACGCTTCATGAAACTTTCTCCCGCTAGTGCTTAACTGATAGGAACCCGTCATGATTAAAGTAAGCCCCTGTGTGTTGCCACTAGAAATAAATTGCTGAATGATTGAATCTCTTGCCTCCTTAAGTATGTAACATTCGCGTTTTAATTCCTCCGAGATATTAGTTTTTAAAGAGTCGAGTATTTCCTTAAATCTTTTCACTCCTCTCAATTCTTCATTAATATATTCAAACAAAAGTGCCTTTATTAAGAAGGCCATGTTTTGACATACACGCTGATGATTCGGGACATATCCATAAGCCTTTCTTAACATGGTCAATGCTTCTAAATAAGTCATTTTTTCGTCATTAACCTCCCTAACAGAATAATCAGCGAGCGTTTTTGCATATAATGACTTGCACTTTGAATTCGAGGAGAAACCATCAATATAAAAGGCTAGGTTATCCATAGTAATTTTTTTAAATCTCACTTCTTCTGAAAAATTATTGAATGCATTTATCACTCTAGTTTCAGTATCAGAAGACAGTGTGTTAAAAGTCTTCAATGCACTTATTGCGGTATTAGAATTCAATTGGGCTTTAGAAATACTCAAACCAGACTTAAACCTTTCAATTACCATTTCCGAAAGCTTTAAGGCTTGGGCAAATGACCTTACTTTCGATGATTTCCGGGATTCCAAGTATGGAACACCACATCTCAATAGACCTTCGTCTTTAGTTTCATCATAGAGCGATGATAACACTTTTACAATCTCCTCATTCAACCCGTGCGTTTTAGCTAAACAGGGAGCAGGCTTAAAGTTTTTATCATCAACTGCATCAATAAGATTTTCAATAGCAGCTTTTTCACTATGATAAAAATCTATACTTTCTATTTCTATCAACCCTTGCTCTTCCTTGGCCACAAGCATGAGCTCAAACCTATTCAATAGCTCCCTCTGAGCTGCGCCTATAGAGATGTTTTCCTCATCTATATCGCCAAAATTGACATTAGAAGGTAGTCTTCCATATGACTTTGAACTAGACCCTAAAGAATCTATTAAAGTGAACGAATACGTATCATCCCAAACGGTCGTATCCAATGAGTTTATCAAAACCCTATCATTAAAAACTGATGATAACCAGATGGAAATCAACCCCTTAATATCAGAAAACGTTAGATTCTCCGCCTGGAATAAATTGTATACACAGACACCGGCATTTTTCAGAAGTTCTGGTTTTATCCAAAACTGATCATAGCTGCATATTAAGTTCAATGCTCCCTTAAAATCACCGTCATTGAACCTCGACGTAAACAACCTATTAAAAAGACTAGGTAACAACTTCTCTGTTGCCTCTCGAATCTCATTAAATACGGTAGAAGACGTGAGAGCCTGTGTTCTATTAAATAACTCTAAAACTAAATTTGATTGAGTTTCTTTTGAAGAAAGTAATAGCGCAACTTTTTCATTGATTACATCGACTTCTTGAAGATCTGCTTCAAGTGTTTGATAATCTATATAATTCTTTAATTCAGTTACGCCAGGATGAGCGTCGTTAAGATAGTTTTCTAAAATCTCCTGAGCTCTCGTGAACTGCTTTTCAAAGCAATATTTGTGCGCTAACCTGAAGTAATAATCATCTTTGATTTCTGAATCTCCATTCTCGAAATCAAGTTGATTGCTTTCGGTATAAGATCCTAATTTCAGACTTACAATGTTTCCTCTTAAAACAGCGTTCTCAAAATTTGCTTTATTGCTCAAGGCTTTGAAGAGGGAGGCCGCCTCTGAATATTTTGCATTGGCTTCTTCAAAGTTCATTTTACCTTCAAGTTGCAACGCTTGATTGAAAACCAATACTCCAATCCTTTGCATTAACCCCGATTTGATTCTATTAAATCTGGTATTCAGGCTTTTATTCTTGAAATTTTCAATCTCCTGCAGAAAAGTCTTCAATACCACAAGGCTACCCGATGCCTTAATGCTATCATACTTTTTCTCAAAGAAGAAAATATGTGCCTCATCATTAATGTGACTGTAAGCTGATTGGTCAACACCTATCGGTAAAGACTTGGCCCTTGCCGCAATGTCCATTAAAAATGACACCCTTGCGTTCGAAGGTGCTGCTTTCATCAATCCTAATTGACATTTTGCGTATGAAATCGGCGCTTCTTTATGATTGTCATAAATCTCAAGAAAGATACCCTTTGCCTTTTGAAAATCTCGCGCTTCTAATAGATCATTGGCAATATCATATCGATAATTCGAGGTATTGATATAAATCGCATAACCAATTAGACCCAATACTATTATTACTCCCAAAACTTCCATTACTCAATACGAATTTTAAGGGTTGAACCAGGATGAAATTTGGGATTCTCAATTAGGTTATTGTCTTCTTGAATTACCTTGAACTTCAATGGAGTCCCATAAAATCGCTTTGAAACAATCCACGGACTATCGCCCTTTTGAATCACATAAGTCATAAACCTTGGTGAGGTGAGTGAATCCCTCAGAAATTCAACAGAAGATTGTAAATCATTAACCTTCAAACTTTGATCATCCAACTCCCCTTCGAGCTTAAGTATTGTAGAGTCCAGCTCACTTTTAGTGCTCTTTTCTGAATTCACTATAAAGGCTGAAATCGCAATAACAAGTAGGAGTATAATTGTACTCAGCGGGGTAAATATTTTCCTATCTCCTTGTGCACTCTTTAAATCATGAATGTATTTATACGAGGATAAATCTGAATCACATTGAGGACAGATGATTTCTTCTTGGGTATAATCCGTTATACCCTTCTTATCACAAACTGGACAATCCATTATTCTACATCAATTTGAGGTGGACCACTAGGGCCTTGTTGATCACCTAAATATTTCTCTGCCAATGGCCATGCCGCATTTAAATTAGAATTTGCCGCATCCGGGTTATGGCTGCGAAGACTATCTATAATCTGTCCGTAGTAACTACCAAGACGCTCGGAATCGCTGGCATTTCTGCTAGCAGCTTTTTCGCCCGCAATCTTGATAAGGAAAATTGATGTGAAGAAAGAGTATTGATCAACAAGAATCTCTAATGACCTGAATGCTTCTATTTTTTCTAGAAGGTCGCTCGATGTCCGAACTGTACTAAGACCATTATTCATCTTATTCAGATCTTCATCATTGATGAACTCTGAGAAGTGTCCAACAAGGATTTCAGCTTTTCTTTGTGTTAATTGTTCATCATCTATGGTATCATCTTCTATTCCCGCTGGCAATTCGAAAATTTTCCGGCCTACTTCCACCCATTTATCTGAGGCAGGAGATTCACTACCTAATAAATTCATTTGATCAACTAATTGCCTAAGCCCATTAGTGAATTTAGCTCTTTGAAAATCTGAATATTCATCAGAATTACTTTTCCGAATTACTTCACCTAATAACTCAAACGCCTTTGCATCTTTATCACCACGAGATAAGCGTATTGGGTCTTTTTGGTCAGGAGAATTCTTTGGATACGCCGAAACGAATAGAATATCGTCTTCAGTTATTTGAAAGTCAAATACAATCTCAGTTCCTTCTACCAAATCTCCTTCCAAAGTCATATAACCAAGAGTCTGTCTTACTTTTTTCCCTTGCTCATTCTCATTATAAAAATCCAACTCGATGATCTGCTGATTCACATAAGTTGTACGATAAGTTTTTATCACCGATGCCGGTAATGGAGAATGCTTTTCAATTACTCTATCAAAACCTGATTTAAGCTTGATATATAAATCATGATTCGCAATACTGGAGACCACGGCCTTATCCTCATCAACAGCTGAATCATCAAACGAGTGCGCGAAAACACCAGCTCCTTCTGCGATTGCGGTCATAGGATTTTTTGACATAACCACTTTATCAGTTCCAAATTCAGCCGCAAGCATGGTATAAACAAGAGGAATATTAGTGGTTCCGCCTACTAATAGAATACTGTCTACAAGGTCGATTTCTGTGCCTGACTCCTTTATTAACTTGTGAACCATTCTAATAGACGCCTCTATCTGAGGCCTCACAATATCCTCTAATTCATCTCGAGAAATAGTTACATCAATATCTACAAGATCACCATCTTCATCCTCAAAAGCACTATCTATATAAATATCAGCATTTCTATTGGCACTGAGAAAAATCTTCGCCTTTTCAACTTCTAAAAGAAGTTCCATTTCAATTCTTAGTCTTTTTTCTTTGGGCTGTTTATTGAACACCGTCCGAATATCTGCAAATCCATATTCCTCTGAAACTTTTGCCAAAACTAAGCTGTGTAATTTGTCATCTATATCGGCACCACCTAACCATCTGTCGCCACCAGTACCGGACTCAATGAAGTTTCCATCAACAATATTCAAAAGAGATAAATCAAAAGTTCCACCACCAAAATCGTAGACCAAAACAGAGCGCATGTCGTCTTTATCCATTTCGGACATTCCGTAGGCTATAGCAGCAGCTGTTGGCTCCGAAAGTAGTTTCATAACACTTAAACCTGCCAATTCGGCTGCTATTTTAGTGGCAGATTTTTGTTTTTCAGTAAAATTTGCGGGTACTGTTATTACTGCATGACTAACCTCATCTTTGAGTTCAGCTTCAGCTGCGATTTTGAGTTCCTTCAAAATTTCTGCACTGAGTTCTTCAGGTGTATATTCTTCATTATCCACAACTACTGACAACGAATCCTCTGTCCCGCCTGATAGTTCTTTAACCTGGTATCGGCATGCCTCCGAATTAATAAACCTTTGAACATCAGAATCGCTAATTGCTCCCCCCATTAATCGCTTGACAGAAAAAATAGTGTTTTCCGGATCTGAGTTAGCATTTTCTTTAGCTTTCGTTCCTACGATAAATTCGCCTTCCCTTCTTCCTAAACAAGAGGGTGTAGACTTTTGCCTGCCATTCCGTATAATCTTCAACTTAGCGTCTTTGAAAGTGACTACAGAATTTGTTGTACCTAGATCAATACCTATACATTTTCTCATTTGATGACTCATTTTAGTCAACCAGTAATCCCCGAAATCGGTAATTGGCACGAGAATATTCGCGAAGCATGATTCGCTCGGATTTACTAGTTTATTTGGTCACAGAAAAATATACAAAATGCATCAACAAACCAAGTTGTAATGAAATTCCTCAATTACTATGAATTAATTACAATATCCTAATCCTCCTATAGACCTTAAATCGAAAACTTAACCATTAAGAAGGCAATCAGAGTCTTCTCCCAATTAATAATTGTCGTTAATTTACTTGAATAAAAATACAACGACCTACAAAGGTTCCTGTTGTGTTCAAACAGAATAGAATCAATAAATTTGAAGACTTCAGCTTATATCCTCGGCGTTTTTACTCTATTAGGAGTATTGCATTTACCCATTGGTTACTACACATTCTTAAGAGTGCTAGTTACCATAGGAGCTTTATGGATTCTTTACAGCATCAATGACAACAAGATTGAGGGCTGGGACTACTTTTTAATTATTTCCGCAGTTATCTTCAACCCTATCACTCCCGTATATCTCAATAAAGAGCTGTGGACGATTATTGACATTATCACAGGAGGTGGATACCTCTTATTCGGAGCCAAATTCAATGATTATTTGAAATAAAACCAAATGAAGTGAAGGCTTAAACTCATTAGAAACAGTTAAAATAAGTCCTTTTCATTGGTATTGAAGACTTCCCTACCATTCACAACCTTAGGTGCTAGCTCCACAATGATTCTACAAAAGTAAATTCCAGTAAAGTGAATTATAAGATTTACCCAA
>Ga0209199_1005366_pt1 | contig 11216 bp, 11 predicted proteins | sample COGITO_mtgs_1105_7_FD_184805 | JGI IMG/M metagenome (GOLD analysis project Ga0209199, IMG submission 184805) | Pelagic marine microbial communities from North Sea - COGITO_mtgs_110523 (SPAdes) (version 2) | ecosystem: Environmental > Aquatic > Marine > Epipelagic ...
CGCCGCTCAGCAGCTCATCTAATACTTCCTTCGTAATCGTCATTGTCTTCATGCTCCTTCGTTAATGAAGCATGGACCGAATTACTCATACACAGAAGATCAGACACTCTCTCATTAGATGTCAAGCATTCTGAACTGTCCAGCCAAACAACACACTCACCTAAACCGTTGTGATTTTATGTCTATTGTCAGTTATTTTTTAAATAAGACATACCAGATGGTTGTCTTGGCACAACACACCTGAGACGATTAAACAAACGATCACGCAACATCAATGGCGGCATTTTTCATGGATTATGAAGCATTCGAGCAAGCCCAGAATAGCTTTCAAGCACCGCTTGTTGACCAATACGATCGTGCTTTCAAACAGTTCTCGAACCAAGAGTTAGTGCGCGTCTTTCATGAAATGATTATGAAACAAGGCGTGAATTGCTTACTGGAGCTCGGCGCGCATCGCGCCGCCACCTCAAAACGCTTTGTTAAGGCTAAGCAAGGCAGAAAAGCTGTCGCAATTGAAGCGAACCCGTTCAATTTCAATAAGTTCGCACCAACAGCCAAAGACGCAGGCGTCATGTACGCCCATTACGCCCTGACGGACAAGACTGGTCCTTTGAACCTTGTGCTCAGCGACTCTGATCAGGACCGCAAGCGCGGACACACAAAGACATCGAATTCCATACTCCAAAATAAGGATTTCGGACGCACGATGAACATCGAGGTGCCCGGAATAACGCTAGATGATCTGGAACAAGAGAGTGCTTTCAAAGCCTATGTTCCTTCACTCGAAGATGAAAGAACGGCGTTGTGGATCGATGTCGAAGGTGCGTTAAGCCAACTTTTGCGAGGCGCGTCAGCGTCACTTCCCAAATGCCTGTTTGCAATGGCTGAAGTCGAAAGGGTCGAGCGCTTTGTCGGTCAGAAGACCGCTGAACACGTTGCTGCACAATTCGCCGAACTCGGTTTCTTTCCGTTTTTACGAGACAGTGAGTACATGCCAACCCAGCACAACATCATTTTCGTAAACGGGGCCTTGATCCAGCCTGAGGAGCTCACAATTCTGAAAGACACGTTCATCAATAATATCAAGGAGTTCAGACCCGAAACTTAAGTCTCAGAGTGAGATCGTATTCCGTGGTCAAATATTAGTTACATAATACTGATTATAACTCTTAGCCAAGGGCATATCCGGCACCTCGAATTGTCCGGATTGGATCTTGGCCCCCGAATTGCGTCAACGCCTTGCGCAGCCGCGCGATGTGTACGTCCACCGTGCGCGTATCGACATAGATGTCACGGCCCCAGACGTTGTCCAACAATTGGTCACGGCTAAAAACGCGACCCGGCTTTTCCAGAAACGCGACCAGCAGCCGGTATTCTGTCGGCCCCAGTTTCAGTTCTTGATCCGCGCGACTGACGCGGTGCTGTGCGGGATCCAATGTGATGTCGTCAAACCTCAGCAATGTGCCTGACGCTGCGGGCCGCGATCTGCGCAGTTGGGTCCGTACCCGCGCCATCAGCTCGCGCAGCGCATAAGGTTTGGTCACATAGTCGTCCGCACCTGTTTCAAGCCCGCGCACCGCGTCCACTTCTTCGGACCGCGCGCTCAGCATGATCACCGGGATCGCTTTGGTATCGGCACGGGTCTTGAGCTGGCGACACACTTCAATCCCGCTCAACAGCGGCATCATCCAATCGAGGATTACCAGATCAGGCGTGATTTCGGCGACCAGTAACAAGGCCTCTTCACCGTTGGTTGCCCGACTGACTGTGAAACCCTCGGCCTCCAGATTATAAGCCAGGACCTCGCGTTGTGCCGGTTCGTCTTCGACCAGCAGAACATGCGGCGGCGTCAGGGACATCTGCCTATTCCTTTGTCGTAACCGATGTCAGATCGGCTTTGGCGCGGGCCTCATCAGGGTGCTGGCCGGTCACAAGGTAAACGACCTGCTCCGCGATTGCGGTCACATGATCGCCCATACGCTCAGTATTTTTGGCGATGAAATGCAGATGCATGCAGGCCGTAATGTTGCGCGGGTCTTCCATCATGAAGGTCAGGAATTCGCGGAACAGCGCATTATACATCTGATCCACTTCTTCGTCCCGCGCGATGACGTCCAGCGCCAGTTCCGCGTCACGTTGGATGTAGGCGTCAAGCGCGTCTTTCAGCATCGCTTCCACAGCTTTTGCCATGCGCCGGATCGCCCCTGCGCTGTCATTGACCGGTGCCATCGTGGCCAGAACCCCGGTGCGCTTGGCCATGTTTTTCGCATAATCGCCCATGCGCTCAAGGTTGGCACTGATCTTGATCACGCTTAGTACCAGCCGAAGGTCAATCGCGGTCGGCGCGCGCAGGGCAATCACACGGGCGGCGCGCTCGTTTATCAGGTTTTCAAGCGCGTCGATGGATTTGTCAGCCGCCCTCACCTGCTCGGCCAATTCCTCATCACGGGTCGCCAGCGATTGCGCAGCCAGTCGAATGGCGTCTTCGACCAAGCCACCCATTTTCATGATCTGGGCTTGAACTGCCTCAAGGTCACGGTCAAAAGCGGATGCAATGTGTTGATCTGACATGATTTATCCAATCCGTCCTGTGATATAGCTTTCGGTGCGCGGGTCTTCGGGCGCGGTGAAAATCTTGTCTGTATCGCCAAATTCAACCAAGTGCCCAAGGTGGAAAAACGCAGTTTTCTGGCTGACGCGCGCGGCCTGTTGCATGGAGTGTGTGACGATAACGACCGAGTAATTCTGGCGCAGTTCGTCGATCAGTTCCTCGACTTGTGCGGTCGCAATCGGGTCAAGGGCGGAACACGGCTCATCCATCAGCAACACTTCGGGTTCTGTGGCAACGGCGCGGGCGATGCACAAACGCTGCTGCTGACCACCCGACAGGCCTGTTCCGGGCTCATTCAACCGGTCCTTGACCTCGTTCCAGATGGCTCCCCGCTTGAGAGCGCGTTCAACGATGTCGTCCAGTTCGGCCTTGTTGCGCGCCAATCCATGGATGCGCGGCCCGTATGCGACATTGTCATAGATCGACTTGGGAAACGGGTTCGGTTTTTGAAAAACCATCCCGACCTTGGCGCGCAATTGTACCGGATCGACCTTGCGATCATAGATGTCTTCGCCGTCGATTTCGATGTCGCCGGTGACACGGCAAATATCAATTGTGTCGTTCATCCTGTTGATACAACGCAGGAAAGTAGACTTGCCACATCCCGAAGGTCCGATGAACGCAGTCACGGTTTTATCATCAATCTCGACGTTGACGTCTTTTATGGCGTGGTTGTCGCCGTAGTAGACCTGCACTTTGCGTGCTGCAATTTTAACTGGCTGCGTTATCACGTCGTTCTCCGAAATATTTCTGTCTTTCATGGCAGTGTTCTGCCTTTCCCCGTGCAGATGTGTCGAAAGCATTACCAGCGCCGTTCAAACCGGCGGCGCAGCATGACGGCGATGGCATTCATGCTGATCAGGAACACCAGCAGGATGATGATGCCGCCCCAAGCGCGTTCGTAAAATGCCGGGTCCGAACGTTTCGCCCATTCGTAAATCTGTGCAGGCATTGCCGAGTTTGGCGACAACAACCCTTCGGCGATGGTTTCGGGTGGGTTGGACGCGATGAAACCTACCATACCAATCAGCAACAGCGGGGCTGTTTCGCCCAAAGCCTGCGCCAGACCGATGATGGTGCCTGTCAGGATACCCGGTGCCGCAAGGGGCAACACATGGTGGAACACCGATTGCATTTTCGAGGCCCCTACCCCATGTGCTGCATCGCGGATCGACGGTGGCACCGCCTTGAGCGACGCACGGGTGGAGATGATGATTGTCGGCAGCGTCATCAGCGTCAGCACCAATCCCCCGACCAGCGGCGCAGAGTTCGGCAGATGCATGTAGTTGATGAACACCGCCAGCCCCAAGATGCCAAACACAATCGACGGTACCGCCGCAAGGTTGGAGATATTCACCTCAATCACATCCGTGATCCAGTTTTTCGGCGCGAACTCTTCAAGGTAGATCGACGCCGCCACACCGATGGGCAGCGCCAGTACCAACACGACCAGCATCATGGACAGCGAACCGATCATTGACACGCCCATGCCGGCCGCCTCTGGCCGCGCATCTGACGCATCTGCACCGGTGATAAAACTGATGTTAAAGCGCTTTTCAAGTGTCCCCGCCGCAAGCAAACCATCAACAAGATCAAGCTGTTCTGCGCTGATGTTCTTGTCGTTGGCAATGCTGCCACGATCAACGCGGTCTTTGAGATAGCCGTCAACACGTGACTGCGCCAGAAACTCGAACTCGACGGTCTGGCCGATCTGGTCAAGGTTCTCCAACACGTAATCGCGCAGGGTTGCGGGCGCGTCTTTCGACAGAAGGTTCGCCATATCCTTGGCACTCAGGTCCGTCTCAATCCCCAGTTCTGCCACCTTTAGCGCAAAGGCATCGCGCAGTAGCGGCGCATAGCCAAAGGTCGATACCTTCTTGATCTCTTCGATATCGCGGTTGCCGGTTTTGTCGATCTTTTCGGCATTCAACGGCACGCTAAGCGTGATAAATGTCTGCTGAAACGCCCCTGTGCCGCGTCCGATGATGGTTGTCAGCAAGATAACCAGCATCAGCATCCCGATTGAAATCGCCGCGATGCCGTACATCTTGAACCGCGTCTCGGCCCGGTTGCGTTTGATCGTGCGCGCGTCCTGGGTCAGCAGCGACTTGGCAGCTTTTGGCGCGGCAGGTGCGCCAGAGTTTGCAACATCGGTCATTCGTACTGCTCCCGGTATCTTCGGACAATATAAAGGGCCAGCACATTCAGCGCGAGCGTCAGGACAAAGAGGGTCAGGCCAAGCGCAAAGGCGACAAGCGTTTCGGCACTGGCAAAGTCGGTGTCGCCAGTCAGCTGGCTGACAATCCGGGTGGTGATGGTTGTCATCCCCTCGAACGGGTTGCCGGAAAAGCGGGCGATTGCCCCCGCCCCCAGCACCACGATCATTGTTTCACCAATAGCGCGGGACGCGGCCAACAGGATCGCGCCCACAATGCCCGGCAAAGCCGCAGGCAGGATGACCTGCCGCACGGTTTCGGAATGCGTGGCCCCCAAGCCATAAGAACCGTCGCGCAGCGATTGTGGCACCGCGTTGATAATGTCATCCGATAGCGACGACACAAACGGGATCAACATGATGCCCATGACCAGCCCTGCGGTCAGCACAGAGGTTGCGCCGCTCATCCAGTCCACACCCAGCACGCCGTTGTCACCGCGCCCAAAGATGTTGACCAGAAACGGCCCGACCGTCAGCAGCGCAAACAGCCCGTATACGATTGTGGGGATACCGGCGAGGATTTCCAACAGCGGTTTCGCGGCGGAACGGACTTTGGGGCCCGCATATTCACTAAGGTAGATCGCCGCAAAAAGCCCGATGGGCACCGCAACCAACAAGGCGATGAACGAAATATAGAGCGTGCCCCAGAGCAGCGGCAGAATGGAAAGATCACTGTTTCCGCGAAAGTTCGGTGCCCAACTGCCGCCCAGGAAAAAGTCCTGCCAAGGGTGCATGCGAAAGAAGTTGATCGATTCAAATAACATCGAAAAGACGATCCCGACCGTGGTCAGGATCGCGAGCGATGCCGCAATGATCAGCAGACCCTTGACCCCGGCCTCAACAACATTGCGGGCACGAAAATCCTTGTCCGTCTGACGGTAGGCAAAGCCCAGACCGGCAAGCGCCATCACCAAGACGACCGCCACCATCGCGGCCCTCCACGACTGGCTCAGCAACCTGTATTTCTGTGCTGCGGCAAGGATCGGTGCCTGCACATCTGAGCCCAGAGCCACACCAACATCGGCAAGGCGGCTGCGCACATCCGTCTCGACCGCGTCAAGGCCTGCGGCCTCTTGTCCGCTCATCGCACCTTGGGCCACCGCAGCGTCCAAGCCATCGGCGATCCGGCGCACATCGCTCATGACCAAGCCAACCGAGGAACCTTCGGATACCATCTGATCGGGGATTAATTTGATAACGGTGTTCTGGATCACCATCGGTTGCAGCAACATCCACAGGACCATCACCAAAAGTGACGGAATTGCGATCATCATCGCGGCGTTGGCACCATAATAGCTGGGAAGTGAGTGCAAATTGCGCGCATCACCCCCACCCGATGCGATAGCGCGGCTGCGCATGGTGACGTAGCCCACAATGCCAAGTCCCAGAACAATCAGAACAAGAACCGACGCTGAGATGCTGCTGAAAAGCTGGGTCAAGGGTCTTGCTCTTTCTGTCCGGGGCGCGCGGACATGGTCCGTACTGCATTGGTCTGTCGTACATACAGGCCCGCGAACGGGCCTGTACAGGTGTCAATTTGCGCGGACTTAAGACCCTGCGCCGATGGTCTTTTCGTCAGCAATCGCGGCTTGCGTATCAGCCAGTTCCGGGTCGGACACGAGGCCGTATTCAGCCAAAGGACCATCCGGACCTGCAATTTCATCCGCAACAAAGAATTCTGCGAATTCTTTCAAGCCGGGGATGACACCGATGTGTGCTTTCTTGATGTAGAAAAACAGCGGGCGGGACACAGGGTATTCACCGGTTGAGATGCTCTCGGTTGATGGAACGACACCGGACATGGTTGCAACCTGCAATTTGTTGGTGTTGTTTTCGTAGAACGCCAGACCGAACACGCCGATGCCGTCTTTGTTGCTGTCGATACGCGCCAGCGTCTCTGTATAGTCACCGTCGATGTCCACGGATTTACCGTCTGTGCGGATCGCCATGCACTTGCCTTCGGCCGTATCCTCGTCAACGCCCGCATCCAGCATCGCCTGCAGGAAACCACCCTCTTCACAGCCCGCAAGGATCACTTTCTCCTCGAAAACTTCGCGTGTGCCGTGCTTGGTGCCCGGAATGAACGCCTGAATGGGCTGCGCGGGGAAATCGGCGTTAACCTGATCCCATGTGGTAAAACCGTTTGCGACCAGCTTTCCGTCGATGAAATGCTCGGCGGCCAGTGCTTTGTACCAGTCTTCGGGTGTGAACGCGAAGGCATTGCCATCGATGTCAGAGGCAAAGACGATGCCATCGTAACCGACGCGGACTTCGATGATGTCTGTGACGCCGTTGTCGGCACAGGCTGCGATCTCTTTTTCACGGATCTGGCGGGATGCATTCGCGATGTCGATGGTGTTCTCGCCGACGCCCTCACAGAAACGCTTGAGACCCGCAGAGGACCCACCTGATTCCACGACCGGTGTCGGAAAATCAAAGTTTTCGCCAAATGCTTCGGCGACGATGGATGCATAGGGCAACACTGTGGAGGAACCAGCAACCTGTACCTGATCGCGTGCAGCGGCAGTTGTGGCGGAAAGGGCAGCAATGGCCAGCGCAGATGTGGTCAATTTCATCAGTGACATGATGTCTCCTGTCATTTGGAATTCTTCTGATCACCCCCATGGTGACCGTGTCGCCCGTTTAGGCCGCGCGTGCTGAGCTTTTGTGACATCTACGTTACAGTTTTATGACAGCACCGGAATTCTACCAGATCGTGTGACGCTTGCTCACTCCGGGGTTGGGTCAAGCGGCAGGATCACCGTAAAACGCGAACCTTCCCCAAGGGTGGAGGCGATTTTAAGCCGCCCCCTGTGGCGATTGACGATGTGTTTGACGATGGCAAGGCCAAGTCCCGTGCCCCCCAGTGCCCGACTGCGGTGACTGTCGGCGCGGTAGAATCGCTCAGTCAGGCGCGGGATGTGTATCGGATCAATCCCCGGCCCGTGATCCTGGACCGCGACGTGCACCGCTGGCCCGCGCAACGTGGCATCATGCAGATGCATCGCTATGGATATCTCGACCCGCCTGTCGCCCCCGCCATATTTGATCGCGTTCTCGATCAGGTTGGTAAAGACTTGGATCAGCTGGTCCGCATCGCCCAGCAACAACACCGGGGATGGTGGAATGTCGGGGACAAGGACCACATCATTCTCAACTGCCAACGGGTTGAGATTGCGCAAGGTGGTCCGCAAAATCGCCGTCAGATCAACCTGCGCACGGGGGCGCACACGCACATCGCTTTCGACCCGGCTGAGCGACAGCAGATCAGCAATCAGACGGTTCATACGCCCCGCTTCGTCCTGCATAATGCCCAGAAACCGGTCACGTGCTGGGGCATCATCGCGCGCAGGGCCACGCAAGGTTTCAATAAAGCCCATCAGCGAGGTCAGCGGCGTGCGCAATTCATGGCTGACATTGGCCACAAAGTCGCGGCGCATCTGGCCTGCCTGCGCCACTTGGGTGACGTCCTGAAAACACAAGATCACCGTTTGCGCGCCGCTAATCCGGCTAAGCGAGACGTCAAAAGTCTGATCCGTCCCGTTATTGGTCGTCAAAAACTGCGAACTGCGCGGCGCGCCATCGTTGATGCAGCCCTCTACGGCCTCAACAAGTGTGGGCTGGCGCAGCACTGTAACAAAATGGCGGCCCAATGCCCCTACCCCGACCAAGATCGTTGCCGCCGGGTTCAGCGCGACAATGCGTTCATCAGAGGCAATCGCCAGCGCAGGCAGCGGCAGGGCTGCAAGGACGTCCTGCAAAGGGAACGGCCCGGCCACAGATCACAGCGGCTTTAGTTCGCGTCGGAACCGTGCAGCGTTCTGGGCGTAATGCAATGCGCTGGCCGTTATCGCCTGTATCGCTGGCCCCTCCAGCGTGCGCACCACTTTGCCCGGTGCCCCCATCACCAAAGAGCCATCCGGGATGACCTTGTTTTCAGTGATCAAGGCCCCTGCCCCGATCAGGCAATTCTTGCCAATCTTTGCCCCGTTCAGGATCGTCGCGCCCATCCCGATCAATGAGTTTTCGCCAATTGTACAGCCATGCAGCATGACCTTGTGCCCGATGGTGCAATTCACCCCGATCGTCAACGAAAAGCCGATATCGGTGTGAAACACGCAGTTTTCCTGCACATTGCTGCCGCGCCCGACATGGATCGCTTCGTTGTCGCCGCGAATGGTGGTGCCGAACCACACGGATGTGTCGGCCTCCAACACCACGTTGCCGATCACATCGGCGTCGGGCGCAACCCATGCGGTTTCATCAACAGTTGGGGTCAAATCGCCCAAGGCATAAACAGTCATGGTAAATCCTCGAATTGTGATTGAAGCGCACGGACATGGTCTGACAGGCGCGGCTGTTGCGCAAACTTAAGCCGCTCTGCCTGAATGATGGTTTTCAGCTTTTCCTCTGTCACATCCAGATCATCGTTTACCAGAACGTAATCATATCCGTCCCAATGACTGATCTCGTCCCAGCTCTTTTGCATGCGTTTGGCGATGGTTTCCGCGTCATCCTGCCCGCGATTGACCAACCGGCGGTGCAATTCGGCAATCGACGGCGGCAAGATAAAGATCGACAGCGTGAACGGCCCAAGTGCTGAATTGCGGATCTGCTGTGCGCCCTGCCAGTCAATGTCGAAAAGCACGTCATGACCCGCATCAATCGCCTTTTCGACGGGCGGGCGCGGTGAGCCGTAGAAATTGCCAAACACATGCGCGTGCTCCAACATATCGCCAGCCCCCACCCATTTGCGGAACTGCGGCTCGTCCACGAACAGATAATCCTTGCCGTCGACCTCGCCATTGCGCGGGGGGCGCGTGGTGGCGGAAACCGAAAAGCTCAGCGTGTCGTCCCAGACCATAAGGCGTTTGGCGAGCGTGGATTTACCCGCACCCGAGGGTGAAGAAAGGATAATCAAAAGGCCGCGGCGTTCAGGCATGTTGTTTACTCCACATTCTGCACTTGTTCGCGCATCTGGTCGATCAGGACCTTGAGCGCGAGGCCTACCTGCGTCAACGCGGTGCTTTGCGCCTTTGAACACAGTGTATTGGCCTCGCGGTTGAATTCCTGCATCAGGAAATTCAGCTTGCGCCCCACCGGCCCACCTTGCGCCAGTAAATCGCGCGCCGCCGTGACATGTGCACCAAGGCGGTCAATTTCTTCGGTGATGTCGGCCTTGACTGCGATCAGCGCCAGTTCCTGCGCGATACGGGCCTCATCTGCCCCATCGCTGTTCTCAATTATGCGCGCCAGATTGCGCCGCAGGGTGGTTACCATCTCGTCTTTGCGGGTCTCGGCAAGGTTGACTGCTTGGGATGTCAGGGCCGCAATTTCGTCAAGCTGGTTTTCCAAGACTTGAGAAAGGGCAGTCCCTTCAGCGGCACGCATTGCGTTTAAATCACGCAATACCGTATCAAATTCGGCCAACAGGACTGCCGCAAGCGCTGTGGTATCTTCGTCACCAGATTGCTGTTCCAGCACGCCGCGCATGGTCACAATGTCGGTGGCTTTGGACGGTGCCAGCGACAGCCCCGCGTCCATAGCCGTCTGTTCAATCTGGTGCAGCGCCTGCAACACGGTCTGTAGCTGGGCGGCATTCACGGCCAATGTGGTGCCGCCTTCTTCGCGGATCAGCCGCAGATTGCAGGTGACATTGCCGCGACCGATGGCAGCGCCCAGTTTTTTGCGCAAACCGGCCTCAAGACCGTCGATCCAGTCGGGCACGCGCAGGCGCAGATCAAGGCCCTTTCCGTTCACCGACCGAAGTTCCCACCCCCAGCTAAAAGGCGCATGCGCACCGCTGTGAGAGGCAAACCCGGTCATGGAATGGATCATCGCGGGCTCCTGCTTGGCGAAATACGTGGCTGAGCAATAAGGCGAAACGGCCCGAAAGGGCAAGCCCCGCAGCCTTCGTGCCATTAACCATTTGTTCATAAATAAGCTTCTTTGCATCAAAAGTGATGTATTCATCCTTTGGTAAGGTTTGGTGCCTGAATGCGCCTTTAACCGCAGCGGTTGGCGCGACATAGGCCAACTTTTGCAACAATTTCGAGCCGGGAGTGAACCAGATGGACAAGCATATCCATAAAGCGCAAAGTGTGGTGGACATGTCGATTTACAAGCCAGAAACGGGGTATGCTGCGGTCGCGCAAGTAGAAGCCTATTGGAACGCATTGCGGGGCGAAAACCTGCTGCCCAAACGCTCCGAGATTGATCCGCGCGGGATCGAGCGGTCGTTGGAAAACGCCTTTATTCTGGAACGGATCGCGCCGGGAATTGCGCGGTTGCGGATCGCAGGCAATCATTTGAATGATCTGATGGGGATGGAGGTGCGCGGCATGCCGTTGACCGCCCTTTTTACCCCCGCCGCACGTCGCACCATCGCAG
>Ga0209199_1005370_pt1 | contig 11211 bp, 8 predicted proteins | sample COGITO_mtgs_1105_7_FD_184805 | JGI IMG/M metagenome (GOLD analysis project Ga0209199, IMG submission 184805) | Pelagic marine microbial communities from North Sea - COGITO_mtgs_110523 (SPAdes) (version 2) | ecosystem: Environmental > Aquatic > Marine > Epipelagic ...
TTAAAAAACAAACTTAAGACGTATATAAAAAATAGCGCGAGTCGTTGCTAACACAAAGGTTCGGGCATTTTTAGGAAGTCGCCAAATTTTTAAATTTGACAAATTCCCAAAAATAAAATAATTAATAAAATTAAAAATTGGGCTTGTGTTTCATCCGAAAATTATCGCTTATTTTCAGCGCTACTTTTCATATACAAGACCGTTAGCAGCAATGTAAACTCACAGTTTCAAATAATGGATTTAGAATCTTTTAGAAAAATAAAAGTTGATGAAACGCAAGAATTCAAAGAGTTTGCGAAAGAAATAGATTATCTGATTGAGTTTTTTCAAAGATTTTCTGAGCTAATATTCTATAATGGTCGACTCATTTCATTTTTCACCGATAAAAAGACTTTTTTCCTGAACACATATTTAATTGATAGTTCTGCGCAGACTTTACGAAGTATTAAACTGTGCTGTTCAATCGGTAGTTTTTCAGACGCAAATACACTAATAAGAAAACTAAGAGACGACCTAATTCAATACGTTTATATTCTTTCGATAATAAATTCAAGAACCCCTGATGCCGCTAGTTTGCGCTCCCGCTAAGTTGTACTTAGTGGTGTCAAAGATTGGCGATTCAAGAGCTAAACAGTAGAAAAAGAGTTGAATTCAACGACTTTTTGAAAAAAATTTCTTAATGAAAGTGTTTTTATCAGAACTAGCTGAAAATAAACTTTTAAAATTGACGGTTTTTTTATCAACCCACTAACTCAAACTTACATTCCTTACAACATAAGTCAATTTCCTAACTTAGCGGAACAAAAAAAATCCCAACAACTGTCAGGATTTACAAGATCGTATTCTAATTCATTACAGATTCAAATTTGAGTCCTTTATAAACAGAGACTTTCAAAGCTTTTGAATAATTCAAAAGGAAATTTATGGTTTCTGTCTTGGGTTTAAATGTGTTAGAATTAGAGAATTTTTCAGTGTAAAGTTTTGCCATGAGCCTGTCATTGTTAGTTAGTTAATACTACAACGACAGAATATATACTTTATTTTATCAGGCAATTAATTTGTCAAAACAATATTGTGTTTTTCAATTAATTTACGAAGATTGATCAAGGCATAACGCATCCGTCCCAAAGCCGTATTGATACTCACACCCGTGTTTTCGGAGATTTCCTTGAAACTCATATCGTTGTACATACGCATCACGAGAACCGTTTTTTGTTCTTCTGGCAACTCCTCTACCAAGGCTCTGATGTCTTCAACAATTTGAGATTTTACCAATTCACCTTCCGCATTTAGAGCGCCATCACTGAGTACAGAGAAAATATCAAAATCACCGCTGTTGTTAAACTTCGGCATGCGGTTGTTTTTTCTGAAATGATCAATCACGAGGTTGTGTGCAATACGCATCACCCAAGGTAAAAATTTACCTTCCTCATTATAATTGCCCCGTTTCAGGGTGCGAATCACTTTTATAAAGGTATCCTGAAAAACATCTTCCGTCACATCGCGGTCGTAAACCTTGGAATAGATAAAACTGTACAACCGTTGTTGGTGGCGTTTGATGAGCACCGATAAAGACAGTTCATCACCTTGAATGTATTGACTTACGAGAGTGGCATCGCTAATAGATTTAGAATTCATAACATTACTTTTAATAGCACACCGTTGGTGTACTGGGTTTGATTAAAATTGAAAAGTAATGTTATTCTATAAGCGTTTATTAAGAGTTATTTTATCAAATATAAGAACAATCTATTTAATTACACAAATTTATTTTAGTTTTTAATCGCAAGAAGAACAAAGACCGCTTTAATATTTTTTATATTAATGGTATCTTTGCAACCAAATTTTAACTCAATAAATGCCACTAGACCTTTCAAAACTAAGTCCAAAAGAGCACATTCTAATTAAGGGTGCAAAATTGCACAACCTAAAGAATATAGACGTTGCAATTCCACGACACAAATTGGTTGTCATCACAGGACTTTCTGGATCTGGAAAATCAAGCTTAGCGTTTGACACCCTCTATGCTGAAGGCCAACGACGCTATGTGGAGAGTTTATCGAGTTATGCACGGCAGTTTTTGGGGCGTCTCAACAAACCAAATGTCGATTATATCAAAGGCATTGCGCCGGCGATTGCGATTGAACAGAAAGTAAATTCTACCAATCCACGTTCCACCGTTGGAACTACCACCGAAATTTATGATTATTTAAAATTAGTATTCGCGCGTATCGGGAAAACCTATTCCCCTATTTCTAATAATGTAGTGAAAAAAGATACAACCAGCGATGTGATCAATTATATCAAAACGCTTGAAATAGGCGACAAACTGCTGCTGCTTGCTCCCATCCATCTGGAAGAAGGGCGAACGCTAGAAAACAAACTACAGGCTCTGCAACACCAAGGATTTGCAAGAATCAAAGTGGGCGATACCGTCGAGCGTATTGAGCAGATTGAAGATTTTAAAAAATTACCAAAAACAATCAGTTTGGTTGTCGATCGGATTATTGTAAAAGGCGAAGAAGATTTTTACAACCGTTTGGCAGATGCGATTGAAATGGCGTTTTTTGAAGGAAAAGGACGTTGTCAAATTGAAAAAATAGAGACTTCGGAGTCCCGTGAATTTAGCAATTCATTCGAGCTCGATGGTCAAAAATTCTTAGAACCCAATACGCATTTATTCAGCTTTAACAACCCCTATGGCGCCTGCCCAAAATGTGAAGGCTATGGCGATGTCATCGGAATTGATGAAAGCCTCGTCATTCCAAACACCTCCCTTTCAGTTTATGAAAATGCGGTGTTTCCATGGCGTGGTGAAAGCATGAAATATTACAGAGATCAGCTGGTCAATAACAGCCATAAATTTGACTTTCCAATTCATAAACCTTACTTTGAATTAGAAGCCAAACACCAAAAGTTATTATGGACTGGGAATTCTCATTTTACAGGTTTAAATGATTTTTTTGCCGAATTAGAATCCAAAGCTTATAAAGTTCAAAACCGAGTGATGTTATCTCGCTATCGCGGAAAAACAAAATGTGGAAATTGTCACGGAAAACGCTTACGACCAGAAGCCAATTTTGTAAAAGTTGGAGGTGCCTCCATTACCGATTTGGTGGAATTATCGCTTAAAGATATCATTGCATTTTTTAAGACCATCAAACTAGATGCGAAAGAACGAGAAATTGCTAAACGATTGCTCAAAGAGATTAATAACCGCTTGGAATTTTTATCCAATGTAGGACTGGATTACCTGACCTTAAACAGAAAATCAAACACCTTGTCTGGGGGCGAAAGTCAACGGATCAACTTGGCCACCTCCCTTGGGAGCAGTCTTGTGGGATCTATGTATATTTTGGACGAACCAAGTATTGGACTGCATTCTAAAGATACCGAACGCCTGATCAATGTACTGAATGCCTTGCGGGATTTAGGAAACACAGTGATTGTGGTGGAACACGACGAAGCTATCATGGCAGCAGCCGATTATGTCATCGATATTGGACCTGAAGCAGGTACTTTTGGTGGCGAAGTGATGGCGAGTGGGACTTACAAATCGCTTTTAAAAAGTAATACTTTAACAGCTCAGTACCTCAATGGAACTTTGGAAATTGAAGTTCCCAAAAAACGTCGGACGTCAAAATACAGTGTAACCATCAAAGGCGCGCGAGAACATAATTTAAAAAATATTGATGTGACCCTTCCACTAAACATGCTCACGGTTGTGACGGGTGTTTCTGGAAGTGGTAAAAGTACGCTTGTCAAACAAATTGTCTATCCAGCACTTCTTAAATCCATTGGAGGCTATGGCGAAAAGGCGGGCGAATTCACGAGTATTGAAGGCAACTTTAGTACCGTTAAATTTATCGAGTTTGTCGATCAAAATCCCATCGGACGTTCTTCACGTTCTAACCCTGTGACGTATATCAAAGCCTATGATGACATTCGGGCGTTATTCGCGAAGCAAAAATTAAGTGTTTTAAGAAATTACCAACCCAAACATTTTTCATTTAATGTGGATGGCGGTCGTTGTGATACTTGTAAAGGCGAAGGGACTGTGACCATAGAAATGCAATTTATGGCAGATGTTCAACTTGTTTGTGACGACTGTGATGGAAAACGTTTTAAGAAACAAGTGTTGGAAATTAAGTTCCATGACAAAACAATTGATGATGTATTAAACATGACCATTGACGATGCAGTTGCCTTTTTTGATACACACAACGTGACTAAGATCAAAACAAAACTACAGCCACTTCAAGATGTGGGGCTGGGTTATGTGACGCTTGGACAAAGTTCTTCAACCCTCTCTGGCGGTGAAGCACAACGTATCAAACTTGCCTCCTTTTTAGGAAAAGGGTCTAAAGCAGACACTGGTTTGTTTATTTTTGATGAGCCCACCACGGGACTTCATTTTCATGACATTAAAAAACTACTCAAATCCTTTAATGCCTTGATTGATAAAGGGCATTCTGTATTGGTTGTCGAGCATAATTTAGAACTGATTAAATGTGCCGATCATGTGATTGACTTAGGTCCTGAAGGCGGTGCCAACGGCGGCTATGTATTGGCTGAAGGCACACCAGAATTTATAACCAAATCCAAAAAATCTTCAACAGCTGAATTTCTTAAAAGTAAATTAAATTGAGTTTTTTTAATTTATTTATTTGACCATCAGTCAAATAAACTAGGCATGTGATTCTTGGCATGCTGTTTGGTAATACAGAGTTGTGTTTAACTTTTAAAACTTTGTATTATGAGAAAATTATTTTTAGCCCTCGTCACTTTAACCTTATTCGGAACCGTTTCTGCAAGCACAGTTTCTAACCATACGAGAACTAGTAATTCTTTTGTATTTAATGAACAAGGGATTGAATTTGCTATTTTTAAAGATGGACAATTTGATTTTAATGTGCTCAGACAGCGTCAAAATTCTATTCAATTTTCAAATCATAATGGAATAAACATCAGTTTCAATACAGGCTATGATTATGCAGGCTATGTCCAATATGATAATTATGGAGCCGTCATTCAAATTGAAAACACCCCTATATATTATGATTATTATGGGCGTATCAGCCAAGCTGGAAATGTGCATGTAAATTATGACTACAGAGGCCGCGTGTCTTGGATTGGCAACATGCGTATTAACTACGATCGCTACAACAATTCACACTGTAATGGCTACGTGAATCAACGTTACTATACGCCAAGCGTATGGTATTCGTATTACAGCGTACCAAATGTTCAGTATTGTGTGATTTTCAAGACTCCGTATAGAAGACATTATACACCTGTCAGGTATCAGTACCAAAGACCGTACAGAAACAATCGTCGTCCGAATGTGTATAGAAATCGACGGGATCAAAATAGAGTCGCGAACAACCGATCAAACCATAGTGACCGCTATAGAACCAACAGAACTACAAGAAGGTCGATAAACAACACTACGCGCTCTGAGAACCGTCAAACAACACGATCAACACGATCATCAACAAATAGATCAAATAATCGCGTTGCAACTTCTAATCAGAGAGCACGAAAAAATACACCGAATCAAGTGAACCGCAACAAAGCGGTCACAAGAAATTCAAAAACAGTCGCCCAAAGAACGCCGAGAGTGAACTCAAAGAAAACATCAGTGCGACGAAGAAAATAATTAGTTAGTTAGTTGAAAGCTCCGTAGATGAATATCCCACATCACTACGGAGTTTTTATGTTTAATCAAGAAGTTTTTGAGCCAATTGTTGGGTTAACGATTTACGACTGTAGCCCTCTAATCCCTTTGAATCTACATTTAATTGCTGTGTCTTATAGGCATCAAAATGCTCTAACAAAAGTGTGCGGAGTGCCGCGGCTTCGTCATATCTAAAATAAGATCCAGATCTGGTTTGGTTTAATATTTTTTCTATATCCGAAGCCTGAGGGCCAATAGCGATTATGGGGCGTTTAGACGCCATATATTCAAATAATTTTCCTGGGATAATGTATTCCGTTTCTTTTGAATTTTCTTCAATAAGCAATAATAATTGCGTCTTTTTCTGATACTCTAAAGCTTCGTTGTGAGGTACGTATCCAATATTATTAATGTAGTTTTCTAATCCATAAATCCGAACGGCATCCATCACTTCTGCACTGACCGATCCAATAAAATTGAGTTGAAACACCGAAGCAAATTCATCGGAATCTTTTATCAAGTCCGATAAAACGGTCCATAAAATATAGGGATTGCGTCCTTCTAGTAAAGACCCAATATGTGATAGTGTAAACTTTGAATCTAATGTGCTATCGTTGGTGATTTCAAAATCAAAACCATTGGTAAGAACTGTTATTGGTCTGGTAGTTAATTCTGAAAATATTGTTTTAGTTTTGAAGCTGGTTACCACTATTTCATCTGCGGTTTGAAGCACAGTAGTTTCTAATTTTTTATGTTTTTTTTGAGCAAAGTAGCTTAGCTTTAATTTTTTATGATACCCTATTTGCGTCCAAGGATCTCTAAAATCCGCCACCCATTTGATAGCATGTTTTTGTTTTAATTTCAACCCAATCAGATGCAAACTGTGAGGCGGCCCCGTGGTGACAATCGTATCAATTTGATGCTCCGTAATATAGTCCGACAAAAACGACACCGAAGGACGTACCCAAGAGACTCGCGCATCTGGTATGAAAAAATTCCCTCTGATAAAAAGGAGTGATTTTTCTAGAATTGATTGTTTTTTTTGATTCGAAATAAGCCCTTTAGACAGGTTTGATGTTTTGGACTTAGAAAATAATTGCGCCCATTTATAGGGTTCATTAATCGGTGTTTTTAAAACCGTTAAATTGGAACTTACATCTGCTAATAACGAAGCATCCGTAATGGGATAATTTGGATTCTCTGGACAATAAACAATGGGTTCTATGCCAAAATCGGGCAGATACTTGACGAACTTCAACCAACGTTGAACGCCCGGTCCACCAGCAGGTGGCCAATAGTATGTAATGAGGAGCACCTTTTTCACGATCGTTTTCTATAAATTAGAAGTCCTTGACCTAGAATTAGCAACACCAATAAAATGGTACTCCCTAAGGCAATATTTGAACCTGTTTTCACAACGGCTGGATTAAATCTAAACACCACTGTGTGTGCTCCCTTCGGAATTTCCAAGCCACGAAGTACGTAGTCCACATTGTAATGTTCTACCTCGACACCATCAATAGTAACGTTCCAACCATTTTTATAATACGCCTCCGAAAATACAGCAAATCCATCTTCAGTGTTTTTAGTTTTATATACGAGGTGATTGAGCTTGTAGTTCACCAATTGGATCGAAGCGGTGGAATCTTTTGCAAAACGTTGCGACTTCAGTTCTGAAGAATTGGCAGTCGCAGTTGTTAGTGTGTTTATTTTATCGAAAGCTAAAATTTCATCATCTGCGGTTTCAAAGGTTTCAATAGCATCTACAAACCAAGCATTTCCATTTGCTTTTTCATTTTCAAAATACAGCACTTCCCCTTCTTTGTTTTGATAAATGATATACTTTGTATTGAGCATATTAAGAACTTCAAAGTTGTTTTTATCAATATAAAATTCTTGCAAGGCTTTAAAACGTTTCAATTTAGCGGCATGATACCCTCCTATTGAGTTATGAAAATAAGAAGATTTCGTAGAATTGTCGGACATATCAAAGACTCTGAAATTTGTGGTGTCTTTTAATATTTCTTTATCAATTTTACTTGCTTGATACGGACGGTCTACTTTAATTGCAGAAACAAAATTGTCATTATTCACATAGCGACGGTCTACCACTCCCAGATCAAAAATAAGAATAACACCCAAAATAATGATCGTGGTATTTTGAGCTATTTTTTGTTTGAGATAGGCGAAAATCAAACCTGCTACAGCTAAGACCAATAACAAAGTTCGTAATGCATCCTCTGTGAAAATAGCACTACGATCCATACGTAAAGCTTCTAGAAGAGGCTCATTAAATTGTCCATCGCTCATCCCAACAAAATCAAACAACAAATTTTTGAAAATTAAAAAAAATAGGGTCAAACCAGCCACAATACTAAGAGAATATTTTAACGCATCCAACTTCGTTTCAGAGCTCACATTTTTATTAAATAATCGTGCCAACCCTAAGGTTGCTAACAGTGGAATACAAAGTTCTAAAATGACTTGAATGGAACTTACTGCCCTGAACTTATTATAGAGTGGTATATAATTAATAAAAAAATCGGTGAGGAACGATAGATTTTTTCCGTAGGATAATAGCAAGGACATCAATACCCCTGCAATCAGCCACCATTTGAAACGGCCATGGTATAGAAATAAAGCCAATACAAAAAGAAAAATCACAACGGCTCCTATATAAGCAGGCGCCTCCACAATAGGTTGATCGCCCCAATACATCGGTGCTTCTTTAGATATTTGAAGTGCTTGTAAAGGCGATGCTCCCATAGCTCTAATAGCTTTGTAGGTCTCAGAATTTTTTCCAATATCTTCTCTATTACCACCGCCCATAAATCGGGGAATGAACAGATTAAAAGTTTCTAATTTCCCATAACTAAATTGCGTGATGTAGGCTTTCTCCAAACCTGTTGTTTGTTCTTTTTTACTGCCATCGGAGTTGATGGTCAGTTCACTTTGTCCACGGGTGCTTTCTTTGGCATATTCGCTGGTGGCCATCAAATTAGTAGCGTTCATTCCAAAGGCTAAAACAGCTGCAATGAACAGAATGCCTGAGGCTTTGAAAAATGCTGGAAGTTCTTTTTCTTTGACAGCTTGAAACAAATACGAGAATCCTAAAATTATGATTAAAAAACCTAAGTAGTACGTCATTTGAGGGTGGTTGGTCACAAGCTCTAAACCGGACGCAACTGCGGTCAATATAAATCCTAAAAAATACCGTTTTTGATAGGTCAAAATAATTCCTGATAACACCAACGGCATATAGGCGATTGCATGGGCTTTTGAATTGTGTCCAACTCCTAAAATAATAATCAAATAGGTGGAGAACCCAAAGGCGAGCGCTCCTAAAACAGCGACTTTGTAGTCAACTTTTAAAACCAATAACAGGATGTAAAACCCTAATAAATATAAAAAGAGATAATCCGCTGGGCGTGGTAAAAAACGAAGCGCTAAATCCAGTTGCTTAATGTAATTATGAGGATATTTAGCCCCTAATTGATAGGTTGGCATACCCCCAAAAGCACTGTTGGTCCAATAGGATTCAGCATCATAAGCATTTCGAAAATCGATTTGCTGTTTGGCCATCCCAGTGTATTGAACAATATCACTTTGATAGATTTTTTGACCTTTCAGAACGGGGTTAAAATACAAAACAGCAACAAGAACAAACCCTAAAATCACTAAAAAATGGGTGCCAAATTGTTTTAAGCTAAGGTTCATAGTCTATGTTATTTATTCAACTTCTTCATAATCGACATATTCTCCAACATCATTATTTGAAGTTTTAGAATTTGGCATTTTATCAATACTAATATCACCTTCCTTTTGGGTTGGTGGTTTTGGAGCGGATTGATTTCTAAAATGAGCTTCTGCTTTTTTGGCAATAGACTTCATTATAAACGGCGCAAATAAGCGCATCAAATACTTAAAAATGGTATAGACCAAAACAAAAATTAGGAGCGTTTTCAGCAATCCAATAAAAGACGCAGTTTGTAACATCGGTAGATTATTTTTTCAAAAATACAATTCTTATTTTTATTTTATGTGTCTATATCTATTGTTTTTTTAAGGACACATGCTGCCTGCCTGTCGCAGGCAGGTTCGCTATTAATCATTCCTTAGTTGATAATAATTTTAGCCTACTCGTTTCATAAATTATTATATAAAATGATTGCACCCACAAGAAAAAAGAGAGCCATCCATTAAGAAATTACATCTTATTAATTAAAAATATAAAAAAAATATGTAGGTTTGGTAAAAGTCTTTTTAAATGAAAATCCTATCTAAGCTCATTACTTTTACTGCACTCCTATGTTTATGTAGCACAGCGCAGGCACAATATACCGATGTTATAAATTCAAACCGACCGGGCGCTTCTCAGAGCGCATTTTCTGTGGGCACCAAAGTCTTACAGTTTGAAGTAGGCCCGTATCTAGTTAAAGAAAAACGAGGTCTCTATCCAAAGTATGAAGTCTCTGGATATGGGGTAGATTTTGCCGCCCACTATGGATTTTGGAAAGAAGCTCTGGAATTTAACATTCAAGGAACTTTTCAGAAGGACACACAAACCTATTCATCACTTGTTGATGTAGAAATTGGCCGTGCAAACTTCAAAAACCTCAACCTTGGAGCCAAATACTTGGTGTACGATCCCCATAAAAACAAAGAAACTAAACCAAATTTATACAGTTACCACGCCAATAATGGATTCAAATGGAGTAGTTTGATTCCCGCTATTTCTGTGGCTGCTGGTGCAAATTATGACACCAAAGACAATCCATACACAGCACCGACAGTTGAAGGACTCAGTTATCGTGGGACTGTAATCACTCAGAATAATTTTTCTGGAGGATGGGTGTTTATCACAAATTTTATGCTGGATCGGATTGGAAGTGACCAAACAGATTTTCAATACATTCTGACGCTTACACATTCATTCAATCCAAAATGGGTGATTTTTGGAGAAACTCAAGGCATAAAAAGTGAATTTTATGCAGATAATTTGTTTCGATTTGGGGGTGGTTATTTGTTGAATAAGAATTTACAACTAGACACGGCTCTCACATTCAATACTAAAAACACACCTGCTGTCATGAGTCTGAATTTTGGAGCCTCGTACCGACTGGACCGTCACAAGGATAAAAACAAACCTGACAATGGCACGTCTGCAGAAGAACAAGGCGAACGAAAATCGCGCTCCAAAAATGTAGACAAAAGAAAAAAGAAGAAAAAGAATACTAATTTTGATGAGGACTAAAGCAGTATGATAACCATTAAAAAAGCGGTTTCTAAGAAAGAGATAAAGCAGTTTGTAACGTTCCCATTTTCACTCTACAAAGATTCTAAGTATTGGGTACCCCCTATTATTAGCGAAGAGATTAAAGTGTTTGATAAAAACACGAACCCCGTACTCCAAAATGCGGATGCGCAGTTGTTTCTAGCTTATAAAGATGGGGAAATTGTAGGGCGTGTGGCGGCCATCATTAATTGGCTGGAAGTCGGGAATAAAGATAGCCATAAAATTAGGTTTGGATGGA
>Ga0209199_1005373_pt1 | contig 11203 bp, 10 predicted proteins | sample COGITO_mtgs_1105_7_FD_184805 | JGI IMG/M metagenome (GOLD analysis project Ga0209199, IMG submission 184805) | Pelagic marine microbial communities from North Sea - COGITO_mtgs_110523 (SPAdes) (version 2) | ecosystem: Environmental > Aquatic > Marine > Epipelagic ...
TTGGTAACTTGGACTTTATGCGGATTTTGCCCAATTACAGCCCGTAGATTGGAAGCCGACGTTGCGATATTTGTATTTTGGTATGCCATAATTAAAATCGGATAAATGTGGACACGTCGGCTGTCAATAGGCTGGGTCTTGAAATTAAAATTGTCCGTATTGATATGCAGCCCGTTTGTTTGCGTTCAGGCCCTTATTCGTTCTGGTTGTCAGAGTTAAATTTGACGTCCAGAGCTGTTGGCAGACATACGCAGTTTGCCGCATTATGATTGGCAGTCTGGGTCCAATAATCGTCTTTTCCAAATCAGCACCAGATTTTAAGCCCTATTCCAGCCTATGGATGTCGTATTCAGAATACTCAGTGACTTCCGCTTCAGATTGATCAATCGCTCAAGACTGTGGAAAGGACAGCAGTCTGGCACTGGCATTGTCCTTGTTTTAATCGTTATTGGTTCAATAGGTTTTCATATTTTCAGTCCTTGGTGGTGGACGCCGATCGCTTCGAACTGGAGTGTTATTGCTCATATGATTTCAGTCACATTTTGGATCACCGGATTTGTTTTTGCAGCTGTGATCCTGTTTATGGCGTATTGTGTTTTTGGCTTTCGTCGCGGCAAAAGGCGTTTAGCGGCTTATCAGTCCGAGAATAACAAATTTGAGCTGTGGTTGACTGGGTTGACGTCTTTGAGCGCGGCAGCATTGCTGGCACTGGGGCTTATGGTCTGGTTTAAGTTCGTCACCGTGCCAGAGGGCACCGATGAGGTAGAGGTTTTTGCGCAGCAATGGAGTTGGAGCTACCGTTTGCCAGAGAAAGATGGGAAACTGGGCACGGCTGATAACCGCCTGATCAGTTACGACAACCCGCTCGGCATCACTTCGGGCGATCCGAACGGACAGGATGATGTAGTGATCAAGGCAGATGACCTGCATCTTGCGCTGGGCCGGCAGGTCAAGATGCTGCTGCGCTCGGTTGATGTACTACATGACTACTGTGTTTCCGAGTTCCGTGCGAATCTGGATATGGTATCAGGAATGAGCCCCTATTTTTGGCTTGAACCGACCCGCATCGGTACGTTTGACATTCTGTGCGCCGACCTTTGCGGCACCGGTCATGGTGCGCTGCGCGGTATGGTGATGATTGACCCAGAAGATGATTACTAAACTTGGCTTTTTGAGTAAGAAACATTCGCGCAACTGACGCGTCAAAAAAGATAGAATTTGCGGATTTGGCAACGTCTCAATAAGCGCGGATCCCGCGCCAATCCCAATGTCCTGATATCGCCAATAAACCGATATAATTGGCTACACTGATCGTTACCGCCTCAAACTGGAGATTTGATCATGGTTGATATTGAAGACCCCAAAGGCCAGTTTATTTCACTGGCCGAGGTGGCAGAGGTCGAACGGTGCAGAGCGCGATTAATGCAAAGCAAAAACCGACCCCAGTGCCGATCACGATAAGGATCAAACCGCACCGGGTGCTGATTGCATCTTTTATGAAGTCAAGAATCGATGCTGGCGGCAGGTCGGCATAGAGCCACCAGTACAGCGATTGCGCGGTGGTGGTTCAAAGCAGAAATAGCCCAAGCAACATAACAGCAAGCACCGCAATTTCGGGCATAGCAGGAGACTTAAGAACGTCGAAAACATGTGTCCAAGATGTATCAAGATTTTTTCCAATCTGCGGCTCATCTCATATAAGCCAATTATTGCAAAAGGGCCCAAAAGGGCGAAACCTGTTACCATTGGAAACAACAGTTGCGCCACATTTACGCCCGACGCCCAAGTAAACAGAGCCAGCCCGATAACTGGATAGATCAAAACCACAAAACCATAGTGGCAGGGCCGTCGGGAGAAATCGCGCAGCCCCTGCTGCAAGGCGCCTCATACGCCGGCAATGGTAATTCGGCAAACGACGGGGTTATTTTGAAGAGTTTTACCGGAAAGTAATGCGTTGCATTCAATTATAGCTGGCCCCCCGTATATCCTCGGGATGCGCAGACAGGCTGGGCTAATCTATTGGTTGACCTTTGCGCTTTAGGATAAGGTCGGTATACTTGGATTTGTGTTTTGCGCCGTGGCATTTTGTAAAAAGAGGCGAGTGCAAGATGGTTGTACCGATAATTTTTTAAGTTTGGGTACTTGGGGTTTATGAGTGAGATTTGGAAATTTGTATCGAGTAGAAGATGATAAATTAGCCGCAAAACAGTTCTGCCGAACACGCTATTCGAAACAATGGACTGCAGTCGGTGCAGTCGGTGCAGTCTGTGGGCCTTCTATTTAAAGAGACATTCTTGGAGCTTTTTAACATCAAGGGACAATCTATTTACAGGGATTTTCTGATGCGCGGGTACTCTGAGGCGTAGGTTTGCCAGACGGTCTGTTGTTGTTTCCAATGGGTCCACGCGGGTTGGCAGTGAGGCAAAAACTCTGCCGAGCTTGCCCAACCAGTGGTCCGGTCTTGTGGAATTGTGCTAGCCCTTGCAGTCACGAAGTACCGTCTGGTTTTGGAACCTGAGGTTTATGGACCAAGTTCAACAGTTGATTAAGGCACAGTATGCGTGAAACCGCGTGGATAACTAGGCTGATGACATAGTTTTTACGGCGTTGATTCTCGGATCAAATACTATAAAGAGCGCAGGACCGTTGTTTTTGGTATAAAGCGGTTTGAGCAGTATTAAGGAGTGATAATGGCGTCCGTTATTGAAAGTAACTTGACGATTGATGGCAACCTGACATGTCAGGGTGATCTGATGATAAATGGCCGGGTTCATGGAGATGTAATTGCTCAAAACCTGACGATCTCCGAGTTTGGCAGTCTGCAAGGTAATATCCAAGCCGGCAAAGTCGACTCAAACGGCACCATCGCTGGTACAATTACTGCCAAAGAAGTGGCCCTGGGGGGCACATCAAGCACACACGCTACCATCAAGGCGGAAAAATCAAATATCAAAGATGGTGCATTGATAAATGGTGATTTGAAAATTGGTCCTGTTTTAAAAAGCGAAATCCCTGCAGCTGCACCTGTACAGATTAAATAATAACCCCTGTCGTCAAGGCTTTGACGGGCCAGTTTGGACCATATTTCCCTTACGTCACATCATTTTTTACATTCAGTGCTGGGCTATTTCTTGTTCAAGCCTTTACGATCAGAAAAATACCTACCAGTAGGTAATTATAAGATCCATAACGAGGTACAGATGCGCGAGAGTGACCTAATTTCGGACCAGACCCGTCGTGCCCATCAGGATGCCTGCTGTGATCCGGTTTTTAACTGGCAGGACCGGCAGGATTTTGAGTTCGCCTCGCGCGGGCTGATATGCCGCCCCGATGATCGTGATATTAGAGATGCAGACGGAGATATCGTCTGGCATCACGAACAGTTCGAGGCTTTTCTTCATGGTGAGGCGCCTGCAACCGTGCATCCCAGTTTGTGGCGTCATGCCTTGCTCAACAATTATCGCGGTTTGTTCAAAGTCTGTGAAGGTGTGTGGCAGGTCCGTGGCGAATCTTTGGGCAACGCGACATTTGTACAAACCGATACCGGCTATATCTGCATTGACCCTCTCACGACAGTTGAAACCGCGCGCTATGCCGTGGAGCTGCTGTATGAACATGTGGGTAAACGCCCCATTGTCGGTATGATTTATTCTCATACGCATTCTGATCATTTTGGCGGTGTGAAGGGCATGATCACAGTCGAGGATGTGGCCAAAGGCCGCTGTCTGGTTGTGGCCTCGGAAGGGTTCACCGAGTGGGTTTTGAAAGAACAGGGCATGGCGGCCGAAGGGATGCCATCGCGCAATGATTATATGTACGGCGAAAACCTTGAGGTCAGCGCCACTGGCATTGTCGATACAGGTCTCGGCCAAATGATCGAAGGGGGCGAAGTTACCTATATTGAACCTACGGATGTGATCGGAACACAAGGTGGCGCGATGGTGATCGATGGTGTCGAGATCGAATTTATGTTTGCCCCCGGCGAAGCCCCGACCGGCATGCATTGTTATTTCCCCAAACATAAGCTGCTGCATTGTGCCGATAACTGTTATATGTGCCTTCACAACGTCTATACCATCCGTGGAGCCTTTCCTCGCGATGCCATGCAATGGGCCGACAGCGTCGCGCGCTCACTTTTGTTCGAGGATACAGAATATCTTGTCAGTGGACATAATTGGCCTGTGTTCGGTAAGGCTGAGATCCAGAAATTTCTGGGTGAACAGCGTGACGGCATCAAGTTCATGCATGATCAGACCCTGCGTTTGATGAGTCACGGATATGTGCCTTCTGAAATCGCCAACGAGATCGAATTTCCCCCATCGCTCGCGCGCTTGTGGCACCTGCGTGGATATTATGGTTCTCTGAAACATAATGTGAGGGGGATTTATGCCTATTACCTCGGCTGGTATGATGGTAACCCGGCAACCTTGGATAGCCTGCCGCCCCGCGATCTGGCACGTCGAACATTACAGTATATGGGCGGGGTTGAGGCGGTTTTGACGCGCGCGCACGCGGATTATGTGGCAGGCGACTATCGTTGGGTGGTCCATATCCTTGATCAGGTGATCTGGGCTGAGCCTGATAACATGGCGGCCCGTGAACTTGCCGCAGCGGCTCATACGCAGATGGGCTATGGGGCGGAAAACCCGACATGGCGCAATGCCTATTTGTCTGCGGCAAACGAGTTGCGCGTGGGCTTGCCTAAGGGGGACAAGAACCATCGCGTATTGCGGGATGTACTCAAGGGCATGAGCCCGATGTTATTGATGAATTCGCTCAGTATTCGATTGAATGGCCCAAAAGCTGCGGGACTTGCTTTTACCATCAACTGGTGCATCGCCGGCACCGACGAGAGCTGTCATTCCGAGTTGTCAAATGCCGTATTGAACAACCGCGAGGGTCTGGATCCGCACGCTATCCTAAGCATCACCTTACCACGAGAGATGTTGAGTGATTTTGCCTTGGGCCATATCACATCGGAGGGTATTCAGGGGCCGGACGTTATGTTTGAGGGGGATAAAACGGTCCTATCCTCGCTTGCTGACCTGCTGGATATGTTTCCAGCATGGTTCCCGATTGCAACACATGATTTAAAATATGGGGAGGCAAATCTATGAATTTCCTTGAGCCGCAAGACTGGAGTTTTCCGGTACCAATCATTTATGGCCCCGGTCGTCTGAGCGAGATTGCTGACCTGTCTACCCGCGCGGGTATGACCAAACCGTTGATCGTGACAGATCGTGGCAGTGCAGGCTTGCCGTTTATTGCCGATTTAAAAGGCTATCTGTCTAAAGGTGGCCTGGATTCTGCGATTTATTCAAATATCTCGCCTAATCCGAGAGATGATGAAATTGCGGCAGGAAAAGCTCAGTACAGGGCTGGTGGTCATGATGGGATCATAGCCATAGGGGGTGGCAGCGGTATGGATGGCGGTAAGGCATTGGCCCTCTGTGCTAATAATGACCTTGACCTGTGGGCATTCGAATATGAACAATCCCCGCCAGACATGGCCCGGCACCCTGCTTTCCCGCCGCTGATCACTATTCCGACGACTGCTGGCACTGGGGCCGAGACCGAGAGCACGGCGATGATCACTGATACTGTGCGAAAGATGAAATGGTGTATTTGGCACGCTGATCTCAAACCGGCTTTTGCAGTGCTTGATCCTGAAATTACTCTTGGCTTGCCTGTCAAGCTGACAGCATGGACTGGCGTAGACGCCATGGTGCATGCGATTGAGGCCTATTGCGTGCCGGGATTTAACCCGCTGTGTGACGGTTTGGCGCTGGAAGGGCTGCGGCTCGTGGGGCGTTGGCTGCCGGTCGCGGTGGCAGAGCCGTCAAACCTAGAGGCGCGCGGCGCCATGTTGGCGGGGTCTTGTCTGTCGGGTATCGCCTTTCTCAAGGGCTTGGGTCTTGTGCATGCGATTTCTCACATGGTCGGCGCGGAATATGACACCCAGCATGGGCTGACAAATGCGGTGGTGCTGCCTGCAGCGTTGCGCCATAACGCGCCTGCGCTGGCAGATAAAATTGAGCCCCTGTCACAGGCAATGGGCCTTAGAGATACCAGCTTTGAAGCGTTTTATGCGCATATTTGTGCCATTCTTGATCGGGTGGGCATTCCCAAAACATTAACCGATATCGGCGTTCCTTCTGATTGTGCCGCGCGCATTGCAGATAAGGCGCTACAGGACAGCGCTGCGGGAACGAATGCTTGTGCCCTTACCGCGCAAGATATCGAACGCGTGATTGCTGTAGCTTTGACCAAAGGCAGATAGACCCGACCATGAGGGGCGACATAGAGGGATTTGTATGTCTTTCTGACACCGTGATATTTCTGACACCGTGATTTTCGATTAAACGTCGTTTACCATATAGATAAGGGGCAGTTGATCCCGAAAAAAGCTAGGGGATTGTCGAAACGCGTCTGGCGTTATGAAACGTAGGCCGGGCTCTGGTCGATATTAGCAGCCACTTCGCTCAACACTGCCATCGGACATGATCGTATTGCAAAAGATCGCTTTGTCTTGACTTATATCGCTCAGGTTCGCGCCTTTCATATTTGCCCCAGTTAGATCGGTCTCTGCAAGGTTTGCCCCGCGTAGGAGTGATCTGATAAGCTTTGCATCGGTTAGGTTTGCGCCCTTCAGGTTTGCGCCGGAAGCGTTTGCGGCGCTGAGGTTAATCTCGGTCATATTTGCCCCGATGAATCGTGAGCCGACCAGATTGGCATACATCAGATTTGCGCCAGATAGATTTGCGCCAGATAGATTTGTGCGGTTTATTTTGGCTTTTGCCAAGTCTAGATCCGACAAGTCCGCATCGGATAGATCACATTTGCTACAGGCGTTGGTTTCTTTCAATTGTTTGAGATGTTCTGAATCAAAAGCGGATGCGCCGGTACTGACGAGAGAGGCTGATAGAATAAATGTGGCTAATATTCTCATAGATACACTCCTGATTGTCTTACCGCCAATAATACCCAGTTGTTGTTGCTTGGGTAGAGCTAAAAACTAGTTTTTGTCTTTTTGGCCTCGAGGGGCTTTCGGCAAAATGGATATGTTGGTCATCCTGAAATTAGTCGTGTCGAGGTTTTGACAATTTTATTATTGCGGTATGACCGATTTGAAAATTTGAGAAATTACTTTAACTGACTAATCTATTGAATGGTCAGTTTGAAGTTCCTTCTGGAGCGTGCGCAAGGCCGCCTGCGGCAACGCCTGACGCCATAATCAAAGGCTGAGGGGCTTGAAAAGCGAAGGTTTTAATTTAACCCGTTGTTTAATTTATTAAATTCCGACAGGGCCTGTCAAATAGTTAAGAAAGCGGTGAAAATAGCTGTACAAGGGTTGGAATAAACATTGGAAAACCAAACAGGCCCGCGTGCTGCGGGCCTGTCTTTTTTGATCGTTTTGCAACGAAGCTTTGCGTTACGCTTAGCCTTGCAGCAGGCTGAGAACGTTCTGCTTGGATGCGTTGGCTTGGGCCAGCATCGCGGTGGACGCTTGCTGCAGGATCTGGTTTTTGGCCAGGTTTGTGGTTTCCAGAGCAAAATCTGCATCCTCGATGCCGCCTTTGGCAGCTGACAGGTTGGACGAGATGTTGGTCAGGTTGTTAACAGTGTGGTTCAACCGGTTGGACACCGCGCCTAATTCGGAACGCTGAATATTGACTGTTTGGATAGCGGTATCGATCAGACCGGTCCCGGTGTTTGCCTTGGCGGCATCGGCTACATCTACTGCAGGAGCGGCGCCGGTACCGAGACTCAAACCAGTGGCGTCCATACCAGCAATACTCACCGTTATTTGGTTTTGTGTGCCTGTAGCTGCGCCAACTTGGAATGAGAAATCTGTAGTGTTGGCATTATCAGCCATCAAGCTTGCACCCGCCCAAGTGGTCGTGCCCGCAATCCGGTCGATTTCGGTGGTCATTGCGTCTATCTCGGCTTGCAAATTAGCTCTATCCTGGTCGTTGTTAGTGTCGTTTGCCGCTTGGATGGTTACTTCACGCATCCGCTGCAAAATGTTTTCGATTTCTTTGTGCGCGCCCTCGGCGGTATCGATCAGGGCTTGACCGTCGAGTGAGTTGCGGATCGCTTGGTCTGTGCCGCGAATTTCTGCTGACAGACGTGAGCTGATGGCGACGCCGGCGGCATCGTCAGAGGCTGAGTTGATGCGCTTGCCCGAGGACAGGCGGGCCATGGATGTTTCCATGTCGCGGTTTACGCTGGACGCAGACGCCGCAGCGTTGAGCGCGGCATTGTTGGTTGCAATTGCTAGTGCCATTAAGTTGTCTCCTAAGTAAGTTTTATACTCTGTGCACAAGGAGGAACGACTAATGAGCAAAAAGTTTAAGTAAATTTTACCAGTTAAATATATTTTTAAATTTCTTCAGCACATAAAAATGGATTTCATGTCTGGCTGATTTGCTGTTTTGGGGCCGGGTTCAGGTCAGCATGACCGCACAGGTTTCAAACGCGTTCTAAAAAGACAGCACCAACGGCTCTGCCCACCGCTCACGGATCGCGGAGGTACCTGATCTGTCAGGATCGCTGAGAGGTCGTCTTGGGTAAAAATGTCTGCTTGTGGCCATCTTGACGGCATGGTGGGCGTCTTTAGTTGTTATGCATGCATCTCAATATGCGGGATTTGGTTTTGTTCCCGTGAGGTTTGCAACCGTTTATACCCTAGGCGGTCTTTTGTTGGTTTTGATCGTGAAAAGGCATCTGCACCAAGTTTTCACAGATTTCTTTCAGTTCGGGCTTTAATTTATAGGTTCGTCTGGATTGTTTCAGGGATGGTACCAAGACCAGATCTCCATCAGCAATGCGATCGTTTAGAAACGTACTGAGGGTCTTGGTTGTACAGTTTCTTGTTTTAAGCATTTCAAAATAATCGGTAATACCATATCGGGGATCGCCGTCCAATTCGCCTATAATGAGTAGAAGTTCATGAAAATATATTTTTTGCAGCCAGCTCTTTGGTAATAAGTCGTACATTTTAAGCAAATTATCGCGACGATTTTTGAACCAGTTCATTTCAGAAAAATCTTCAGAATAGGCTGCGATATTACCGCTCATCAGTCCCGGTTTATTCGCCTCACGGCTCTCTGTAGTTTTTTGCATTATGATACCACTCAATTTACTGTTTATTTTTAAAGCCCAATTTTAACATTTGATATCCTATGCTTACGAATAGGATGCTTTTTCTCGACATATATTAAGTACTCTAATGAAATTTATAATAGTAAAGTTTATATGTAAAATTGACATATAAATTACATAGATAAATGATATGCATCTTATGCATGCCGGATGGTTTTGGCGTCTGGGCATTTTTTGTGGATGTGGTGTTGCTCCGCCCGATGTTATACGGCAAATCCGCTGTTTTAAAATAATGGCTGTCAGGCTTGGTGTTGGTCTTGGGCGCAAGTGTGGGCCCACATTAAAGGCAAAGCGGTTGCAGACAAAAGCAATCGCATGGGGTTAAAACAAAACAGGCCCGCGTGCTGCGGACCTGTCTTTTTTTGATCGTTTTGCAACGAAGCTTTGCGTTACGCTTAGCCTTGCAGCAGGCTGAGAACGTTCTGCTTGGAGGCATTGGCCTGAGCCAGCATCGCGGTTGAGGCTTGTTGCAGGATCTGGTTTTTGGCCAGGTTTGTGGTTTCCAAAGCAAAATCTGCATCCTCGATGCCGCCTTTGGCAGCCGACAGGTTGGACGAGATGTTGGTCAGGTTGTTCACAGTGTGGTTCAAACGGTTGGAGATCGCACCCAATTCAGACCGCTGATCGTTGACGTCCTTGATGGCGGTGTCGATTGTCGAAATGGCAGTGCGCGCATTTTCGTTTGCAGTCTTGTCGACAGAGGCCTCAACGGAAATAGTAGCTGGAACAGGTACATCGGTGAATTTAAGGTTGATGTAGTCGGTTCCATCATTATCGGCGTGTTTGTAATCTTTTGTCAGGTCCGTTATGGCTTCATCGACCTCTGCTTCTACCCCAAACTGACTCCACGCAGCATTAATGGCTTGAACATCGTCGTTGGCATCACCTGTCAAGGTGATTTCAACGCCACCCAGTGCTACCTTGTGAGTAGTGATCAATTGGTCACGATCGTTTGGCGGGACTAAAATAGCAATTTGTGCATCCGTACCGTCGTTAGCATTGGTAATAGTTACTGAGTTTACGGGATCTTCAGATCCGTCTGCCTCAGTATGCTGAGTGGGTAATCCGCCCTAAAATTAGTGGTGTTCAAAAGTAGAATTTTTCCGGCAGAAATGACCGAGGAGAATTCGGATGAAGAATGCAAAATTCAGCGAGGCTCAGATCATGGCAATCCTGCGCCAAGCAGAGAACGGCGTGCCTGTTTCAGAGCTTTGCCGCGAACATGGGATGAGTAGCGCCAGTTTTTACAAGTGGCGGGCAAAGTTTGGGGGCATGGACGCCAGCATGATGTCAGAGATGAAGGCTATGGCGGAAGAAAACCGCCGCCTGAAGCGCATGTATGCTGAGATGAGTATGCAGAACGATCTGCTGAAGGAGGCCCTGGGAAAAAAGCGCTAAGGCCGTCTCAACGCAAAGAGATGGCCGAGGAAGCTGTGTCCAAGCACGGGGTCAGCATCGCGTTGGCTTGCCGTACGTTCCAGATCAGTGAGACCTGCTATCGATACGAACGCAAGTTCAGTGATGAGAATGCGGAGATTGCCGATTGGCTTGTCCGTCTGACGGCCAATCGGCGGTCGTGGGGTTTTGGCCTGTGTTTTTTGTATCTGCGCAACGTGAAAGGCTTCAGATGGAACCATAAACGGGTCTATCGCATCTACTGCGAGTTGGAACTGAACCTGCGGATCAAGCCAAAGAAACGGCTGAAACGACCCAAGCCCGATGAATTGGCGGCGCCAGATGCGCCAAACCAAACATGGTCAATGGACTTCATGGCGGATCAGCTGGCGGATGGCCGATCATTCCGGACGTTGAACGTTTTGGATGACTTCAATCGCGAAGGGTTGGGGATCGAGGTGGACTTCTCGCTGCCCGCCATGCGTGTCGTGCGCAGCCTGAACCGGATCATTGAATGGCGCGGCAAACCTGCGACCATTCGGGTCGACAACGTCCTATGCGCGGAATATTTGGCTGATTTGGCATCAGGTCATTGTCGTGTCGAGGCGTCTCAACACGTTCAAAGTATGGCTTAGTTCGGCTT
>Ga0209199_1005387_pt1 | contig 11189 bp, 13 predicted proteins | sample COGITO_mtgs_1105_7_FD_184805 | JGI IMG/M metagenome (GOLD analysis project Ga0209199, IMG submission 184805) | Pelagic marine microbial communities from North Sea - COGITO_mtgs_110523 (SPAdes) (version 2) | ecosystem: Environmental > Aquatic > Marine > Epipelagic ...
CCATTCAAACCTTTTATGAAAACCAGTATTTAGCCACTCAAAAAGCAATTACGTATATTAGATTTAAAATCAATTAAATTTTGGATATATCTATTGTATTTCTTTTGGGTCTTTCGTTCGCTTTTGTTGGAGTCATTCCTCCTGGAATGCTCAATATGTCGGCGGCCAAAATCAGCCTAAAAGAAGGACATGTCAGAGGCTTTGTCTTTTCGATTGGTGTTTGTGTAGTCGTAGGCGTTCAAACCTATTTAGCATTGATATTTGCCAAATACCTGAACCAACACCCCGATGTGGTTGATGTTTTAAAGCGAGTTGCTTTGGTTCTTTTTATTTTAGTTTCAATTTACTTTTTTCTCTTAGCCAAAAGCGATGCTACTCCCCAAGAAGTAGATGCTTCTAAAAGCAAAAAAAGTCGCTTTTTTCAAGGCATATTGATGTCTGCCCTAAATGTATTTCCAATTCCTTACCAAGCGTATATCGTCACAACACTGTTGTCATACCAATTACTTTCATTGGATAATCTCTCGATAGGAAGCTACATTGCAGGCGCAACATCGGGAACCTTTATAGCCCTATATATTTACATATTATTTTTTGATAAAATTAAAAGCTCAAAGATCACATCGCCCAAGCGGATGAATTACAGCATCGGAATTATTACCGCAATCGTCTCGATTACGACCTTGATAAACATCCTACAAACCCCCTAGTTTATATGGCCACCGAACCTCATTTTTTTGATAAATGCTACGATGTAGCGCGCCAAATTCCTTTCGGCCGCGTGACGAGTTATGGCGCGATTGCGACCTATCTGGGGGCTGCTCGTAGTGCTCGAATGGTTGGTTATGCCATGACGGCTTCTCACGGAAAAGACGTGCCCGCACATCGAGTGGTGAACCGAAAAGGTCTATTGACTGGAAAACACCATTTTGAAGGCACAAATCTGATGCAGCAATTGTTAGAAAGTGAAGGCTTACAGGTTATAGACAATCAAATTCAAGAATTTGAAGCTGTGTTTTGGGACCCTGCAAAAGAACTCTAGTTTTATAGTCTATCATTTCCTAAAATCCACTTCTGTTTTAAAACATTTCACAGTATATTTGTACTTTAGAATCCATCTAAATTAGAAACTTTGAAATTTAACAAACAAGATATTGAGCAAGCGCTCAAAACAATCACAGTTCCAGGCGAAGGTCAAAATATGATCGAAAGCAAAGCTGTCAAAAATATAATGGTTTTTGCAGATGAGGTCATTGTGGACATCACCATTTCCAATCCAAGCCTACAAGCCAAAAAACGAACGGAAGTTGACATCCTTAAAACCATTCATGAGTTGGTATATGCCAAAGCAAAAATTCAAGTGAATATAAAAGTAGAGGCTGCAGCACAACCAAAAAATGAAATCAAAGGGAAGTCTATTCCTGGAATTCAAAATATAGTCGCCGTTGCTTCTGGAAAAGGAGGCGTTGGTAAATCGACTGTCACTTCAAACCTTGCGGTGACACTATCCAAAATGGGATTCAAAGTAGGGATTTTGGACGCCGATATTTATGGGCCATCCATCCCTATTATGTTTGATGTTCAAAACGAAAAACCCCTAGCGGTTAACGTTGATGGGAAATCAAAAATGAAACCTGTTGAAAGTTACGGTGTTAAAATTTTATCTATTGGATTTTTCACAAAGCCCGATCAAGCGGTTGTGTGGAGAGGACCAATGGCTTCCAAAGCTTTAAATCAAATGATTTTTGATGCGGCTTGGGGAGAATTAGATTTTCTTCTCATTGATTTACCTCCGGGAACTGGGGACATCCATTTGAGTATCATGCAGTCTTTGCCAATCACAGGAGCTGTCGTAGTAAGTACTCCACAAACGGTGGCACTTGCCGACGCCAAAAAAGGCGTTGCCATGTTTCAACAAGAAAGTATCAATGTGCCTGTTTTAGGAATCATTGAAAATATGGCCTATTTCACTCCAGAAGAATTGCCAGATAATAAATATTTTTTATTCGGAAAAGAAGGCGCGAAGCATTTGGCCGAAGATTTAAAGATTCCATTTTTAGGAGAAATTCCTTTGGTTCAGAGTGTGAGAGAAGCAGGAGATTTAGGACGACCAGCCGCCATGCAAGAAAACACTCCTATTGAAGCAGCCTTCAATACAATCACTCAAAATGTAGCGCAAGAAGTTGTACGTCGAAATACGGCATTGCCTCCTACAGATGCAATTAAAATAACCACGATGGCAGGCTGTTCTGCGGTCAAAAAATAAAGGCTATGAGCTCAGAAGAAATTAGACTAAACGTTGTAAAAGCTTTAGATGAAATCCGTCCTTACCTTGAAAATGATGGCGGTAACATCAACCTTATTGCCATCGAAAATGACGAAGTGGTTAAAGTGCAGTTAGTCGGTGCTTGTTCTTCTTGCAGTGTCAATCAAATGACCCTCAAGTCTGGTGTTGAAATGACCATTAAAAAATATGCACCACAAATTCAGTCGGTCATAAATATTGAAGATTAAAAAATGATTGAAACGGATATTTTAATTATAGGTGCGGGACCTACAGGGTTGTTTACAGTATTTGAAGCGGGACTTCTAAAAATGAAGTGTCATTTAATTGATGCCTTGCCACAAGCTGGCGGACAGTGTTCTGAAATTTATCCTAAAAAACCGATATACGACATCCCAGCACATCCAGAAATTTTGGCGGGCGATCTCACTGAAAAACTGTTGGAGCAATGCAAACAATTTGAGCCCGGTTTTACGTTGGGCGAACGCGCTGAAACTATCGATAAACAAGCGGATGGATCGTTTGTTGTCACCACCAACAAAGGCACACAACACAAAGCACCCGTCGTTGCGATTGCAGGAGGACTTGGAAGTTTTGAACCTCGCAAACCAAAGCTTGAAAATATAGAATTTTATGAAGATAAAGGCGTCGCTTATATGATCAAAGATCCTGAAGTCTATCGCAATAAAAAAGTAGTCATTTCGGGTGGAGGCGACTCAGCTTTGGATTGGAGTATTTTTTTAAGTGATGTTGCAAGTGAAGTCACTTTAATTCACAGACGAAACGAATTCCGAGGGGCTTTAGATTCCGTTGATAAAGTTCAAGAATTAAAAAATTCTGGCAAGATCAACATGATCATACCCGCAGAAGTGACTGCACTTGTTGGAGATACTCATCTCGAAGCAATCGAAGTGACCAAGCCTAGAGAAGCAGCTGTCCGAATAGAAACCGATAGTTTTATTCCCTTATTTGGATTGTCTCCAAAATTAGGCCCCATTGGCGATTGGGGTTTGGAAATTGAAAAAAATGCAATCAAGGTTAATAATGCCCTTGATTATCAAACGAATATTCCGGGTGTTTTTGCTATTGGAGATGTCAATACCTACCCCGGAAAACTAAAACTTATTCTTTGTGGATTCCATGAAGCTACCCTCATGTGTCAGGCAGCTTATCAGATTATAAATCCAGGGAAGCGCTATGTTTTAAAATACACCACTGTAAGTGGTATTGATGGTTTTGATGGGACTCGTAAAGAAGCTCCCAAAGCCGTCGTAAAATCTATCAATTAATGGAACAAGATGTACAGATAAAAATCACGGATCGTGATGGGAAATTACATGAGATTGCGGCCCCAGTAGATATGGCGCTCAACCTTATGGAAGTGGTTCGATTGTACGAACTAGCGCCTGAAGGAACTATAGGAATTTGTGGAGGAATGGCGATGTGTGCCTCTTGCCAATGTTATGTTTTAACGGAACATCCTCTTCGTGAAATGCAAGATGAAGAAGAAGCCATGCTAAGTGAAGCTTTTAATGTCAAGTCCAATAGCCGTTTGGGGTGCCAGATTCAAATCACCCCAGAAATGGAAGGTCTTGAAATTGAATTAGCACCCGAGGATTAATCTATTTTCTCAATAAAAATTCATTCTAAAATACCCAAGGCTAAGGGCAGAATTCGCTCTACGAATTTGGTGTAAGCTAGTGCAGAGGGATGTAAATTATCTGATGCGACCAATGCTGGATTGTTCAATCCTTCCTGCGTAATATCTGTGATATACACATATTCTAAATTGTTTTCAGCGCAATAGGTTTGTGCAAATGTATTGTACAATTCGAGTTGTGTGCTAATGTTTAAGGCGTTGCTGTCTTGACCAAATGGGGTATATGCATAATCAGGAATTGATACTACAATTAACTTTGAAGCATCGCCACCAACGAGTGAAATGGCGGTAGTCACAAGCTCTACAAATTCAGTTTCGTAAAGTTCAAAAGGCTTGTTTTGATATTGATTATTCACCCCAATTAAAAGCGTGACCAAATCAAAATCTGTTGGAGGCTCCGCTGTTGAAATAGCATTTTTCAAATTGGTGGTAGTCCAACCTGTTTGTGCAATGATTTCAAGATTAAAAGTATCAAGTGCGGTATAGCGCAGCTGTAAACTGTCTTTTAATTGTTCTGGAAATCGACAGCTTTCACAGACACTTTGCCCAATTGTATAGCTGTCGCCAAGCGCTATGAGTTTGAAGTTTTCTGAATCTGCTGGAGTTTGAGTTTCTGGATCAGTAATCTCAGCAGGGGCCGGGGTGGCTGTACTTGAATTACATCCAAAAAAAGCAACACCCACTGTCAGCGTGAGCACAACTAATTTTAGACGCATATTTATAAAAATAAATTTATTTAAATGCATTTAAACCTGTGATGTCAAATCCTGTGATTAATAAATGAATATCATGCGTTCCTTCATAAGTGATCACGCTTTCTAGGTTCATAGAATGACGCATAATGCTGTATTCGCCACTAATGCCCATGCCGCCTAACATCTGTCGAGCTTCGCGTGCAATTTTTATAGCCATGTCCACATTGTTTCGTTTGGCCATTGAGATTTGTGCAGTTGTTGCACGGTCTTCATTTCTCAAGACACCCAAACGCCATGTTAGCAATTGAGCTTTGGTAATTTCGGTAATCATTTCCGAAAGTTTCTTTTGTTGCAACTGAAATTGACCAATTGGTTTGCCAAATTGAATGCGTTCTTTACTGTATCTTAAAGCAGTATCGTAACAATCCATTGCGGCACCAATAGCACCCCAAGCGATTCCGTAACGCGCTGAATCTAAGCAGCCAAGTGGCGCACCGAGTCCAGATTTATTAGGTAATAAGTTTTCTTTTGGAATTTTAACATTGTCAAAAATGAGCTCGCCTGTTGAGCTTGCACGTAAGGACCATTTGTTGTGTGTTTCAGGCGTTGTAAATCCTTCCATGCCCCGTTCTACGATCAGTCCGTGAATACGGCCTTCTTCATTTTTTGCCCATACCACTGCGACGTTAGCAATTGGAGAATTGGAGATCCACATCTTCGCACCATTTAAAAGATAGTGGTCGCCCATATCTTTGAAATTAGTGGTCATACCACCGGGGTTACTTCCGTGATCGGGTTCTGTCAATCCAAAACAACCAATCCATTCGCCACTTGCAAGTTTAGGTAAATACTTTTGACGTTGTTCTTCATTACCATATTTCCAAATAGGATACATCACCAAGGACGATTGCACGGATGCGGTACTTCGCACGCCAGAATCACCACGTTCAATTTCTTGCATGATCAATCCATAAGAAATTTGATCCAAACCTGCACCACCATATTCTGTGGGGATGTAAGGACCAAAGGCACCAATTTCTGCTAAACCACCAATAATTTGAGTTGGAAATTCTGCGCGTTGCGCATACTCTTCTATAATAGGAGAGACATCTCTTTTGACCCAGTCACGGGCTGCACTTCTTACGAGTTTGTGCTCTTCAGATAATAAATCATCTATATTGTAATAGTCAGGTGCTTCAAATAAATCTGCTTTCATCGGTACTTTTTGTTTTTAATTCAATTTTAGATAATCAAAAATGAGAATTAGATAATGTTTGTACAAAAATACTTATTCCGCTTGAATACTCTACAATTTTAAATAAAAATCTTTGGTGAGATTGATATATTCTTTTGTGTACTGATGACGGGCGATCTCAATAGTGAGTTCCTGCGTTTCGATGGTTTGTTTTTCAAATCTAAAACACATTAAACTTCGCTTTACAGAACTTGATTCTTGTCCTCTTACATGCAAGATACGGGAGAGGTGTAAACCTTTTTTTGCTGCCAACTCAATAAACAAACTTTCTTCGCTAAAAGGAATCACCACATTGAAGTGTCCATTAGGGGATAGTAATTTAGAAATCGATTTTAGAAGTTCAGTGAAGGGCATGGCATCTTCAAAACGTGCCTTATTGCGCTCCTCATTTTCAGTTTTAAAGGTGTCTGTGTAGAAAGGTGGATTTGAAATAATCAAGTCATATTGATCTTCGATTTCTTCCGTAAATTCATCGAGTGACGCATGGTAACAAAACAAACGATCGCTCCAATCGGAGGCTTCAAAATTCCCAACACATTGCTCATAAGCCGCATCGTCAATTTCGATGGCGTCGATAAGTTCTGCGCCACTTCGTTGCGCCATCATCAACGCTAAAATTCCAGTGCCAGCACCAATATCTAAGATGGAATTGGGTTGTGAGTCCAAATTTGTCCATGCGCCTAATAAGACGGCATCCGTCCCAATTTTCATGGCACAGTGGTCTTGTGCAACGCTAAATTGTTTGAATCGAAAGGGCTTCGACATTATTCTAAGTATAATTCAATCAAACCAGGAGGGGTATTGACTGTAATCGTTTTGGCTTCGCGATCTAGACTTATAATGAAATCATCATTCATAGGAATCAAGATTTCAATCCCTTCGCGGTCCACTTCAAACAAGGCTTGAGAGGTGGAATCATTCACACCTTTGACGGTGCCAACCGAACCAAAATTCTCGTCGTTGAATTGGTATCCAATAATTTCATGAAAATAAAACTTCTTACCGTCCAGTTTTGGAAGCAAGTCTAAAGGCAAGTAAAGATCGCATTTCATTAAGGCATCAGCGTCGGCTTCGTTGGTAACGTCGTCAAACTTAAGTCGGAGTAAATCCGATTTATGCAATTGTGATTTTTGAATAAAAAATGGAATCAAGGTACCATTCACTTCGATGAAAATGGCATCTAAGTTCTCGTAAATGTCGGGTTGATCGGTGTCTAATTTTGCAAGGAGTTCTCCCTTGAAACTATACTTTTTTACGATTTTCCCTAAATAAAAACAGTCTTCTTTTGTCATGATTTAATGCATAAAAAAAACCTGACAAAATTGCCAGGTTTTAAAGGTATAAAAAAAATTTATTTTTTTTATTTTTCTTCACTAGCTGGTGCTTCTGGAGTTGCTTCTTCAGCAGCAGGAGCCACTTCAACAGCAGCCTCCACAGCTGGAGCTTCTTCGGCAACAACTTCTGGTGCAGATTCTTCAACAATAGGAGCAGCTTCTTCAATTACTTCTTCTACAACAGGTGCAGCAGCAGCAATACGTGCTTCATTGGTTGCTTTTTCAGCTTCAAATATTCTAGTAACTTCAGCATCTTTAGCTTTTTCTAAATCACTTTTCTTAGCATCTACTTTAGATGTTTTATCATCTACCCAAGCTTGAAACTTAGCTTCTGCTTGCTCTTCAGTTAAAGCGCCTTTACGAACACCACCAACAAGGTGATTTTTCAACATTGCACCTCTGTAAGATAAAATTGACTTTGCAGTATCTGTAGGTTGTGCTCCATTTTGAAGCCATTTTACAGTCCCGTCAATATCAAGTTCAATTTGTGCAGGGTTGAAGTTTGGATTGTAAGTTCCTAATTTCTCAAGGTATTTACCATCTCTTTTTGAACGAGCATCGGCTGCTACGATCCAGTAAAAAGGTTTTCCTTTTTTACCGTGTCTTTGTAATCTAATTTTTACTGGCATAATAATTAATTTGTGAGGTTCTCGACCTCGGTTATTAATGAGAGCGCAAATATACTATATTTTTACTTTCTACAATCTTTTGTTTATTTTTTTTATACTTTTGAATCCAGATCCAAAAGTGACCGATTATTAATGAATTCTGTCTCTTTCTAAAAAAGAACTTTAGTTATGAAAAAATTCCTCATGTCCCTGCTTGTATTATTGACCCTTTTGGGTTGTCAAGATAATATCCAGTCGAGTTTGCCAGCTTTGCAAGGTTTAAAAAATGGTGATTTCGCATGGCGGTCTTCCGCATCAACTGTGGTGGTAGCTGCCGATGGTACGCTCACATTCACGGGATCGGATGGGTATGGAACCATGACGCTTCAACTTCCATCGGTCGCTTTGGGTACGTTTCCTTTAGGGGAAAATGCCACGGCTTTGGTAACGTATTCTGAAGATGAATTTACATATTCGACCAACAACAACGGCAATGCAAGTATAGTATATGTGAGTGATGGTACGATTACGATTGATGAACTAAATACGGTTACAGGAACCGTTACAGGTACTTTTTATTTTAATGCTTATACCGCCGATGGCGAACGCGTTATGAATTTTTCAGAAGGGGTTATTTATAAATTGCCTGTAACGGAAGGGGCGCTTTAGGAGGGGTGTTTCGCTAAGTCAGGAATTCGAAGATTCGACGCAGTTAAACTTTGCAAGGAATTGGTGTCACACGAAAGGATTCGTGCGATAGCGGAGGATATCGGTACCATTGTTCAGCAAGTGTGTAGCAAAACTATGGCGCAATGTATGTGCCGAAATATGCTGCGATATTCCTGTAGCTTTGGCGTTTCGTTTTTAATATGTTACATCAGTCTTTTTTACTACAATAGTGTGAGCCCAAATATCTCCAACTCTTTGATTTTTGTCAGAGTTTTTAATGGTAACAATTCCAACTAACCCAAAGAAGAACATGTCAATAGGATCCAATAAATGTCTTTTGAAAGATTGTCCGAAAGTTAGTTTGTTTTCATTTATTAGTATGTATTTGTTCTTAAGAATTGAAATAGGCTTTAACCCAACTAATAAGTTTCCAATGGTTGCTCCAAACCATTGTTCAAATCCAATAGTCATCATTCCCCAAAAAAATATAGGTACTAAAGCAGGTAACCCGTTAATGTTATATCCGCCTTCATCATTCGGTTCTCCAAATGAATAAACATAAAAAAAGCAAAAAGCAAAGATTATTATATAGTCAACCAATCCTGCTACAATTCTATCTCCTAAGTTAGATTGAGTTTTAAATTCGTGCGTTTGATTTAATTTATTCATAGTTTTTTTTCAAATGTATGCCAACTAGTGTATTTCTGCTGGGTTGCGTTTATTTCGTTTATATATTTTTCATTCAACTTTCACTAATTATAAATTCTGTACTATCCTATAACTGCCCACAGCTTCGCTAATGAGAGTCCCATTTATAAAATAAAGAGACCCCGAAAAGAGGTGTCCTTTTTAGTCACTCCTCATCTTACTTTAGTCAAATGGTTTTTTGAAGATTCAGACTTGGGAGCTAAAATCAGTTAAACCTATAAAATAAATATTAAACACCCAAAAAAACATCAAATTTTAACATAAATAATTGATTATGTTTAACTTATATTTAAAATTGTGAAACAAGAGTAAATTATATTACAACATTTTCTCATTTTTATGTTCACAATTAGCGCGTATGAATTTGTTCATAATTATTAGTCGGTAATGGGTCTCAAAACCCCAAATAGTTTTATATTTAGGATTCCGTTTATAGCTTATAACACACCTATGTATTTAATTTTTGATACCGAAACTACCGGCTTGCCAAAGCGTTGGAATGCGCCCATTACCGACGTTGATAATTGGCCTCGCTGCATTCAGATCGCATGGCAACTGCATGATGACCTCGGAAACTGTATCGAGCATCAAGATTATTTAATACGCCCCGACGGCTTTAATATCCCTTACGATGCCGAAAAAATTCACGGCATCTCCACAGAATTAGCTACCGAGCAAGGTTTGGCACTTTCCGAAGTATTGGGGTTATTCAATATCGCACTTTCAAAAACCACTTTTGTGGTAGGTCAAAATCTAGGTTTTGATTTGAATATCATGGGCTGTGAGTTTCACCGACTGCAAGTCGACTCGCCTTTAAGTGAGCTGCCCGTTTTAGATACCTGTACCGAAAAAACGGCATCCATGTGTCAGATTCCAGGCGGACGAGGTGGGAAGTTCAAATTGCCAACGCTGACGGAACTGCACCAGTTTTTATTTCATAAACCCTTTGGAGAAGCACACAATGCCACTGCCGATGTAGAAGCCACCACCCGTTGTTTTTTAGAATTGATTCGACGTCAAGAATTTACGATTGACAAGCTGCAAGCAACCAACGATTATTACGAACGCTTTCAGTCAGAAAACCCAGAGGAGATTACCCCAATTGGTTTAAAACATGTCAACCTCAAACAAGAATCCGCCAAAATTGCGGCGCGAATCCAACAAGAAAAAGAGGCCGTAACACCCCAAAAAATCACGACGGAAGTTCCGGAAATCCTCAACGATGCGGAAGTGGTGCATCTGCATAACCACTCTCAGTTTTCCGTTTTGCAATCGACCATCAGTATCAAGAATTTAGTTGCTGCTGCATCTGATAATGAGATGCCAGCCGTCGCCCTTACCGATCATGGAAACATGATGGGAGCCTTTCATTTTGTCAAAGAAATAGGCAACTATAACAGAGGCATTCGCGAAAAAAACAAACTTGCTTTAGAAGCCAATGAACCCGCGGATGCACAAGAAATTAAAGGAATTGTAGGTTGTGAATTCTTCGTCTGTGAAGATCATACCAACAAATCTCAAAAAGACAATGGCTATCAAGTCGTCTTTTTAGCAAAAACAAAAAAAGGCTATCACAACTTAGTGAAAATGTCATCCAAGGCCTATACCGATGGTTTTTATTATTTACCTAGAATTGACCGAACCATCGTCGAAACCTATAAAGAAGATTTAATCGTTCTGACAGGTAATTTATACGGCGAAGTACCTTCTAAAATATTAAACGTTGGCGAGCGTCAAGCCGAAGAAGCCCTCTTGTGGTGGAAAGACAAATTTGGAGCCGATTTGTATGTAGAGCTGATGCGCCACAAACAAGAAGATGAAGACCGTGTCAATCCCGTTTTGATCAGTCTCGCCCAAAAACATGCCGTCAAATTAGTGGCAACCAATAATACCTATTACATCAATCAAGAAGATGCCAATGCGCATGATATTTTGTTGTGTGTAAAAGATGGTGAAAAACAAGCTACACCTATAGG
>Ga0209199_1005389_pt1 | contig 11189 bp, 8 predicted proteins | sample COGITO_mtgs_1105_7_FD_184805 | JGI IMG/M metagenome (GOLD analysis project Ga0209199, IMG submission 184805) | Pelagic marine microbial communities from North Sea - COGITO_mtgs_110523 (SPAdes) (version 2) | ecosystem: Environmental > Aquatic > Marine > Epipelagic ...
CTTTCGCATCGTCTTTGAAACGTTTTAAAGAGCTTAATTCACCTGTATATACTACCACACCTTCTCTGATCAATCGAATTCCAGCGCTTCTGTATATTTTACCATTGGTAACCATACATCCTGCAATGGTTCCGATTTTAGAGATTTTAAAGGTTTCTCTAATTTCTGCGGTTCCTGTAATTTCTTCTTTAAACTCAGGAGACAACATGCCTTCCATTGCGTCTTTAAGATCGTTAATTGCATCGTAAATAATAGAGTACATTCGGATATCGATTTCTTCCTTATCTGCAATTTGACGGGCATTCCCCATTGGGCGCACATTAAATCCGATAATAATCGCATCAGATGCTGTTGCAAGCAACACATCACTTTCTGTGATGGCTCCAACTCCTTTATGAATAATATTCACCTGAATTTCTTCGGTAGATAATTTCTGGAATGAATCTGTAAGAGCTTCAACGGATCCATCAACATCTCCTTTCAAGATGATGTTTAATTCTTTAAAGTCTCCTAATGCAATACGTCTTCCAATTTCATCAAGCGTAATATGACGTTGTGTTCTTACAGATTGTTCGCGTTGTAGTTGTGTTCGTTTGGCAGCAATTTGCTTGGCTTCACGCTCATCTTTAAATACTGTGAATTTATCTCCAGCCTGAGGCGCGCCGTCCAATCCTAAAATAGAGATGGGCGTTGAAGGCCCTGCGACAAGCACGTCGTTTCCACGTTCGTCATGCATGGCTCTAACTTTTCCACTGTTCTTTCCTGCCAAGACATAATCGCCAATTTTCAGCGTTCCTGCTTGTACTAAGATTGTAGAAACATACCCACGACCTTTATCTAAAAAGGCTTCAACTACGGTTCCTAAAGCGGGTTTATTTGGATTTGCTTGCAGCTCTAATAATTCAGCTTCTAACAATACTTTTTCTAATAATTCTTTAACACCATCTCCTTTTAATGCAGAGACATCATGCGATTGGATTTTTCCACCCCAGTCTTCTACTAATAAATTCATATTGGCCAAGGCTTCCTTAATTTTCTCAGGATTCGCCGCTGGTCTGTCTATTTTATTAATTGCAAAGATGATTGGTACGCCTGCTGCTTGTGCATGGGCAATCGCTTCTTTTGTTTGAGGCATGATGTCATCATCCGCTGCAATGACAATAATAGCAATATCCGTGACTTGCGCACCACGTGCACGCATCGCCGTAAAGGCCTCGTGACCGGGTGTATCTAAAAAGGCTATTTTTTGTCCTGTTCCAAGAGTCACTCCGTAAGCTCCAATATGTTGGGTGATGCCTCCAGATTCTCCTGCAATTACATTTTCTTCACGTATATAATCTAGTAAAGATGTTTTACCGTGATCGACATGTCCCATGACCGTTACGATCGGAGCTCGTGTTTCTAAATCTTCGGCAGTGTCTACTACGATTTCAATTGCTTCGTCAATATCAGCGGTTACAAATTCTACCGTAAATCCAAATTCTTCAGCAACAATGGTTAAAGTTTCAGCATCTAAACGCTGATTCATGGTCACCATCATTCCAAGAGACATACAAGCAGAAATAATTTGAGTGACCGAAACATCCATCATGGTCGCGACTTCACTTGCGGTTACAAATTCAGTAACTTTAACGACCTTATTTTCTAGTTCTTGTTGTTCTTGATCTTTTTCAGTTTGTTGACGGTGCTGATCTCTTTTGTCTTTTCTGTACTTCGCACCTTTTTTACCTTTGTTCGATTTTCCTTGTAATTTTTCAAGGGTTTCTCTTACCTGCTTTTGTACTTCTTCCGCTGTCGGCTCTACTTTTGGAACTTGCGTTCTTGCTTGTGGCGGTCGGTTTCTAAAGTTTCCTCTAGGCTGCGAAGGATTGCTTCCTACTTTACTAATTCTACGACGTTTTTTACGAGCATCGGCAGAATTGGCTCCAGCTGCTGGTGTAACTGGCTTCGCTTTTTTGGGTTTATTAAATTGGGTTAAATCTATCTTTTGTCCAGTAGATTTTGGCCCTGAAAGTTTTTGATAATTGGTAGTTTCAACTTTATGTTCTCCTGAGGCTATTGGTTCCTCATTGGCAGTCGCTGGCGCAACGGGTGTTGCTGGAGGTGTTGTCTCAGTAGTTGTTGAAACAACTGGTGTTTCTTTTTTATCTGCGGCTGGTAAAGGAGCGGGTGCTGCTGTTGCAGCAGGCTTTACTTTTGGCGCGGACTCAACCTTAGGCGTTGTTTCTACTTTTGGAGCGGGCACTACTTTTGGTGCAGGTACTGCTTTTGGCGTTGGCGCTGCTTTGGGAGCGGCCTTTACTTTAGGCGCTTCTTCCTTTGGAGCAACCACTGGCTTTACGGCTTCAGGCTGTTTTTGAGGTGCTTTTTTAGAACCATCTAAATCGATCATGCCGACTTTTTTGGGACCTTGAAGGACCTGTTTGGCTTTAAAAACTGTTTTAGCAGCTTCGGCTTTTTGAAGTTTCAGCTCTATTTCTTGTTCACGTTGAACACGTAAGTCTTCTTTTTCTTTTAGCTTAGCTTCACCAACTTCTTTAGAAGCGACTTTCTTATTTGCATCCGTTTGAAACTCTCCTGCAAGAAGGTCGTACACATCCGAAGTGATTTTGGTCGTAGGGCGTTTTTCTATTTCAACGTTTTTTGTTTCCAAAAAATCGACCGCTCGATCGAGAGAAATATTCAATTCCCTTAACACTTTATTTAATCTAATAATTTCAGCCATAAATTGCCTTTGATATTTTTTAACAGTATTTCTTACGCGTAATCGTGTGCTAACCCTGTCTTACAGGCTACCAATATAATTAAAATTTTACTCTTCAAACTCTTCTTTCAGAATACGAACTACATCTTCGATGGTTTCTAACTCTAAATCGGTACGCTTTACAAGGTCTACAATCTCTTGTTCAAGAATACTTTTTGCCGTGTCTAAACCTGCTTTTGCAAATTCAGCAATGACCCATGCTTCAATTTCATCAGAGAATTCAGAAAGCTCAACATCTTCTTCTACGCCTTCTCTAAATACATCTATTTCATAGCCTGTCAAACGACCGGCCAAACGAATGTTATGACCACCTCTACCAATGGCTTTACTCACCTCTTCAGGTTTTAATATAACCTCAGCACGTTTGGTTTCTTCGTTTATTTTGATCGATGTCACTCTTGCTGGACTCAACGCTCTTGTGATATAGAGTTGTAAGTTGGTTGTATAATTGATGACATCAATGTTTTCATTTCCTAGTTCACGAACAATGCCGTGGATTCTAGATCCTTTCATTCCCACACAAGCTCCTACAGGATCTATTCGATCGTCATAAGAATCTACCGCTACTTTGGCTTTTTCTCCTGGAATTCTTACAACATTTTTAACAGATATTAAACCGTCAAAAACTTCTGGAATTTCTTGTTCAAATAATTTTTCAAGAAAAACAGGCGCCGTTCTTGATAATACAATAGACGGTTTGTTTCCTTTTAAATCAACACTTTCAATGATACCTCTTACATTTTCTCCTTTTCTGAAAAAATCAGAAGGAATTTGTTTGTCTTTTGGAAGGATCAATTCATTGCCATCGTCATCCAATAAAATCACCGCTCGGTGGCGAATGTGATGAACCTCAGCTGTGTATATTTCACCTACTAAGTCTTTAAAGTGCTTGTAGATATTTGTGTTATCGTGCTCATGAATTTTAGAAATTAAATTCTGACGCAGTGCTAAAATAGAACGACGTCCTAAATCGATGAGCTTAACTTCCTCAGATACATCTTCACCAACCTCAAAATCTGGTTCAATTTTTTGAGCATCTGTTAAAGAGATTTCTTGGTTTTCTTCTTCAACCTCTCCATCTGCTACAACGACTCTATTTCTCCATATTTCTAAATCGCCTTTATCTGGATTGATAATAATATCAAAGTTATCATCATCCCCAAACTTCTTTTTCAATGTATTTCTAAACACATCTTCTAAGATTGACATTAAGGTAACTCTATCAATTAGTTTTTCATCTTTGAATTCTGAAAACGAATCAATTAACGCTAAATTTTCCATAATTTTAGTCTTGTATTAAAATAATATTTTCACTTTTGCTTCACTTATATCTGTGTACAGAAGGGTTGCTTTTTTCTGAACGGTGACCTTTCCTTTTCCGATCGGCTTTGGTTCTCTTGCTTTCCATTCAAGTACAATATCTTCTTTGTTGGCAGCGGTAAGGACAGCTTCAATTTTTTGATTCTCCGTAGCACTCACTTCTAATGTTCTGCCGATGTGTTTTTGAAATTGACGTGGGTGAGTCAATGGAGTGGTGGCTCCGGACGACGATACTTCCAATGCAAAATCGTGCTCTTCCCTGTCTATATTGTGTTCGATACCGCGACTGACAAACATACAGTCTTCTACAAGGACACCTTTGTCCCCGTCAATTACGATTCTAATTTTATTGCCTTCTAAGATTTCGAAATCAATCAAAAACAAATCTTGTCTTTGTGCTAGGCAATCCTCTAATAATTCTTTTACTATATCTCTAAACATCTGGTATAAAAAGAGGGGACTTTATGTCCCCTCGCTTTTTCATTTATCATTCTATGCGGCAAATATACGACATAAAAATTGAATTTAACAAGTGTTTATACTTGTTTTAGTTGGCCCACTAGGGCTCGAACCTAGACTCTTCGGTACCAAAAACCAACGTGTTGCCAGTTACACCATGGGCCAATCTCTTAATGAGGCTGCAAATTTATAATAAAGTTTTGTTTGCGCAAACATTTTTAAATTTATTTCTTGTTGATTTTTTGGTTTATAATATAGACTAGTTTACTTTTGCTATTCTAAATCTTATAAACATGCAAACACAAGAACAAATTCAACTTATTAATGACACCATTAATAAAACAAAAGAAAATTTAAAATCGAGTGCTCCCAATTTTATTTTCTGGGGTGCACTGATCGCTGTATTGAGTCTGATCCATTATGGATTTCCAGATTTCATTCAACAAACGCGTTATTCAGTGCTAATTTATTGGGTAGCGATTCCAGTCATTGGAATGGTACTGACTGTTATTTATAACATCAAAACACGCAAACAAACGGGCTATGAAACCCATATGGGGCGTGCGCTTAAGATAATTTGGGGGGTTTTTAATGTGGCTTGGATGCTTTTAGTCGTTATTTCAATCCTAAAAAACCAAAACCCTGTCGATTCAATTTTGTTTTTATTAGGCGTTGTACTTACTATGACAGGGCTTTTAATTCGCTTCAAACCGATCTCTTTTGGAGGCGTAGCCGTCATTGCTTGCAGCGTCCTATTGGTCTATAATCCAGAAGTGAATTCGCTCTTAATTAATGGTATCGCCGCATTTTTAGGGCTTTTCTTACCTGGATTGGCGCTCTTATACAGCAAATCAAATGTTTAGTCCCTTAGATAAATTACTAGTAAACCCAACACGGCTGATGATTGTGGCTGTGTTGGCTAAAGTGGAGAGTTGTGATTTTAATTATTTGAAACAAATTACAGAAACCACGCAGGGGAATCTGAGCGTGCAGTTGAAGAAGCTAAAAGAAAGCGGCTATATTTCCATCCACAAAAGTTTTGAAAACAACTATCCAAAAACAAGTTGTTCAATTACAAAAGTAGGCATCCAAGCGTTTGAGGATCATTTTACAAATTTAAAAAACTATCAAGATTTAAAGCTTTAAGTATGTATGAATTCATAAGAGACTTGCATTTATACACCATCGCCCCCTGTCTTCCGCTAGGGTTTTATCTCATCGTGGTATCAGGAAAAGGAGGCGTTTTACACAGAAAAATTGGAGCTGTATATATGCTTCTTATTTTTTTCTCGGCGTTCGTTTCCTTGTTTTTGAAAGCCTATGTAGGCCCCACATTTCTGAATCATTTTGGGTGGATTCACTTGTTAAGTTTTCTCACCATTTGGACGGTTCCTCGCAGTTTAATTGCTGTGAAAAAAGGAAACATCCAGCAACACAAACGCTCCATGAAACTGCTGTATTGGACGGGTCTCATCCTTGCGGGATTATTCACTTTAATGCCAGGACGGTATCTTCATGGCGTGTTTTTCAACGGGTGATACTTGAGTATTTTAACCAAAAAATATTAAGGTTTACTTAAAAGTTTTTAACCCTTGCGTAATTATTGCTAAATTCGCCTCGAACTACAATTATACACCATGGCGGATTTTAATTTTAAAAAATGGAATATCATCTTAGGATGGCTTGCGTTTTTAATAGCATTCATTACTTACAGTCTCACGGTTGAACCAACGGTGAGTTTTTGGGATGCTGGTGAATATATTTTAACTTCTTCTAAACTACAGGTAGGACACCCGCCAGGAGCGCCCTTTTTTCAAATGATGGGGGCCTTCTTTTCGATTTTTGCTTCGGAGCCGAGCCAAATAGGATTGATGATTAATATGATGAGTGCCACCGCCAGTGCCTTCACTATTTTATTCATGTTTTGGTCCATTGTATTGCTGATCAAACAAGTTGCTAAATCCAACCCAGAATCTTCAAAAGGTCAAAACATGGCTATTTTAGGGGCTGCGTTTGTAGGGAGTTTATCCTTTGCATTTACCGATTCCTTTTGGTTCAATGCCGTTGAAACCGAAGTGTATGCCATGGCAACACTCATCATGGCTGTCTTATTTTATTTAGGCTTGCGCTGGGAAAATGAGATGTTTACACCAAGAGGTAACAAGTGGCTCATTCTTATTTCTTTTGTGGTTGGTTTATCCTTTGGCGTGCACTTTATGGGGTTGTTGACCATACCCGCTATTGGTCTCATCTATTTCTTTAAAAATTATAAAACCGTTACTGTTGCGAATTTTATTCTTGCAAATATCGCTGGCGTCGCCATTTTATTATTTGTCTTTAAACTCTTAGCCCCTAACATTCTTAGATACTTTAGTGCCTTAGAAATCTTTTTTGTAAACGATATAGGTTTGCCATTTAATTCAGGCTCCATCATTGCGTTTATTCTATTGGTTGGATTCATTTTTTGGGGACTCAACTACACTCGAAAAAAAGGGTATATCCACCTCAACACAGGACTGCTTTGCGTCACGTTTATAGTGGTTGGGTTTTCATCATGGTTAATGCTTCCTATTCGTGCAAACGCCAATGTGACGGTGAATGAAAATAACCCTTCAAGCGCCAGAGAACTCCTCGCCTATTACAATTTAGAACAGTACCCAAAAACACATTTGTTTTATGGGCCGCAGTTTACAGATCAATATGTTGGTTTGGACGAGAACCAACCTTATATCGACGACAAACCAAAATATGAAAAAGATGAAGTCGCTAAAAAATATGTAATTGTAAACGATTATAAGGATGGTTTGCAAAACTACAACACGGAGCATGCGTCTTTATTGCCAAGAATGTGGAGTTCAGAGCATGCCGAAAATTATATGATGTATTCTGGGTTTTTGGAGTTTTCAATCAAGACGGAGTATCAAATGCAAAACGACTTACGTTCGGTAGTGAATAGCTTCAAGGATTCTGTAGCCAAAGGAGATGTTGATTATGAAGACTATCATGCCTTTCTGAAAAAATATGGACGTTATATCGACATTCAAAAACCGTCCCTTCTTCAAAACATACATTATCTTTTTGAATATCAAATTGGATATATGTATTGGCGTTATTTTATGTGGAATTTTACAGGACGCCAAGATGATATTCAGGGGCGACTTGACCTTCATGGCAATTGGATCAGTGGAATTGATGCTGTGGACTCCTACGTTTTAGACATTTCTCAGGATAATCTTCCAAGCGATGTTTTAAATAATAAGGCTCGAAATACCTATTATTTTTTACCTCTATTATTAGGGCTGATCGGTTTGTTTTTTCTTTTTAATAGAGATAAAAAACTCTTTTGGACCATGCTGGTGTTTTTCTTGTTTACAGGAATTGCCATACAGGTTTATACCAATGTGCGACCGTTTGAACCCCGCGAACGTGATTATTCGTTGGTGGGCTCCTTTTACGTGTTTGCACTCTGGATCGGATTTGGAGTTTTTTCGATTTATGAGAAATTAAGCACTTACACCAAAACAAGTTTGTTAGCGCCCGTCGTTAGTTTGGTCTGTTTGATTGCTGTTCCCGGGATTTTGATAAGTCAAAATTGGGACGACCACGACCGCTCTAAAAGAAAAACTGCTAATGCGATGGCACTGCAATATTTAGAATCTTGTGACCCAAATGCCATCCTTTTCACTATCGGGGACAACGATACCTTTCCACTTTGGTATGCCCAAGAAATTGAAGGCATCCGTCGGGATGTACGCGTGGTTTGTACAAGTTTATTAAATGTCGATTGGTACATTGATCAGATGAAACGAAAAGCGTATGACAGTGATCCCATTCCATCCAGTCTGACCCATGACAAGTATAAATGGGGGACAAGAGATTATGTCATCAAAGAGGTGATCAGAGAAGATACCTTAAGTCTTGATCAGGTTTTAGGATTTATCACAAATGATGATCCGCGTACTAAATACAAACACATCCTTGAGCAACAAGGCTATGACACCAGTGGGCAACGCAGGCAAGATTTAAATGCTAATTACCTGCCTACAGAACACATCAGGATTCCAGTTGACAAGGAATCAGTCTTAAGAAATGGAATTGTTAAAGCCAAAGATTCTGCTTCTATTGTACCTTATATTGATATTAGAATCAAAAATTCTGCGATTTATAAAAACCGTTTATTGATGCTGGACATTATTGCCAATAACAATTGGGAACGTCCGATCTATTTTTCAGGAGGTGCCTTTGGTGACGACGATTATATTTGGATGAAAGACTACTTGCAACTCGATGGTTTGGTCTATAAGTTAGTCCCTATAAAAACAGCGGTGGCGAAAGACAACCCTTTTGATATGGGGCGTATTGATACGGATAAAATGTACGACATGGTGACCAATTGGGATTGGGGAAATAATGGCGACCCAACCATGTACCACGATATAGAAACACGGAGAAATAGTTTGACCTACCGTGGAAACTTAGCACGACTGTTGGAAGCTTTGATTCAAGAAGGTGAGTTGGAAAAAGCAGAGGAAATTGCAGATTTAGCGATGGCGAAAATGCCCGTAAACATCTTTGGGTTTTATACGCTACTAGAACCTTATATTGGTGCTTATTATGAGTTAGAGGCAACTGAAAAGGCTCGGGATTTATATATGGAAGTGAGTCAGAAATACCAAGAAAGCTTAACGTATTACAGCTCTCTATCTGAGTACAACCAATCCAAATACATTCAAAATATTTATACCGATATTGAACGCTACAGAGGCTTAGTAGATGTCACTGCTTTTTATGAAACGGACGCCTTTATAAAGGCTGAAATGGAAAAATTCAATAACTACCTTAGACTGTTTACTGGGGGATTAGAGGAAGAAGAAGTTGAAGAAGTTGAAGAAGCCGAAATAGAAGACGAGGTCTTGGATGTCCTTTAAGAGCTAATTTGTAATTGTAAAAAATTACACATATTCTTGAATCCGACCAATAATCGTATTGGCGTCTAGCTCTCCGCTTTGGCGCCATTTCATGTCGCCTGATTTGTAAATAATGAGTGTTGGCAGACCTTTTATACGAAGTGCTTCTGCAAGGTCTTGATTTTTTTCAACGTCAATTTTTATCACGCGAGCCTTGTCGCCCATTGCGGCAGCAACATGTCTTAGCACATCATGCATGGCCTCAGATTCGTCGCTCCACTCGGTAAAGAACTCGAACAATACTGGAATTTCAACATCTATTAACTCTCCAAATTTTGACATATCAAGGGGTTTTATGTATCAAACTTCAATGATAATGATACTTACTTATAAGTTTATCACCTATAAATATAAGTATTATTTTGGGGTAAATATAACGTTTTCTGAAGTTTATGTGTTACTTATCCGTTTTTTAAGCGTTATGACGGTAATTTCAGGCCAAATACCAACCCGCCCAGGAAAGGCTAAAAAGCCAAATCCACGGTTCACATTGATGTACTGACCAGCCTTTTCGTAGATGCCAGCCCAGTATTTATAACGCCATTTGATAGGACTCCATTTGATGATTCCAGGGATCTCAATACCAAACTGCATCCCGTGGGTATGTCCACTTAAAGTCAGGTGGTAATGGTTTGGATCTTTTACAACTTCGTACTGCCAATGTGAAGGATCATGACTCAAAAGTATTTTAAAATCATTCGGTTCTACTTTAGAAGATGCAAGCGTTAAATCGCCTTTTTGTTTGAATCCTTTCCCCCAATTTTCAACGCCTATAATTGCCAAACGGTCGCCGTCTTTTTCAATAAATCGACTTTCATTCCTCAACAAATCAAAGCCCATCTCTTTTTGAATGTCTAACAATTCTTGAAAGTTTTCTGTTTTCGCTTCGTCGGAAGGCCAACGTGTATAATCGCCATAATCGTGATTTCCCAAAATAGAAAATACACCATCTTTTGCCGTTAATTTTGAAAAGGTCGATTTCCAAGGACGCATTTCATTAGACTTGCTATTGACCAAATCGCCTGTAAACATAATGACATCAGAGGCTTGCTCATTCACAAGATCTACCGCATATTCTATTTTTTCTTTATTATCAAAACTCCCACTGTGAATGTCACTTATTTGAGTGATCTGATACCCGTCAAAAGCAGCGGGTAAATCATCAAATTCAAGAGTGTATTTTAAAACTTTAAAATTGTATTTTCCTTTCGTAATTCCATAGAGAATAGAGATAAATGGAATGGCTGCAATGCCCAAGGCCAATTGTCCAATAAATTTACGTCTGGAGCTAAAGAGCGTCGAACTTTCATCTGATTTAGAAACAAAATAATTAACTCCTGCTTCAAATAAACGGAACACATCTTCCCCAAACATGAAAATCAAGAGGACAAATTTGGGGACATAGACCAATACAAATACCGCAAATGCTAAATAAAGTCCAGAATTGACTCCTGAACCTCTATCAAATGTAACTCCTTGATATACTATGTTTCCAAGCACGATCAACGAAATGATTACATATCCGTAAGTGACCCAAGGATTCCGCACCACACTTCTAAAACTTTGAAGGGCATAAAAATCTAATGCTAAAACAAGAACTATAAAAATTATTAATCGAATCATATCAGGACAAAGTCAACCACAAAAGTAAAACAAAAGCAAATGATAATTGAGTTAAT
>Ga0209199_1005401_pt1 | contig 11170 bp, 10 predicted proteins | sample COGITO_mtgs_1105_7_FD_184805 | JGI IMG/M metagenome (GOLD analysis project Ga0209199, IMG submission 184805) | Pelagic marine microbial communities from North Sea - COGITO_mtgs_110523 (SPAdes) (version 2) | ecosystem: Environmental > Aquatic > Marine > Epipelagic ...
ATTTCATGTTTATCGCACTGGCTCTGATCAATGGTTCGTATACCTGCAGGGTGGCGGCCTAGCTTCAAACTCTGAAGAGTATTTGTCTCGTATTCCGACCTGGACAACACCCCGCACTCAACCCGGTTATCTTCAGGATATGCCCGCCGTCGAAGATTTTCTTAACAAAGGCTACAATGTGGCAGTAATCCCCTATTGCTCGAATGACCTATACCAAGGTTTTCACACGCACACTATCCGGGGTGAAACGGTGTATTTCCGAGGACGAGCAATTGTAGAAAATGTCATCGAACAATTGGCTCCTGATTTATCAACTGCATCTCGTATAGTATTTGGTGGTTCAAGTGCTGGAGCAATTGGATTGGGTTACAATGCTGACTTGATTGCTCAATTTGAAAACCCATACCTGCTAGTAGACAGTTTTTGGCTCGATACTGAATCCAGAGCTGTCCGAGATAGCTGGAGCGGGCCCAATTGGGATGTAATCGAGCAGTTTGTATACGCCAACATGCCTGAACAATGTGCGTCACAGTGGGCTAGTTGTTTTCCACAAAGAACACATTTTGACCGATATGGATTTGAGAACGTGTTCTTCATTTGGAACATGGGCGATCCTTACATGCGAGGCGACACCAACGCCAATCGAGCGAGCATTGAAAGTGATTTAGCCTATTACGGGCAAGGCCTATCCATCCAGAACGGCGAAGCGATACACCCTAACTATGGCGACTGGGTTCATGGAATGCTTTTCAATGATTTTTATGATTTCCCGTTGGAGGGTGGCTCTCTGCAAGAGCGTATCTGGGCGTGGTTAAATTGAGCAACATCACCCTAGTATGAAGCCGTCCCTTTCTTGGATCAAAATGGGTAGTTTGATGGTTACCCTAGCTGACCCCCCGATTTTGGTCCAAGCGACATCAATAAAATAAGCTACTTAAAGGTGCTTTACTTTGGCACGGAGGACCTTCATCAGATCCCTCCAGACCCGAGCATCACACAGGGTCTTGTGAGAAGAAAGCTGCTTGAGACGGGCAGGGTGGTCTCGAAGCGTTTGAGGATGACAAAACGCTCCCCATTTCGCTACTTCAAAACCAGTCCTGAGATCATTCGCCTGGCTGTTATGCTCTACGTCCGATTTCCGCTCTCGCTACGAAACGTTGAGGACCTGCTGCACGAACGCGGCATCGAGATCAGCCATGAGACGGTCCGGTTCTGGTGGAACAGATTTGGACCGATGTTTGCAGCCGAGATCCGCAGAAAACGGGTTCAGCAGATGCGCGCATACTCGAACTGGCAGTGGCATCCGGATGAGGTTTTTGTAAAGATTAACGGCGAGACGCACTACCTTTGGCGAGCCGTGGATCACGAGGGCGAGGTACTGGAAAGCTATGTCACAACGCGCCGTGATCGCAAAGGGGCGCTGAAGTTCCTCAAGAAAACAATGAAGCGCTTTGGCCCACCACATGTCGTTGTGACCGATCTTCTGCGGTCTTGTGGCACCGCGATGAAGTTTATCGGCAATGCTGACAGACAAGAAACCGGCCGTTGGATTTACAACCGAGCTGAGAATTCGCACCTGCCGTTTCGACGACGAGAACGGGCCATGCAACGGTTCAGCAGCATGCGAAGTTTACAGAAATTCGCGACCGTCCATGCCCCCGTCTGCAACCATTTCAATCAGGAACGCGCCCTCTACAGCAGAGAAAGTTTCAAGCTTAACCGCGCCGCCGCTCTTGCCGAGTGGCGCGATCTCGGTGCAGCGTAAATCGCAGCGTCAATGTCTTGGCAGAGGCGAGTTCGCATTCGTCTGACAGCACCCGGATAGTTCATGGCGGGCGTGCCTCATCAGAGTGTATCCCATCAGCTCCAAAACACATTTAATCTTTTCGGTCTTGTCCTCAAAGGGCTTCGAGAGGCAATCAACCACGTAGACTGGTCGTTACGCTAGAGATGGGCCTGAGGCTCACAAAGACGCACGTACAGGCTCATCTAGGCGATTACATACGTGTTATCACCTCTGACACCACGCCCCTAAATACGGCTCTCTGACGCACCTCATGGTTGGTTCTTAGGCTGGGTTATCTAAACCGATCTAATAATTAAACTAGACCTGTGCTCCAACCACACCCATTCTTTATTAAAGTCACCCTAAGAACGATGAAATATTAGAAGGAATTCCAACAATGACTAAATATTTGGTTCGGGCAAGCTACAATGGTAGCGGCTTCAAAGGTATGATTTCAAACCCATCTAATCGAGGTGAAGCAATTAAGGGAATGACTGCGGCGCTTGGTATTACAACCGAGTGCATCTACTTCTCTCCGTCAACTGGCGAAGCAATAATGATCATAGATTCAGACGCTGACAAAAACGCCAGATTGATGATGGTTGTAATGTCATCGGATACATTCGCAGGTGGCTCCATAATTGATCTTATCGATACCGATAGTATGCTGTCAGCTATGCAAGAGTCTGGATCGTTGCTTGGAACTTACAAATCAGTGGCCGACTAGAAAGCGGAGTTTTCAAAATACATCACGCACCGTGGTGTTGAAATGCAACTTTAGGAGAGAAAAATGGTAGAAAATTTTGGAGGTTCACTGAACCTAGTAATTTGGGTTCTTCTTTTTATCGGCGCAGCTTTTTATAGTTATAGATGCCTTTTTCAGACGAAAGCCTTTAACGACCAGTATGGCTTCGGAGACAGTGGAATATTTATGACCCGCTTTGCAGGTACTCAAGTCGGTGCTGCGGCAGTTATATCATTAGTCTTATTGGTCAATGGCCCAGAAGGCTCTTGGGCTTTCGTGGCTTGGGGCTGGACCCAATCACTTTTAGCTGCCGTTTTTGGCTTTCGTACTATCAACAGTGATTGGGCAAATATAGAGGGTGTGAAGGCAACGGCTGAGGGTTATCTAGCTCCGACAGTCTTTTTAATACTTTATACTATTCTTCTACTTAACATGGGTGATATTCTTTACGGATAACATGACACTTAAAAATATGACCCCAACAAAGATGTTTAGTATGATCAGTGTCATAACTGTGGCATTTGGCATGCTAAGATGCGAAAACGTCTGATAATTAGTGTTTCATGGTGTACGTTTGTTTCATGGCTTTAACCTAGCCACGCTTGTATCCAACACTCAATTTGTGGTCCGTGTCGGCTTTGTTGCACAAATCAGGCGAAGGACGCTCTTCGCCTTACCACATACGGATTTAGCTTACAGGCTTCGTAATAGGTATGCCAAGAGCCGTGTAGCGGTTGAGGACAGCGATGCGGACGTGGATCTCTGCAACCTGCCGATCAAAACCCCTCACCATCAACGATTGGCCAAGTAGTTTTTTGCAGTGCATCTTCGTTTCGACGCGGCTTCGGCGGTGTTATCCACTCCAACGTTGCCACAAGGTGCGGCCCAGATATTGCTGCAGACTGACCGCTTAGTTTTGGGCAATCGCTCCGGCGCTCGTCAGCTTACAGGGCTTGGCATTCTTGCGCGGAGTGGTCACGGCATTGGCACCTCTGGCGGCAATCGACTCGAGGCATTTACGCGTGTCATATGCCCCATCAGCTGTGACGTTGCCGATGTCCTGATCGTGCGGGATTTGGTTCCGAAGTTCTGGCAGCATGGGAGCATCTCCGAGTTTTTGCCGGTGACCTCGAACGTCCGAACCTCCAATGTTTCGTCGTCAATTCAAATATGTATTTTCCGTCAGATTCGGCGTTTGGGGCCGCCCTCTGCCCGGCAGCACATGCTTGCATGTGTGAGAAGGATGCTTGTGGGCGCTCCACTCGCCTCCACCTTCGGCCTTGATAACTTTGCTGTCGATAAGGAGGTGCAATGGACCTTTGGAGCCTCGATATGACAGGCCTACATTCAGTGTTCTCTGGCGGCGACATAAGTTGCTGAAGTCCGGCGCGGTCCAGTCCAGCCCGACCAATCGTAACAGGCTATGGACGAACCCAGTTGTCTGCCGACGCTGCATGCCAAACAGGACCTTCAATGTCAGACACGTCTGAATGGCGGTATCACTGAATTGCTTTTGCCGACCTCGCCTGCCGTTTGGCGGCGGCGTCCAAACCATCTCCGGATCAAACCAAATCGACAACTATCTGCGCTACTTCAAGCTTTCATTGTAAGACGACCAATTTTTGGACTTGTACTTCGTAGGGGCCCAACTGCTCATGTCTTCAGCTATCACGCTGGTTTCATGCAGTGAATCCCTCAGGCGATTTGTGCAACAAAGCCCGCTGCTTTCCTAAAGCCGTCATCCGTTTCGTGGCTTGCTGTTCGACAAATTGACCCCGTTCACGTTGCTCAGTTTCTTTAAAAACACCTTTTTTGAGTGTGACAGATCGCAATAAATTACCGATCTTTGCTGCACCTGCAGTGTCGTCAACTTTACGAACGTTTCCGGTTCTTTAGTCATGCCGCATCGCAGCATATTAGTTGGTTGTATACTGCTGTATCCCGTTAAGTCATTATAATTAATTGATTTTTTATACTTATGAGTTGTATATTATCTGTACCGGAGGCTTGGAGGACGCGCAGACGATGTTAAAGACTGACCTCACACAATGGATCGGGCGGGCACACCACGATTACGCTGTATTCGGCGAAACCGCGGCTGTGCGTCTTGCGGCGACGATCGGATTTGACGCAGGTCAGGCAGGTGACGTCATGCCATTATTGTCCCATTGGTGTGCTTTCACTCCGAATGTCGACACCACGGAGCTATCCACTGATGGTCACCCCAAACTCGGGGGTTTTTTGCCGCCCGTTCATTTGGAACGACGGATGTGGGCGGGGGGGACGCTTACATTCCACGCGCCACTTCATATTGGTGCGCGCCTCACGCGGCGCTCTGAAATCAAGTCGATCACAGAAAAAGAAGGCGTAATTGGCCCGATGCTGTTTGTAAGTGTTGCCCATGCCATCTTTGAAGATGATTTGCTATGCGTCGAAGAAACCCAAGATATTGTTTATCTCAACATTCCGCAAATTTTTGTGCCGCCAAAGTCAAAGCCGGTCCCGTCGAAACCAGATATGATAGAAGCTGTCGCCGTTGCGGAACCTCTTTTGTTCCGGTTTTCGGCAATCACATTCAACGCGCACCGAATCCACTACGATTTGCCCTATGCCCAATCCGTTGAAAAGTATCCCGGCCTGGTCGTGCATGGGCCATTGCAGGCGATGCTGCTGCTGCGGGCTGCGATGGGGCACAGCGGTCGTGACGTGCGTAAATTTCAGTTCCGGGGCATTCATCCGATGTTCCATTTTGACGACATGTACCTGTTTGGCGAGAAAACAGAAGATGGCATGAAACTTTGCACGGGATTGGTCGATGGCCACCAAGGGATGCAAGCAAACACAATCTGGGAGGAATAGTGCGATGGCTGGAGTTTTGAATGGAATGCGGGTTGTTGAAGGGTCCGCCTTTGTCGCTGTCCCACTTGCGGGCATGACGATGGCGCAAATGGGCGCAGACGTCATCCGGTTTGACCGGCTCGGTGGGGGGCTTGATGCGACACGCTGGCCTGTCGCGGCCAATGGGCTAAGCCATTTTTGGGCGGGCATGAACAAAGGCAAGCGGTCAATCGCTGTCGACATGCAATCAGATCGTGGGCGAGAATTGGTAACGCAAATCATCACCGCCCCCGGCGAGGACGCGGGGATGTTTCTGACCAACCTCAAGGTTCGCGGATGGATGGATCATGAAACGTTGTCCAAACATCGCAAAGACCTGATCATGGTGGCGCTGAAAGGCGACCGTCATGGACGGCCCGCAGTCGACTACACTGTCAATCCTGCGCTTGGCTTTCCGGCCATTACGGGGTCCGTCGGATCGGAGGAACCGGTCGCGCATGCGCTACCAGCATGGGATTGCATCGCCGGTCAGATGATGGTCTCTGCGCTTTTGGCCGCTGAGCGGCATCGGTTGCGGACGGGTGCCGGCCAAGATGTTGAGTTTTCACTCAAAGACGTGGCTGCAGCCATGCTCGGTAATTTGGGCATTATCGGTGATACCGCGACAGGTGGCGCAAAACGGCAAAAGTCCGGCAACGCGCTCTACGGTGCATACGGCCAAGATTTCATTTCTGCTGACGGCGAACGTGTGATGCTTATCGGCCTGACACGGCGTCAGTGGCAGGGCATCGTGAAGGTCACCAGTACGGGTGCGCAAATGGACCAACTTGCCGCGCGCCTTGGTGCAAATTTTGAAGACGAAGGACAGCGGTATATCCATCGCGATGCAATTACAGAAGTTCTAAAACCGTGGTTCGCCCAACGGGTCAGAGCAGAGATTGGTACCTTGTTTGATGACAACAGTCTGACATGGTCTGTGTTTCGCGATTTTGAAACGGCGCTTGCACATGATCCTGACCTATCGATCGATAATCCTATTTTTGCAGATATTGAAACGCCTGGCCTTGGCAAGTTTCTTGTGCCCGGCTCACCTTTTAATTTCTCGCAATTTGAAAGGGAAGAACCTTTACCCGCTCCCACCCTTGGGATGCATACGGAAGAGATACTGGGCGATGTCGTGGGCCTACCAGATGTTGAGATCGCGCAATTGTTTGATACAGGCACTGTCCAAAGCCCGCATTACGCTATAGTTCGGCCTGCCGCGTAAGTGGCGGTGAAAATCTCATCCACGGTCGCGCCCCTCTTTGTACCAGCAACGCGCCCCGAGCGTATAGCCAAGGCTGCAATTAGCGGCGCTGACGCCATTATAGTTGACCTCGAAGATGCCGTACCAGCCGCAGATAAAGCCAAGGCGCGTGATGGTTTGGCCAGTTATCTGGTCGATCTGCCGGTCCCGTGCTTCATCCGGGTCAATGCCACCACATCGCAGTGGTTTGACGCAGATATGGCGCTCGTCCGCAGTGTTGGTGGCATTGGTGTGATGTTACCTAAATCTGAGACCGCAGCGGACATTGACCAAGTCGGATCGGATATTCCTGTCATCGCTTTGGTTGAAACTGCCTGCGGAATTGTTGGCCTACAGGAAATCTGTCAGGCGGAGGCAACGTGCCAGTTGGCCTTCGGGTCGATCGACTACTCATTAGATATCGGGTGCGATGAGACCACGGAAGCATTACTTTTGGCGCGCTTGTCTCTGGTGACATATTCGCGCGCCTTTTGCCTACCCTCGCCCATTGATGGCGTTACCGTTTTGGTAAATGAACCAGAGCGTGTGATGGCCGACGCAAATTACGCACGTCAGCTGGGGTTTGGTGGCAAACTCGCTATTCATCCCAACCAGATAGAAACCATTAAGGTTGCCTTTGCTCCGTCCGATGAGCAGCTTAAATGGGCCCGACAGATCTTGCACGCTAACGAGGCAGCAAACGGTGCTGCAATCCTGATGGATGGGCAGATGGTTGACACCCCTTTAATAGAAAAGGCCAGACAATTGCTTCTGAAATCGCAAACGGGTTTTTTGCCGAAACGTGTTTGATGACGGTCTTACCAATGAGAAAGTCAGCTTTAGACTACATGAACACTGAGGGCCTGCACATTCAGCCAATGATTGGTAACCGTCCACCGCCACTGTGTAGATATGTACGGACTCCCGGGACACTTCCTGTAAATTCCCTAATTTGGGATGGAGGAAGTATTCATGACGAACGAAGAACGCGACATTCAACGCAAACTTAAAGTGCTCCAGCACGCCGAGAAGATCGGCAACGCCCGCAAAGCCTGTCGATATTTTGGGATCGGCCGGTCCAGTTTTTATAGATGGCGTGATGCATACCAAAAGCATGGTGAAGCTGGTTTGAAGAACGCAAAATCAATCCCGAAGAACCCAGCCAATCAAACGCCTGCTGAGATCGTTGAAAAAGTGCTTTATCTGCGGCGCAAATATCACCTCGGGCCAATAAGGATCGTCTGGTACTTGGCGCGCTACCACGGCATCAATATCTCAGATGCCGGCGTCTACCGTATCCTTAAGCGTAACGGCCTTAACCGTTTGCCCAGAGGCACACGAATGCGCAAGCTGCACACCAAACGCTATCAGAAGCAGGTGCCAGGGCATCACATTCAAGTGGATGTTAAGTTTCTGACCTTCAAAGGAAAAAGAGGCGAAAAGGTCCGTCGGTTCCAATACACAGCTATCGACGATGCAACCAGAGTTCGCGCCCTCAAAGTCTACGAAAAGCATACTCAGGCAAACGCCATCGACTTCATTGACCACATCATCGAAAAGTTCCCATTCCGCATTCGTGAAGTCCGTACGGATAATGGCCACGAATTCCAAGCCAAGTTCCATTGGCATGTAGAAGATCTCGGGATCAGGCACGTCTACATCAAACGGGACACTCCTCAACTCAATGGTAAAGTCGAGAGATCTCACCGTTCCGATCAGCAGGAGTTCTATCAACTTCTCAGCTACAAAGGCGACGTTGACCTGGAGGCTAAACTCGACGAATGGGAGCGCTTCTACAACTTCGCTAGACCGCACGGTGCACACAACGGTCAGACACCTTACGAAGCGCTCAGAGACAAGCTACAGTAACAACGGAAGTGTCCCGCAGGTTCGTCTAGGCTACACCGTTTGACAGGATCGACAAGGTGATCCCGGCGTCCTTGAGGCGAAGCAATTGTTCAGCGTTCTCGGGAAAGGCCGAAAGTTCGGCATATTGACCCATCAGGCGGTCCCGCGAGCCAGGTGTCAGTTCCAGACCAAGTGCCGCACAGGCATAATCCAGGGCGTCGCCTGTCACCTGCCAGAAGTCCGCGTATTTGACGCATAGGGTGCGCAAGCGGGTGTATTCGATTTGTTTGTCGCGCCAGATAGTAGCCAGCTGTGCGCCTTTTCCGGGGAACAGCTCTTCGGCCAGGGAACTTACCGAATAGACATCGAATAGGGTTCCATAGGCGTCGAATGCGATGGCTTTTAGTGGCATCAATTGTATCCTGTCGTGCTGGGCCTGTTTGGAAGGATCAGAAAATGTCTGGATAAGTGGTGTAAGCCGAACCAAACGTAGAGACTTCTAACGGCGAAATTGTGAAAGATGATCTCGGACACAAAGTTTCTCACTCTAATTGGCTTGGCACGATTTCGCGGAAGTTATTGCAACAACACCGGCATTTGCACAGGGCCACGAAAGCCGAAGCCACGCCAAAGAACATCGTCAAGATTGGGAATGCTCATGTTTGGGAACCGCTCGAACAAAATGGGTAGCATAACTTGGCCAACGGCACGGCGCGCAACGTGCGTGCCTTGGCAGAAATGGGGACCATTACCAAAGGATTGATGCTGATTGACCGCGCGGTACACGTCGTAGTTTTCGCCGTTCTCGTAAATATCTTCGTCTCGATTTGCACTGGCTTGAATGGTCATGACTGAATCGCCCTTTGGGATAAGAAAGCCGCGAATTTCAGTGTCCTCAATGGCACGACGAGCAGAAACAGAGATAGGCGCGACCCAGCGGACACCTTCCTCGAAGGCCTTGTCCCAATCGGCGTTCTTTTTAACCTCGTCGAGTTGATCAGGATTGCTGAGCAAGCCGCAAAGAATGGTGAGCAAGGCATCGCGAGGTTCGTTGATGCCTCCGCCGATTGCTATTTTGATGTTGGCGTAAATCTGGCTCATCTCAATTGGATCATCGGCGTTCAACATGACGGCAAGCGCCGAGTTATTCGGTGCGGCGCGATGACGAGGTTGCAAGCTATCAAAGAGCGCATTCATTTCGGCGTTGGCTTTGTCGGACACAGCGAAGAGTTCCTCGCGCTGGCCAAAATTGCCTGCACCGTCGATAAGGTTCTGGCTCCAACGTTGCATTTGCTCGTCTGTGGCCTCGTCCAAACCCAAAAGCACTGCTAGCCCACGCGCAGCATAAGGGCCTGCGAGCATGGGAAAGAGATCGACGACTTCGCCGCGCGGCAGGCGGGCAACGTAGTCTTCGGCAATCTTGCGGTACGCGGGCACCCATTCATTCATGATGACTTTGGGTGCAAAGGCGGGGGCCATCGCCATGCGTTCACGCATATGCGCGTCACCGTCTTTGCGCATTAAGGTGTGTGCTTGAAACGCGCGGGTCATCGGCGTGTGCGGATCATCAGAACTGAAAATCTCCGGATGATCTTTGACATATTTTGTGTCAACGGCTTTGGTCAGCAATGTGCGCCCTGTCGCCTTGACCCGCAGAACGGGCGAGTCTGCGCGCAAGCGACGGTAGATTGGAAACGGATCGCGGTTCAGATCATCCAGCGTGATCGTTTCATCGAGAGGAGCGAGAGAGGCCATGTGTTTCTCCACAATTTCGCAAATCAACGCCTCTAAGACGTTAACGCCAAATATTTCTCATATTATGAGATTATGTCTTGGAAAATTTCATGTAAAGGGTGAAGATTGCTCAACGATAATCATCTTTTGGGAGAAAGAGACATGATGAGAAGAACATTTACATCCGTTGTAGCGGCATCCGCGATAGCGCTTAGCATGGCTGGTGCACTCAGTGCGCAAGAGGTCACGCTTCGCCTGCACCAGTTCTTGCCGCCACAAGCGACTGTACCTGCAAAAATTCTCGTGCCATGGGGAGAAGCAGTGATGGCCGCGTCAGATGGGCGTATCGCGATCCAGCATTTTGACGCGATGAGCCTTGGTGGCCGACCGCCAGAATTGATGGACCAAGCGCGCGACGGGGTTGTCGATCTGTCGATGACGGTTGTGGGTTACACGCCCGGGCGCTTCCCGCGTACCGAGGTGTTCGAACTGCCGTTTATGATGAAGAATCCTGTGACGACCTCGTTGGCGTTCTGGGAAATGGTCGATACTGATTTCCAGTCCAACGAATACAAAGACCTTCAGGTGCTTGGCGCATGGGTCCACGGCCCCGGTGTCATCCACACCAAAGAGCCGATGACAAAACTAGAGGACATGAAAGGTCTGACAGTGCGCGGTCCGACACGTGTGATCAACGACATGCTCTCCGAGCTAGGTGCAGAGCCTGTTGGTCTGCCATTGCCTGCTATCCCAGAAGCGCTGTCCAAAGGCGTTATAAAAGGTACTGTTATTCCTTGGGAAGTCACGCCAGCGGTTCGTTTATCAGAACTGGTCACCAACCACGCAGAATTTACGGGCGACGAGGCGCTTTATACAGCGGCAATCGTTTTGGTGATGAACAAGGCTAAATACGAAGCCCTGCCGGATGATCTAC
>Ga0209199_1005402_pt1 | contig 11170 bp, 11 predicted proteins | sample COGITO_mtgs_1105_7_FD_184805 | JGI IMG/M metagenome (GOLD analysis project Ga0209199, IMG submission 184805) | Pelagic marine microbial communities from North Sea - COGITO_mtgs_110523 (SPAdes) (version 2) | ecosystem: Environmental > Aquatic > Marine > Epipelagic ...
AAGAGGAAAAAAAAAAAATAAAAAAAATTAAAAATTTTATTGTTGAAAATCCAAAAACTGCAAGAAAAGCACTTAAAAAACTCAATCTAGATCAGAGCCTCCAAGAGTTAAACATCATTGAGCATAGCAAAAAATCCTCATTAGAATCAATAGAAGATTACCTAGAACCGGTCTTTGCTGGCTATAATCTAGGGTTATTATCAGATTCTGGGACCCCATGTATTGCAGATCCAGGAGCTTTGATAGTTTCTAAAGCTCATGAGCTTAAAATTAAGGTAACTCCTTTGGTCGGTCCTTCATCCATTATTTTAAGTTTAATGGCATCAGGATTTAATGGGCAAAACTTTTGTTTTCACGGCTACGTTCCTATTGAAGAAAATAAAAAAGCAGACTTTTTTAAAGAAATTCAAATAAATATAAAGGCAAAACAGGAAACACAAATTTTTATTGAAACCCCTTATCGAAATAATAAGTTATTGATAGACATATTAAAAATAGATAATGAATCACTAAAGCTATGTTTGGCAACTAATTTGACTGATACCGATCAGACAATAGTAAGCAAAACATTAAAGGAATGGCGAAAGAATGAATTGCCGAATTTATCAAAAAAACTATGCGTCTTTCTTATAAATTAAATCTTTAACAGGCTTAAAGGTTTTCCTATAAATCTTATTCACACCAAATTTTTTAATTAGAGCAATATGTTTTTTTGTAGGATAACCCTTATGAGTATTCAGTTCGTACTGAGGGAATAATTCATGCAAAGATTCCATATATTTATCTCTCTCGACCTTAGCTACAATAGATGCTGCTGAGATTGATGGAATTAATGAATCACCTTTTATTATTGCTATTAAATTACATCCCTCTATTTTGGGTGCATAAAGACCGTCAACGAAACATTCATCAGGCTTCTTATTTAACATTAATATAGCCCTTTTCATTGCAAGTAATGAAGCATTTAGAATATTTAATTTGTCAATTTCCTCAACACTTGCAGATGCAAAGGTATATTCAAAAGCTTTTATTTTTATCTCCTCATATACCTCTTTTCTTTTTTTTGGAGAAATTTTTTTTGAGTCATCTAAATTTTTTATTTTCGAATTATCATCTAAAATGACTGCTGAAGCAAAAACCGGTCCGCATAAAGGGCCTCTTCCTGCTTCATCCACACCATAAATGAGTGTCATTTAAGGTGAGGTTTTATTACTTTAATGACTAAAGATGAAGTATTCATTTTTAGGTCTTTATGAAGCTTATAAAACTTAGACTCTATTTTTTTTAGGTATCTTTTATCCCTAATAATTTCACATGCTTTTTTGCTTAATAAGTTTGGCGTTGCTCTGTGTTGTAACATTTCAGGAACAATATCTTCATTAAGTAAAATATTCGGTAAGCTAACATGAGGAATTAAGCGTACCATTTTCCAAACAAAATAGTAAACCCATGAACCCTTATAAATTATAATCATTGGCTTTTTATGCAATGCAATCTGCAGAGATGCGGTTCCAGAAGCTGCTATAGCCATATTTGAGGAGCTTAGTATTTCATCAACTTTCCCTTTAATCAGTTTAAGGTTTTTAGTAGGATTGTTTTTTACGCGAGCTTCTATGAAGCTCATATTGGTATCATTGTTTACAGGTATTAAAAATCTAGCATTTGGATATACTTCTAATAGATTTTGGGCTGTTTCAAGCAAGACATCGGAGTGAGCTTTCAGCTCACCCATCCTACTTCCTGGCAAAAGTGCAATCACGAGATCCTTGCGATCAAGTTTCAATATCTTACGATATTTAAACATATTTGATTTTAATGAAATTTTATTCGCCAAGGGATGGCCCACAAAGGTTGTTTTTATACCAACTTTCTCGAACAATTGTTTTTCATGGGGGAAAATAGAAAATATATGGTCAGTAGTTTTTTTTATCTTATAAACTCTTTTTGGCCTCCATGCCCAAACTGATGGAGCAACGTAATGAAAAGTTGGTATGCCGCTTTGTTTAAGTTTTTTTTCAACATAAAAATTAAAATCTGGAGCATCAACGCCAATGAAAATATCAGGTTTCTCATTTTTTAAATACTTAATTAACTTATATCTTAAGAAAATTAATTTAGGAATATTTGGAAGTACTTGAAAAAATCCAAGTAAAGAAAGATTGGAATAATCAAAAAAAGATTTTAAGCCTTGATGTTTCATTTTGGGCCCACCTACGCCTATAAATTCAACATTTTTTTCTTTAGAGTTTATATCAGCCATTAGTTGGCCGGCTATCAGATCTCCAGAAGGCTCACCTGCCAATATTGCAATTTTAGCCACCTTACCTTATAAGCCCTCTTTTTGATCTTTCAATAAAATCTAAATATAGACCTACTTCTTTTGAGGATTGTTTTAACTTTTCAAGGTCTTTTTTTGCTTGATCAAGAGAATTATTTCTCATATAAATAATTTTATACCCTTCTTTAATATCAGAAATAGATTGGATACTAAAGCCTCTCCTCTTTAGCCCCTCAGAATTAACTCCATTTGGAAAGGAGTTACCACCCCTACTAGCAGCTCTCACATAAGGAGGAACGTCAGATCCAAGTAAAGTTCCTCCCATTGTTATTACATGTGCTCCAATTTTACAAAATTGATGAATTCCCGTTAACCCACCTAATACTACGTAATCGTCGATCTCAACATGCCCGCCCAAAGTAACACTATTAGCAAGGATATTATTATTTTTTATAATACAATCATGGGCAACATGAACATAAGCCATAATCCAATTATCATTTCCAATAACTGTTTTTACATTCCCCTCAACTGTCCCGGTGTTTAATGTGCAAAACTCTCTAATCGTGTTTCTATCGCCAATTTCAAGGCAAGTTTCTTGATCTTTATATTTAATATCTTGTGGCTGCTCACCAATAGATGAATAATGATAAATCTTATTTGACTTACCTATTCTGGTATGGCCAGTGATATTTACATGGTTACCAACCTCAGTCCCTTCGCCAAGCTCAACAGACTTTCCAATGATAGAATAGGCCCCTATCTTGACATTTTTTGCAACCTTTGCATGAGGATGAACGATGGCAGTAGTATGTATTTCTTGATCAAATTCCATTAAACTATCTTTCTTTTAAATTTCTTTTAAAATGCATGTAATTTCTGCTTCAGCTACAATTTCATTTTCTACTAAGGCAGCTCCCTTGTACTTCCAAAATCCTTTAATTCTTCTCTCAATTGAAACATTTAAATGTAATTGATCCCCAGGGATAACAGGTTTTTTAAACCTTGCATTATCTACCCCTGCAAAATAATAAACTGAATCATCATTTGGTTTGTCGTTGATTGTTTTGAAAGATAATATTGCTGCCGCTTGTGCCATAGCTTCGACTATGAGAATTCCCGGCATAACTGGATAATGCGGAAAATGTCCAGGGAAGAATGGTTCATTTATTGTTACATTTTTTACAGCCTCAATTTTCTTGCCAATCTCATAGGATAATACCTTGTCTACAAGAACAAAGGGGTACCTATGGGGAAGGTGATCCAATATTTCTTTAATGTTCATTGAAGTGTCTTGTGTCATTTCATACCTTTTCTAATCATAAATTTAACAGCAAACTTCAACCAATCTTTGTGATTCAATGGAGGTAACGCCCCTGTAAACCTTTGCCCCTCTTTTTTTATCGATCTTCCTATTACTGTTCGAGCTGTAATTACAGACCTATCAGCAATGGAAATATTTGGGCCTATTCCAGCACCCCCCCCAATCATACATCCCTTACCTATTTTGCAGCTTCCAGCAAATCCTGCCATAGCTGCAATGATTGTATTTTCACCTATTACACAATTATGAGCGATATGAACTAAATTATCAATTTTTACGCCTGTCTTTATAATGGTATTATCTATTGCACCACAGTCAATCGTTGTATTGGCACCAATATGAACATTATCCTCAATAATCACTCCCCCTGTTTGTGGAATCTTTGCCCAACTACCATCGTCATCTGGTGCATAGCCAAATCCGTCTGTACCGATTCTTGAGCCAGAAAAAAATACACAATTAGCGCCTATCTTTACATTACTTTCAATGGTTACATTTGAATGAATAACTGTATTGCTTCCAATAAGGACATTATCTCCAATTGAAACATTTGAACCGATTTGAATGTTTTTCCCTAATAAGCAATTATCTCCAATTGTTGAGTGTGCTCGAATACTATTATTTTCTTCAGGTTTTGAGTTGTTACCAAAAACAACAGATTTATGAATGGTATGTTTTCCATCCTGACCAAGCTCACTAAACAAAGTGGCAATCTTAGAAAAAGCTAGATAAGGATTTTTAACAAGAATATAATCTTTTTTCCAATACTTTAAATCATCTTTTTTAATTAAAATAACATTAGATTGCGTCTCCTTTAACTTTGGAATATAAGATGAGTCGGACAAAAAGGATATTGAAGAAGCATTTGCGGAATCTAAGGAAGAAATATTATCTACTATAGTATTGCCTGAGGAGGCTTCACCTCCAACTACCTCAGCCAATTCGGAACACTTAAATTTTTTTAACATTCACATACTTTTTTTATTTTGTTTTACCTAAAACTTTAATAAGTTTATCAGTAATATCAATTTCTTTTGAGGCATATGCTACGCCTTGGTAAAGGATAAGATCATACTTATCTGTCTTAGCCATTTCCTCGATTGCTTCATTTATTTTTTGTTGTAATTTTCCGATTTCTTCACGTCTTCTAATATCGATATCTTCTCTTAACTCTCTTTCAATCCTTTGAATTTCAATTTTTGAGTTTTGAATTTTTTTCTGAGCTTTTTGGCGATCAGCAGTTGACATAGTTACACTATTTTTATTGAAATCTTTTTCTTGTTTCTGAATGGCTTTAACTTTCTTTTGAAGTCCATCAGTCCGAGATTTAAACTCTTTTTCAAGCTTTTTATTACTAGCAGCTGTTTGAGGAGCTTCTTTTAAAATCTTCTCCACAACAACATATCCAATTTTGAATATCTGCATTTCAGCTGAAACTGAAAGTGGTAGCAAAAGTAATATACTAAAAAATATTGCTGAAAATTTTCTAATCATCTTATTTATCCCTTATCTAAAGTTATATTAAAAGTTTGTACCCATTCCAAACTGGAATGATTCGGTTTCATCCTGAGCATCATTATTTAATGCTTTAGCAAATGATACATTGATTGGGCCAAATGGTGAAACCCATTGGACTGACAACCCTGCTGAGAACCTTATCTCATCCAATGCAATATCTGCATCTTCCTCCCATACACCTCCACCATCAATAAATGTTTCAAGTCTGACTTGGTCTTTAAACATCCCACCAGGAAGCGGAAAGAGCATTGAGGTGCTCGCTACTATTTTCGTTGTACCTCCAGTGGATACAAAATCTTCTTGTGATTCGTCATAGTACTGTTTCCCTATGGAGGCAGCCTTATAACCTCTTACAGAACTCGAACCTCCTACATAATAATTTTGAAAGAATGGATATGGATCATCCCCATAAGAATGTGCATAACCTAAATTAAGATCATTATTCCAAACAAATTCATTAGTTAGTGGGATATAGTCCGTTACTTTTGCATTAAATTGATAATACTGCATATCAAGCAGTGGCAATGTGATTTCAGAACCAATATCGTATTTATAACCACTTGTTGGATATAAGGCGCTATCTCTTTTATCAGAAGTGTATCCAACAGACAAGACAGCCTCATTTTGATCACAACCGCTGCTGTTTCCTCCTGAAACTTGCTTACAATAGTCCTTGTACCTTTGGGGCGATGAATCAACAAGTGTTACGTCTGACATATCAATATCGAAACCAATCCTAACTGTATCAAACTCATTCATAGGAACTCCAAAGCCTACTCCTAACCCATATGATTTTTTATCGTATTGGCCTGTATCTAGATCTTTTGTGTTTGTTTCTCTCATAAAGGCTGTGAGTCTTCTTGAAATTCCATCAGGAGTAAAATAAGGATCAATGTGAGTTAAGGCATAGACTGTATTTACACTACTAGTATTTATTTCTGCTGAAACTGTATTACCTGTTCCAAGAAAATTGGCCTGAGTAACAGAAAAGCTCCCCACCAAGCCCTCATCAGAACTTGCACCAGCTCCCAATTTTACTGAACCAGTATTTTTTTCTTTCACAGCAACTGCTAAATCAACTTGATCAGAAATACCTGGAACAGAAACTGTTTTAATATCTACCCCCTCAAAATACTGTGTTCTTTTTAAACGTCTAGCTGATTGATCAATTTTTTCTTTATCATAATAAGAAGATTCAAACTGCCTCATCTCCCTTCTTAAAACTTTGTCTTGAGTTGTTTCATTTCCAATAAAGCTTATTCGTCTCACATAAACCTTTTTTCCAGGCTCGATAAAATAATTAAACCCAACTGTTAAATTGTTTTTATCAACATCTGGAATAGGGTTTACATTAGAGAAAGCATAGCCATAATTACCAAGCTTTTGATTGATTGATTCTGTTGATTGATTCAATAATTTTCTACTAAAAACTTCACCTTTAATCGTTTTGATATCATTTTGAAAGACTTCCTCTTCCTTTAATGGATAATACTTACCGCTTATTTTTATATTTCCAAAATTATACTTATCGCCCTCATCAATAATGATTGCAATGTAAACATTTTTTTTAGTTTCTGAGATACTTACGGTGGTATTTTCAATATCAAAATCCAGATATCCTCTGTCCATATAAAAAGATCGGATTTTTTCTAAATCACCTGTCAAGACCTGGCGAGAGTACCTATCATCTTTATTCCACCATGACAGAAAACTTGTTGTCTTAAGGTCGAGCCGACTCAATAAATCATCTTCATCAAATTTGGTCACCCCTATTATCTTAACCTCTTTAATTCTTGCTGTAGAGCCTTCGTTTATGTAAAAATCTATTGCGACACGGTTTCTTTCTTGAGGGGTAACCTTTGTTTCAACAGTTGCTGAGTAAAGACCCAAGTTAAGATATTGTTTACTGATTTCATTTGAAACCCTTTTTAGGGTGGTCTCATTAAAAAGCAATCCTTCACCAAAGTTCATTTGGAGCATGCCTTCCTTAATTTTTTCTGGCTCAATGGCATCAGCCCCATGAAAAGTTATAGTTGATACGATAGGTTTTTCATTTACTATAATAATAACTATGCTTCCTTCTAAATCTATGCTTATATTTTTAAACTGACCAGTTTTATATAACAACTGAATCGCTTCGCTGAAGTTAGCTTCATTAATCGGAGTATCTACCTCAAAGGGAATATTATCAAAAACTAACCCAGGATCAACTCGCTTCAACCCTTGAACTTTAATATCAGAAATAGGCAGACCTTCTGCAAGGAGCGGCAAAATAAATGACACAGACAAAAGAAATACTAAAATTATTCTTTTCATTAAAAAATTATTTTTTTTAAAACGCTATTATATACTGCAATTTACAATATCAAAACTAGTATTTTCTCTTAAGTCATTGAGAATTAATGAAATTATAAATATATATAATATAAACAAATTTAAATATTTAAAAAAAAATTTAGAAAAATCTAGTTGACCAATTAAAAAATATTAACTAAATCTGTATTAAAAACATTAATTTAAGAAGATATAAGGATTTTAAGGATAAGATTTACTTATTAATACACTTTATATAACTATAATAAACTGTTGTTTTAATGAAATATATTTAAAAGTTATTTAATATTTTATTAGCTTCTATTCTAGCTAAATTGTCAATTTCAAGTATATGTTCAACTGAATTTACATCGGTAGCATCGGCTTTAGAAAGGGTTTTTTCTATTAATTCTGGAATTTGCATGAAGCCAATCTTGCCCAATAAAAAAGCTTCTACAGCTATTTCATTGGATGCGTTTAAATTTATGCAATGAGCAGCACCCATACCTAAACACTTATAGGAAAGATCTAGGCAACGAAATCTCTTTAAATCAGGTTTAAAAAAATCAAGACTTGGCAATTTTTCAAGCGAAACACCATCTACACCCGAAGTAATTCTATCGGGAAAGCTTAACGCATAAGCTATAGGAACTCTCATATCAGGATTACCAAGCTGACTTAATGAACTTCCATCAACAAACTCAACAAATGAATGAATGATGCTTTGTGGATGCATTACAACCTCAATCTTATCCATATTAAGTCTAAAAAGATGTGATGCTTCAATAACCTCAAGTCCTTTATTCATCATTGTTGCTGAGTCAATTGATATCTTTTTTCCCATTTTCCAATTGGGGTGATTTAATGCTTCATCAACAGTTACTTTTTTTAAACTCTCAAGATTGTGCTTCCTAAATGGACCGCCAGAAGCAGTTAAAATTACTTTTTTTACTATATCAATATTACTATTCTGTGAAAAAACTTGAAAAATTGCATTATGTTCACTGTCAATAGGAATTAATGTTGAGTTATTTTCAGAGCAAATTTTATTTATTAGATCTCCTGCCATTACCATAGACTCTTTATTAGCTAATAGAATTTGTTTTCCACTTTTTGCGGCATCAATTGTAGAAATCAAACCTGCGCTACCAGTAATAGCAGCTACAACTGTTGTCACCGCTTCATGAGTGGCAATAAAACTATATCCATCTTTACCAGAAAGAACTACGGTATCAAGTTTTATTTCTTTTAGCTTATCAATTAATTGTTTTTTAGAAACAAGGTCTTTAGTTACAATAAAACTAGGCTTAAACTTGATAGTTTGCTCTAGCAGTAAATCAACATTGTTATATCCTCCTAATGCAAAAACCTTAAATCTCTCTGGATGGAGATTAATTACAGACAAGGTACTTTTTCCAATACTTCCTGTCGAGCCTAGGATGGAAATGATCTTCATGAAATAAACATCGGTGATATTTCTATATGTAAATAATTACATACTAGAAAAAATATAGGTAAGGTAGGACAAAAACTATCTAACCTATCGAATAGGCCGCCGTGGCCAGGTATTATTGAACCGCTATCTTTTAAATTAGCTTGTCTTTTTAAAAATGACTGATAAATGTCACCAAAAATACTAAGAAAGGTTATTATTGTAGCGAAAAAAAACATAATATAAAAACTTACTGCGAAGAAATAAGCTAATATTAAAGCACTGATAATGTTACAAACAAATCCTCCTAATGCTCCTTCGATTGTCTTACCTGGGCTTATATTTTTTGCTAACTTATTCTTTCCAAATTTTTTTCCAATAAAATAAGCACCAATGTCTGAGACCCAAATCATTATAAAAGGCAACAATAATGATATTTTATTTTGTATAAAAACACTCGCAATTACAATGACCATCGGCGAAACCAAAAAATATCCATAAAAAATTTTGAACTTAACATTCGAAGATATTTTTTTATAGATAATATCTATTGGAGCAAGGCCAAACCAAAAGAACAAACTTACTAAACTTATAAGAATTGGAAATTTAATTAAAAAGCTTTTTAAATTAGGAATTGGCTCATCAAGAAAAAATACATCCAAACCGATTAATAAATAGAAAAAAATAATTGAGGAAAGGGACAATATCCAATAAACATATAAAGCTAAGCTTTTTAATTTTAATATTTTTGCTAATTCATAAAATAAAATCCAACTCGCAACAAAAATTAAGAATAAGAAGTATGTTGGGTTTTTAGATAAATAAGAAGCTAAAAAAATCAACAATAAAATAACTGCTGAAATGATTCTATCCTTTAACATTATGTACTCTTTGAAATAGATCCAAATTTTCTTTCAGTATTTTGAAAGAAATATAAAGCATCCACAAATATCTTTTCGTCAAAATCTGGCCATAATTTTTTTGAAAAAAACAGTTCCGCATAAGCTGACTGCCATAATAAGAAATTACTCATTCTTTGTTGGCCACCTGTGCGGATCAACAAATCAACATCAGGCTGCCCTTTTGTGTATAAACCGCTGTCGATGTTTTTCTCAGTAATTTTTTTAATATTTTTTTTATCCTTAAAATAATTATTTATTGAGTTTACTATATCAAGCCTTCCTCCATAATTTAATGCAACATTAAGAACTAATCTTTCATTCATAGATGTTTCATTCTCAATCTCCTTTATTTTTAATTGAAGAGGTTCTGTAAATATTGAAGTATCACCAATGAATTTTAATTTTATTTTATTTGAATGAATTTTTTTTGATTCCTTAGAAATTGACTTTGAAAAAAGCTTTAAAAGTCCATCTACTTCTTTAGTAGGTCTTTTCCAATTTTCTGTACTAAAGGCATATATTGTGAGGGTTTTAACATTGTATTTTATGCAACATTCAATAACCTTTCTTACTGATTCAAGTCCTTTGTTGTGACCAACTAACCTTGGTAACAGCTTCTTTTTTGCCCACCTACCATTACCATCCATAATAACCGCAATATGATTTGGTATTTTATTCTTTTTAAGTAATTTTTTTTTAAAGAAAAACAGTTTTTATTACTCTATATCGTTAGTAAATCTTTTTCTTTTACGTCTATCATTGAGTCTATTTCAGCTATAAAAGTATCTGTATTTTTTTGAATAATATCTTGAAGTCTTCTTTCCTCATCTTCGCTAATTTCTTTATTTTTAGTTAATTTTTTTAATTCATCATTTGAGTCTCTACGAATATTTCTTACAGAAATTTTACTACTTTCCCCTTCCGATTTAACTACCTTGATCAAATCTTTTCTTCTCTCTTCAGTTAAAGGCGGCATTGGCACTCTTATTAAATCTCCGACACCGACAGGATTAAGGCCCAAATCACTTTCTCTTATTACTTTCTCAATTACTGTTGCGAAGTTTTTTTCATACGGTTGAATAGTTAACGTTGATGAATCTGCAACATTTACTGCGGCAACTTGGCTTAACGGGGTTAATGTTCCATAGTAATCAATAGAGATATGATCAAGTAAGCTTATGTTGGCTCTACCTGTTCTTATTTTCGATAAATTATCTTGAAAAGACTCAATCGTCTTTTGCATCTTAACCTTTGAATTAGTTAATAGTTCTTCCATTGTATTTCCTCATCTTTTTTTAATTTAAGGTAACTAACGTCCCCTCCTCAGTCCCATGAATAAAATTTAAAAGCGCATTTTTTTTAAATAAACTTAATACTGCAATAGGCATCCCTTGATCCCTACA
>Ga0209199_1005403_pt1 | contig 11170 bp, 2 predicted proteins | sample COGITO_mtgs_1105_7_FD_184805 | JGI IMG/M metagenome (GOLD analysis project Ga0209199, IMG submission 184805) | Pelagic marine microbial communities from North Sea - COGITO_mtgs_110523 (SPAdes) (version 2) | ecosystem: Environmental > Aquatic > Marine > Epipelagic ...
GGCTCGGGTGGATGCCCGCAGCAGTATTCGCCGGGTTGGCCAGTGGTTTGCTGTTTGTCCTAGAGCAAGCACGCACGCGTAGCCAAAGAGACCGAGTGTTTAATAATTTGGCGAGCTATCTTCCGAGCCAAGTCGCTGAGGAAATAGCTTACAGTTTACCGAGTTCGACTATCGTTGCAGAGCGTCGTGATTTTACGCTTCTGAGCGCAGACTTACGTAACTTCTCGGCGTTCAGCGAAGCAAGATCACCAGAAGAATCAGCGGCAGTACTGCACTTTTTCTTTCAGAAAGCGGCGGGAATTATCGAAGCCCACGGCGGCAGAGTGCATGAATACAAAGGCGATAGCCTGCTTGCACTCTGGGACTCTCAAGACGCGAGTGTAGCGCTGCAAGCGTTAAATGCAGCGCAAGAAATGGTCGGTGAAATCAATCACATTTCGTTGAGTGCTAAAACGCCTTACGGACTTGAACCTCTTGCACTTGGCATCGGAATCGAACAAGGCGCCGCATTAATCGGATCAATAGGCCCTGCACATCGACGCACGCATACATTGCTTGGCGACACGGTAACGATTGCGCTGCGCATCCAAGAAATGACAGCCGAACTCGCTCAACCTATTTTACTCGGCGAGCGCGCTGCGCGTCAGTTAGACGCTGGGTTGTTGCAGTCACAAGGAAGTTATTTGCTGCAAGGGCTGACCATTCCGCATGTTCTCTTTGCGCCGCGACCAGACGAGAGCAATCTAACCTCATTGACGGATTCTTTTGGGGATCAAGAACAAGGCGCAGACACACAACCCAGGCTCCGAGTCCTCGCGGGCGGCCGCAGCGCATAGTCTTACCTGCTTTTGCGTGGGTAACCACCAGGAAAACTTTCCAACCCTGTTACCTTACTAGCATCTTGGCTGTGTTAGACTTGCCTTAATGAGCCCCAAAAAATAAGATTGTATTTCCTCGAGTTAGTTAAACGCATGTTGCCAAACCTGGTTACAACAGTGAGCCAATTACGAAGTAGGTTCACCCCAACGCTTGCAGTGGGCGTTCTTGTCTCTGGGCTCGTCTTATCCAGCCAAGTCTCCGCACAAGAAGATAATAGCCAAGAGTGCCCTAACCTCACCGTCTACTATCCGACCGTTTACTTTGCTAACAATCCACTCACCGCCCAAACGCCACCCGACGAAGGCGCCCGTGAGCGAGCGCAGTGGACGCAGCTGGCTGCGACGCTTGCGGACATACAGGCGAGTTGCTTACGCTCATCGGAATACTATGCGCTTTTGGGCGCCGCCCAGCTCAACAGCGCACAACTCGAACCCGCGTCTGAGTCTCTCGAGCGTGCGCTCCTGCTTGATCCCAACAACGGCGCAGCGCAGATCGACTTCGCATCAGCGCTTTTCGCCTCGGGCCAGCTTTTCCCGGCCCTTCAACTAAACGACGCGTTACTCGCCCGCACTGATTTGCCCGAAGAATTGCGTGAGACACTTGTCACCCGCGACGCCGAATGGCGAAGAAACACGCGCCAGCATGCCCTTCAGCTTGATCTTTTTGGGGGTTACGACAACAACTTAAACGGCGCTCCGGGCTCCGATCAGATTACGCTTACTCTGTCTGGCGAACCGGTGCTACTGAGTCTGAATACAGATCTTCAGATGCAAAAGGGCACGTTTGCTAACGTTCGACTCAGTAGTCGACAACAAAAACTTAATGCTAACGATCAGCGCAGCTGGACTAACGAGGTAAGGGGCCGTCTGAGTCAAGACACGACCTCCGACCTACTCCAGTTCGATACACGGTACTCACTTATCAAGCCGACGCGGCGAAGGACAGTGCAATGGGAAGTGGGTGCAAGTTCATTGTTCTTCGGCGGAAGCGCGCTCTACACGGCGGCTCAGACTCGATTTCGCTACCAGCCGAACTCTCAAAGACAATGCGCACCAGTCTACGAAATAGCAAGCCAATACCAGCGATTTCATAGTCAGATGGCGCTAGATGCATGGGAAAGCAAAGCAACTCTTGGGGCTAACTGCGTCGCTGCCACTAAATTAGGCACTGTTATTCGATACGGATTCGATGGTGGCTATATTTCGAATAAAGCCTTGGATTCAAGGCGTCCAGGGGACGATCGAGACGGCTGGCAAGTAAATGCACGAATACAGCGAGCAATCTTTGGAGGCGAGCTTACTGCGCAGGCGAGTTATACAAAGTTGAACGATGATGAGGGATACAGCTCGATTCTTGCTAATGGTGCGTCGCGGTGGCAAAAAAGAAACCAGATTCTGATACAGCATCGAACGCCACTTAGGGTAGGCAACAAGAATGCCCTATTCATGGTTAATCTTTACCATCAAGGTCAGGCGAGTAATATCGAGCTCTTCGAACTAACCGATACGGCCATCGAGTTTGGCATTAGAATCGTTCTATAATTATATGATTTAACTAAAATTTCTTGCCGATAGTTGATCTATTCAACAACGCATCGACCAACAACTAATCCAGACAGAACACGCTAAATCCGATCGTTTCACTTAATTGTCAACAATCTGTGTCACTGCGTGAAAAAACGCACAACTAAATTCAGAATAAAAACCTAAACTAATGGCGCGTCGCGGTGGCAAAAAAGAAACCAGATTCCGATACAGCGCCGAACGCCACTTAGGGAGGGCAACAAGAACGCTCTATTCATGGTTAACCTCTACCTTCAAGATCAGGCGAGTAATATCGAACCCTTCGAACAATCCAACTAGGCCATCGAGCTTGGCATTAGCATAGCTCTGTAATGCACTGTAATTAAACCGTTTAATTAAAAGTTACTGCTGCAAGTGGATCTATCTAACAACGGATCGACCAACTACTAATCCTGACAGAACACGCTAAATACGATCACTTCACTTAATCGCCAAAAATCTGTGTCACTGCATGAAAAACAACACAAGCAAATTCAAATTAAAACCTCAACTTACGCGCTCGACTCAAAGCAGTACTTTGACACGAAAAGTTGAACTTAGACTCAAGTTTTAGTATCCTCGATTAGATATCTGGTTGCGGTTGCGGGTTTTATCGACCTCAGGCCTGATGTAACGGCGTTTTCCGACTAATTCGCGAGTGTGTGTGACTTCAATCACAGGCGCTGGTGCAGCGGTTGGCTTATGCTTATTCCAACGATGGAAAACCGCCGGCCTAACTTTGTGGGACGGGCCGGTCGCAATCGTAAGCGTTTATAATTTGAAATCGATCTCAAGGAGATACACCACAATGGCTTTTATAACAGCTGCAACAAGAAGTGACATCGTCGAACTGGCGATGGGTATGCTCAACAAAGCACCAAGCACAACAATGCTTAACACGCTGATCGAGAAATCGACAGCCGGCTCAACAATACAAGAACTCGCTGATTACATCGCAACTACCGATGCATTCATTGCCGAGTATCCTTCGACCCAGACTGCAAAAGAATTTGCTACTGAAATGTTCGCCAAGCTCACGACCGGTGGAACGATTACCGCGGCAATTAACACAGCGGTTGTAGATCTTCTCGAGGGTATGCTCACAGCCGGTACAACAAAAGCTCAAGGCTTTGTAGCGGTTATCGACTACCTATCTAACACCGCAAATAACACGAACGCGGATCTTGGAGATATCTCTAAGGCATTCCAGAATCGCGCTGACGCAGCAGAATACTTCTCGATCACCAAGGAACTTGGTGGGTCAACTGACGCAGAGCTCGCAGCAGCAATCGCTTCTGTAACTAGCGATGCAGCGACACTTACAGCTGCAAATACAGCCGCTGATACTTCAGCTGCAGCAGTAGTAACTGTACCTGGCCAGACTTATACGCTCACTACAGCTCTAGACAACAAAACTATGGGTACTGGTGCCGATCAGGCTTTCGCTACAGACTCTCTAACAGCCGCTTCAGACACGTTCAACGTTAGCGATAAGGTTGACGGTGGGGCCGGTGACGATACCTTCTTCCTAACTCTTAATGACAATACTGCGGACGTTAGCTACACGCCGAGCAGAATCACAAACTTTGAGACGCTCTCGATTACTAACATTGATGACGCCGAGTCAATCTCAGTAAATGCGTCATTAATGGGACTTACTGGCGTAGAAAACTCAGCTAGCTCTAAGCAAGTCTATGTAACTGGCGTAGCAGCAGGCACAACCCTGAACGCCATGGCTAATACTTCCCTCACCAGCGTTGAAGTACTCGGTGCAGGCCTAACCGGCGCAGACGATACTGCTGTAATTTCACTGACTGGAAACACTGGCGATATTACTTACAAAAGCAGTACCGCACAGGATATCGAGAAAGCAGCGTTCACGGTTACTGGTGTAAATAGTGGTGTTATTACTATCACCGATTCAGGCGGCAATTCTGCAGTCAAATCGGCTACTGTAAGCGGTAGCGGTAGCTACGACATGGAGGCAGCCGGCACATTCGATGACGTGCTCGAAACCCTCGATGCCTCAGCAAACACAGGTGGTGTTACTTTCACAGCAACACTTTCTACAGGTACGGTTCTAACAGGTGGCGCTGGCAACGACGGGCTCACTGGTGGAGCTGGCAATGACGTCATCAAAGGCGGTGCCGGAGACGATACTCTTGCCATGGGTTCTGCGGGCGTAGACGACATCAATGGTGGTGCAGGCAACGACACTGTAACAGTGACTGGTCTGACTGAAGATGACTCAATTGCCGGCGGCGACGGTGTTGATACGCTAGTGATTGGTGCCGCTATAGCCTACGACGACGAGGCTACTCCGACCGCAATCGACGACGCTGTAAACATTTCTGGATTCGAAACGTTGCGCGCTACTACTGCTGCGATTACACAAGACATGGCAGCGTTAACCGGCATCGTGACTCTTCAATCGAGCGGCACAGCCGCTGTACCGGCTACGGGCTACGTGCTCACCGCCACTGAGGCAACTGACATCGCGGACTACTTTGCCTTTGGTACGAGCGACATATCAGGTGCAGGCCTTGATTTGACACTAGCAACTGACGGAGCAGCTGATTCACTGAATATTCATGTAGGCCTCGACTCAGCTCAAACTAATGCTACAGCTGTTAAAGTGGATGCCGTTGAAATCGAGACTGCTCTTATCAACTCTGTTGGTAAAGACGGCAACACGATTACAGACTTTGAGGCTGATGCACTGACTAGTCTCACTGTTATCGGTAACAAGACTCTTTCTGTGACCCTCAATGATTCTGCCTCTCAATTAGCTACACCGGCTGTGGGTACAATTCCATTGACTACGGTAGACGCGTCAGGATTCACAGGCGACAGCCTTACGATCACTGCAGTGGAAGCTGATTCTGGTGTGACTGTTACTACAGGCTCAGAAGCTCTAAGCGTTACTGTGGGTGACGGTGTAAACAACATTACGGGTACTGCCGGTGACGACGAAATCACTACAGGCGAGGGTGCTGACACAATTGTTGCTTTCGCTGGCGATGACGAAATCGTTGCAGGTGACGGCGCTAACACTATCACGGTTACTGACGGCGAAAACGACATCGACGGCGGTGAAGCCGTTGACACAATCACAGCCGGTAACGGTAACAACACTATAGACGGTGGTGACGGCGCAGACGTAATTGTTGCTGGAAGTGGTGCAAATACGATCACTAACACAGCAGGTAACGCCACTATTACGGCTGGAACCGGCAATAACATTGTGACCAATACCGCAGGTAACAGCACAATCACGCTGGGTAATGGTACTAACACTGTTAACCTAACTGCAGGTAACTCTACTGTAATAACAGGATCAGGCGCTGACGATATTAACATCACGGCTGGTAACAACGACATCACTGCTGGTGCTGGTAACGACACGATCTCACTTGGATCTGGCAACGACACTGTTGACGCTGGTACGGGTACAGACAAAGTAGACTTCTCAGTAGCTCGTGGTACATGGACTGGTGCGATCTCTGGCGCAGAAACTGTGACAGCGACTTACACGGGCTCAGCGACTATAGACGCAACTGGCATTGCTGGTTACACGACTTTGAACGTGACAGCTAACGATTCAACGGCCACGACAAGTCTCAAGAACATCGGAGACGCGACAGTTAATCTATCTGACGATAGTGTCGAAGGCGGGGGCGACGGTGATATCGAGGCAATGACAATTGATACCACTGACGACGCAACTCTAACCGTCGACCTAGGCGCGAATCAGGAAGCTGCAATCGCAACCGCGGCAGACTTGGCTTCACTTACGATTACTGACGCAGCAACTGTCACGTTGAAGGCCTCTGGCGGTTCATTTGGCAACTTACTCGCCTCAGACATGGAGACGGTTACACTGGACGATGAGGAGACAACAGCGCTGACTATTGAAAGCTCTGATTACACAAGCATCGAAGCAACTATAGCGGGATCGGAGTCATTGGCTTCACTGGCTATAGATGCAAGCGGTATCGAAGCAGACATGGTAATTGATTCGCTTGCCGATGCTGTTGCTCTCACAAGCTTAACAGCGACTGCGAGTGGACTAAATTCAAGTATCTCTCTGGTTGGGCTTGTTGGTGATTCCGGAGATGAATCTGGCACAGCCAATCTGGCTATCTTAGACACCATTACGGTTACAGCATCTAATGGCGCCACAATCGATATGAACCACGGTGCTGACGCAGAAGAAGGCGATATAAATACTCAAGGTGACGTAGTTTCTATGACCTTGTCAGCTGACGGTACAGGCAGTGTTCTTGAAGCGCCTGAACTCTTTGCAGACGGTGATAATGTCGCCACGATCAAATATTCGGCTACAAACGGAGCTACGGTTGATTCGGACGCAGGAACAGCGGCAGCTAATTACGGTTTCGATAGTCTGACGTTTGAAACATCAGGTGCTAACTCTTCATTGGACGTAGATCTATCTCAAGATGAAGGCGGCATCACAGCCTCGCCTGAAGCCAGCATCACTTGGGACGCTGAAGGATCCGGTTCGGTGCTCTCTGCCGCAGGTTCTGATTTGGGAGCGGTAGATCTTGACTCGCTAACAATCACTGTTGGTGAGTTAGCCACCCTCGAAGCGGACACTTCGACTATCGAGGTTGACGATGACTTAGGAACAATGGCGTTCACCGTTGCTAACAACGGCACATTTGATGGAGACATCGATGTGGACGTGGCTGGAGTAATGTCTAGACTCGACGTGACACTTGGCGATGAGTCCGCATTTGCCGCGGAGGCGGATGTCCTGCTTATCGACGTTGCTGGTGGTAGTGACACTGTGGTCGGTATCTCAACACTAAACATCGATATCGCAGATATGGATGGTGATGTTGAGGTTGATACTACAAGCGCCGACTTGTTAAACATCTCTACACAGTACGTTCAAGTGGGCGACTCTGAGGGTGAAGCAAGCGCTATCAAATACTACAGCGGTAGCGTGATCCTGCGAGGCGATGACGAGCATGAAGTAAATGCTTCTAATACGCTCGCTGACGCCGAAGGTGATTTTGGAGCCTGGTCAATAACTACAGGTACAGGTAACGACACGGTAACGGGTAGTGAAGGTGCTGATACAATCACCACCCTTGCTGGTGGCGACACTATTACGGCGAACGATGGAAACGACATCGTTAGCGCTGGCGACGGGGCTGATACTGTGCTCGGTGGCGATGGTAACGACTCGCTAACTGTTGGCAATGGAGCCGATACAGTTGCTGGTGGCGCTGGCAACGACTCAATTATCCTAACTGAATCTGTATCCGCAGCCGACGTTGTAGAGTACAGCTCAGATGTTGAAGTTGCTTCAGAGGCGAATACGAGTGACTCTGATTTTGATGAGGCTGAAAGCGGTTTCATTGATCGCGGTCAGGATACAATCACCGGATTCACTACTGGTACGGACACTATCCATCTTACGGTTGTAGGTTTGAACGAGTTTGTTCACGGCACTGATACTGATCTAGGTCTTGGAACTGCTACGGCTGCCGGGTCAACTGCGGCTAACTTTGGAACCAATGTTGGTCTAATTGACTTTGATAACGCTGAGACTGGAGGAGGATTGTTTGCAGCAGGAGACGTTATTTTGAACTTCTCGTCCCCAACTACGACTATGACCGAGGCCCTCTTCGAGGCAGCTCTGCAGTACACCGTAACGGGTACGTCTGGCAATGACACGATAACTACTGGCGGACTTGCTGACACCTACACTGTCACAGCAGGAAATGACGTTGTTGTGCTCGGTGGTGGAAACGATACTCTCAGCATTACAGAGGCCCTGATGATAGCTAACAGCGGGACCACTGCGACTCATGATGGTGGCGCTGGAACCAACGTTATTACGCTTGAAGCTGCTTCTATTAATATTGTGGATGCTGACTTCGCGCGCTTGTCGAACTTCCAAACGTTGACGCTTGTATCGGGTATTAACAACATTGTTGTTTCTACGAACGCAACTGCAACGGGTATCGTTACTATTAACGGTGGTACTGGGGCTGATACGATATCTGTGGCGGCGGGTGATAAGACGATTGCATTGGGCGCGTCCGACGACAGTGCAATAGACACAATTACCCTTACTGCAGTTACAGGTAAGAATACTGTAACAGGTTTTGTCTCGGCACAAGATACGTTCGATATTAATGGGGCCTTGAAAACCGCGTTGAGTGGAGATACCACCGAAGTTGCTGGTGACGTATCGGCAAATACTAATACCGGTGCAACCTATGCAATTGAAACAGCCGCAACCGGTTATGTCACAGAGGATGAAAACGGAACGCTAGTTGCCGCAGACCTCACTGATCTAACGAAAATTGCGACTGCAATAACGGGTGCTTTCGTATTCGGTGATGCGGGCGGTGATGGTGCAAACGTCGAGGTGTTTGCTGTTGAAAGTGACACAACTGGAACCTTTGGTATCTATGCTTGGACACAGTCCGCGGCCGGAGACACCACTGTTGCCGCCGGTGAGCTCGTGATTCTAGGCATAGTCACAGGTACCAACCTTGCAGCAGCCGATTTGGATATCGGCTCGTAAGCAAAACTAGAAACGCCAGCTCTTAACGGAGCTGGCTTTTCGCGACCGCTTCGGATAGTGGCAGCGAACTAAGTTAAACTAAAAAGCCAGCTCTTATCGGAGCTGGCTTTTTTTTAACCGCGTCTTTATAAAATTCGGATGCGTAGTATTTTTCGAATTGGTTAAGCCTAATTGCTAGTTAGCGTTATCCAGCTTGTCCAAACTCAATTGAAGCTAGATGGGATGGGGTTGGACTACAATTTTTTTCAATTTTTGTGGGTGTTTGGATTAATCGGTAACAACAAAAAGTTAAACTTACGCAGGCGAACTCATAGTTTGAAAGCCACATACTAGTGAAGCGAACTATGGGTTTCTAATTCCAATGACATACAGCTCTATCAATTGAGAATATGAAGCACGCCATTGTTAATCTTAAATTTAACAACGATTTTGTGAGCACTCTGTGATTAGAATGACGCGTAAATTTAAGTTTTGAGTCGCAATATTCAATCTGATTTATGATGTGACTCAAGAAGATAATACCAACCTTGCTTCGATGTTTCTGCCGGTTGACATTCAAGCTTTTACCTTTAGGAAACAACGCCAAGCACTTAAAATAAGCTACTGGGTTTTTCTTTTCCGGAATTTACTAATCGTCAGAAATTAATTGATTGGTTTTGGCCTTTTACACAGTCGCCTCACACATACCGCGTCAGCAGATCATCAAACGCCCCATTCAGAAATCGTTCATAGTTTTTCCACTTCTCCGAACTACCTCTGTATACTGCTTTTCTCGCCTGAAGGTTAGACGCTGTAGTTACATGTCTTGTATTTTTTTGAGGCGATAGACATTTTTCATCCCAATCTAAGCCAAGATACTGGATAAGTTTTTTTGTTTCATCATTTTGATTAGTAGTAAGCAGCTCATAGTCAAGATCATAAAATCTTTCCTCAAGCGTTTCTGACCAAAACCCCATGAGATCTTGGTAGAGTTTGTAATATGCTACGACGTCATCGAGTCCGTAACAGTAACCAATAGACTTGGATGTAAAGTGCACCTTATAATTTCCCCAGCAAACTGCAGCAGGGTTTCTCTTGACGTGAACTATTTTGGCCTCTGGAAATGCCGCAGCAAGCAACCCAATATAACGGAAGTTATGTGGCATCTTGTCGGTAACAATAAGATTTCCGTTGGAAACACCCTTCAGTTTATCCAAATATTTATTACGAAAATCAAGCAAAGCTGCATTATTTGGTTTAGAAAAACCACTGGCAATAGCCACGCCAAATTGAGCCGCAAAAGGTAGTTCTCCTGCGCCTGTAACTTGCGAATGAGAGGAAATTATTTGTTCAACTAAGGTTGTTCCCGAGCGCGGCATACCTAGAATAAATATTGGCACTAAATGCATTGATAAATTTTCAGGTTTCAGGGAATTTCGTTCTATCCGCGGGTAGCTAGATTTAATCTGCTTGAACAGTACTAAATCTTGACTAATATCGTAGTTCAGAAGCTTTTTACGCAGCGCATTACCCTCTCTGTAGTGCTGAAACGCTTTCTCAAAATCTCCTAAATCTTCGCAAGCTTTGGCTAAGACAAAGTTAATATGGCAGCGCTGCTCTTCTGAAATATTCTGATCAAGATATAGCTGCAGCGTTCTTAAATACTGTTCATCCTGCGCATCGAATTTTTTGCTTAACGAAAGGTTTTTGTGGGCTAAAGTGTCATAAGGGTTTAACGTTATCGCTTGCCTATAGTGTGCTACAGCCTCCTTCAATTTTCCTAGTACTTGGAGAGTTTCACCCAAGTTGCAGTGAGCTTTGCCATAGTCAGGCTTCAACACTATCGCCTGCCTGTACCTTGCTTCAGCCTCACCGAATCTACCCTGTTCTTTTAGCATGACACCCAAATTGTAGTGGGCTTCGACATAGTTAGGTTTGAACGCTATCGCTTGTGTGTAGCTTGCTTCAGCCTCATTTAATCTACCCAGTTCTTTGAGTGTGTTACCCAAATTATAGCGGGCTTCGACAAAGTTAGATTTTAAGGTTATCGCTTTCTTATAGCTTGCTTCAGCCTCATCTAATCTATTCAGTTCTGTAAACGTGATACCCAAGTTGTAGCGGGCTGTGGCATCCTGAGGAGATAATGCTACTGCTTTCTTATTGGCATTTAACGCTTCAGATGTCC
>Ga0209199_1005413_pt1 | contig 11166 bp, 7 predicted proteins | sample COGITO_mtgs_1105_7_FD_184805 | JGI IMG/M metagenome (GOLD analysis project Ga0209199, IMG submission 184805) | Pelagic marine microbial communities from North Sea - COGITO_mtgs_110523 (SPAdes) (version 2) | ecosystem: Environmental > Aquatic > Marine > Epipelagic ...
GGTCGTCAATGCGTTGAGGATCTGTGGCAGATGATCTCCGAACTGCACATCGACAACAGCGCCGATCACCTGTGTGATTTTGCCTTTTGCGTTTGCCATGTTCTGTCTCCGGTCTTTAGAGCGCTTCCGCGCCCGAGATAATTTCAATAAGCTCATTGGTGATCACAGCTTGACGCGAGCGGTTAAACTCAATCGTCAATTTGTCAATCATTTCGCCCGAGTTGCGTGTTGCGTTATCCATTGCTGACATCCGCGCGCCCTGTTCAGAGGCTCCGTTCTCCAGCAGGGCCGCAAAGATTTGTGTGGCCACACCACGCGGCAGAAGGTCTGCCAGAATTGTGGCCTCATCGGGTTCGTAATCGTAAAATGCCGCGCTCTCACCACCGCCCGAGTCGTATGCCGCCGGGATAATTTGCTGTGCTGTCGGTATTTGTGTGACAACATTAACAAACTCAGAAAAGAACAAGGTCGCAACGTCAAACTCGCCGCCATCAAACCGTGCCAGCAAGTTTTGCGCAATCGACCGCGCGTCGTCATATCCAACCCGTTTGACCTCTGTCATGTCGACATGGTCAATAAAATGTTGACCCAGATCCCGACGAATAACGTCGCGGCCCTTTTTACCAACCGTCACGATTTTGACCGTTTTGCCTGCAGCAATCAGATCATTTGCGTGCTGTCGTGCAAGCTTGGCGATACTTGAGTTGAAGCCGCCGCAAAGTCCGCGTTCGGCCGTCATCACCAACAGCAGGTGCACATTGTCAGACCCTGTGCCACTAAGAAGCTTTGGCGCCGAGCCCGAACCGCCAACCGAAGATGCCAACCCCCCCAGAACAGCATTGAAACGTTCAGTATAGGGGCGGGAAGCTTCGGCAGCTTCCTGCGCGCGGCGCAGTTTCGCCGCGGCGACCATTTGCATGGCCTTAGTGATCTTGCGCGTCGACTTGACGCTTGCGATCCTGTTTTTTAAGTCCTTCAGACTTGGCATTGCCTCGTCCCCTTACGCGAAATCAGCTGCAAAAGCGTCCAATACGGCGCGGATTTTATCCTCGGCTTCACCTTTGATCTTTGGATCTTCCACCGTAATCCACTCAAGCAGATCTGCATGCTTACCACGTAGATGCGACAGCAGACCCTGTTCAAATCGAGACACCGCCTTAAGATCGATTTTGTCCAGATACCCCTTTGTGCCTGCAAAGATCACGCAGACGATCTCGGCGTTGGTCAAAGGCGAATACTGTGCTTGCTTCATCAATTCGGTCAATCGCGCACCACGGCTCAGCAATTGCTGCGTCGCCGCATCCAAATCAGACCCAAATTGGGCAAAGGCGGCCATCTCGCGATACTGGGCCAATTCCAACTTAACCGGACCCGCGACCGATTTCATCGCATTGGTCTGCGCACTGGACCCAACCCGCGACACCGAAAGACCGGTGTTCACAGCCGGACGGATCCCTTGATAGAATAATTCGGTTTCTAAGAAGATCTGCCCGTCGGTGATCGAAATCACGTTGGTCGGAATAAACGCCGAAACGTCACCGCCTTGAGTTTCAATAATTGGCAATGCAGTCAGCGACCCGTTGCCATGATCATCCCCCAACTTCGAAGATCGCTCCAGCAGGCGGGAGTGCAGATAGAAAACATCACCAGGATACGCTTCACGTCCGGGTGGGCGTCTCAGCAACAGCGACATTTGCCGGTACGACACGGCCTGTTTTGACAGATCATCATAAATGATCAGCGCGTGCCGGCCATTATCGCGAAAATGCTCGGCCATTGCAGTTGCAGAATATGGCGCAAGGAACTGCATCGGCGCGGGGTCCGAGGCGGTGGCTGCCACAACGACCGTGTAATCAATCGCACCGCTCTCCTCGAGCTTTTTCACCAGTTGTGCCACGGTCGAGCGCTTTTGACCGATCGCAACATAAATGCAATACAGTTTTTTACTCTCATCATCGCCAGCGGCGTCATTATAAGACTTCTGGTTTAGGATAGCATCCAGCGCCACTGCTGTTTTACCCGTTTGACGGTCACCAATGATCAACTCGCGCTGACCACGGCCAATTGGGATCATCGCATCGACAGATTTGAGACCTGTCGCCATCGGCTCATGCACCGACTTGCGCGGGATGATGCCCGGAGCTTTGCTGTCTGCAACACGGCGCTCGGCTGTCTCAATCGGGCCTTTGCCGTCCAGAGGGTTACCCAGACCGTCGACGACACGACCCAGCAGTTCATCTCCTGCGGGAACGTCAACGATCGAATTGGTTCTTTTGACGACGTCACCTTCCTTGATGTCCCGGTCTGTGCCAAAGATCACCACACCGACATTGTCGGCCTCAAGGTTAAGCGCCATGCCCTGAATTCCGCCCGGGAATTCAACCATTTCACCGGCCTGAATATTGTCAAGACCATAGACCCGCGCAATACCATCCCCGACGGACAGCACACGACCAACTTCGGCCATTTCGGCCTCTTGGCCAAAGTTCTTAATCTGCTCTTTTAGGATCGCAGAAATTTCGGCTGCTTGGACACCCATTATCCGACCTCTTTCATTGCATTCTGGAGAGTATTCAATTTCGACAAGATCGATGTATCGATCATTTTCGAACCTATTTTCACGACAAGACCGCCGATGAGAGAATCATCAACGGCTGCATTTATTTTCACCTCTTTACCGACACGTGCCGCCAATGTTTTGGCCAAAGCTGCCGATTGAGTTTTGGTCAGTGCCTTCGCAGACACAACGTCAACGCTGACTTCGCCTTTGTGATCCGCAAGTTGCGCCCGCAATTTATCAATCAAGTGCGGCAAAACAAACAAACGACGCTTGCTGGCCATCAAACTCAGGCAGTTCGCAAGGGTCGGGCTGATTTTCAACGTCTCGGCCACAGCGGCAATCGCGCGTTTTTGAACATCGCGACCGTACAGCGGTGAGTTTATCAACAGCTGTAGATCAGTGCTATCTTCAAGAGCCGCACTCAAATCATTGATACTGGTTTCTAGATCGGCAAGCTTGCCGTCCTCTTTCGCAATCTCGAACACTGCTTTGGCATAACGCACTGCAATGCTTGAGGAAATCGAAGCTGGTTCTGACACGTCCACCCTTCCGATAATTTTGCCCGTTTGCCAAACTCTAGCGACCGCGCATTAATCCACCCCGAGCGAGCTCAGAGCAATGAAATCGGCGTTGGTGTAGCAGAGCACTCCACCCCTCGCAAGTTGCTATACGATTCTACAGCAAAACAAAATATGATTTATATCAATATGTTAGTAAAAATGCGTCGCTTTGGCACTAAAAAAATATGACGAATCTGCCTGCATGAGTGCGTTTCTTGCTCTTTGACGCCTTAGGTCATCGCCAAATTAACCCTATCACACTGCATTAATTTTTGGGCCAATGGGTGATCGTTGGGCCGGTTCATTCGACACGTTCAGGATAAGTACTTTGGGCCTTTTATATGGGCATTACAAACCGGACTGAACAACTTTTATCCGAATCGCTTTGGTTTAAGTTGCCGTGGTTTTGGGAACTGGGCGCAGCACCCGTAACGGGGCAACTACTTTTTCATGTACGCCCGCGCCCTTTGACGGCTGAATTCTCTTGCTGACCTCGACCATGAGCACCCCTGCAGCAACAACAGCCGCTACCGAACGTCCTGCACGCTCCCAGATTGGCGCTGTCTTCATCCAAAAACGGCGCTCGGAAGGAGGCTGGTATAAAACCGCTGCATGGCGCTCGGGCATAAAAGAATGCAACCGCAACTGCATCTCTAGTTGACCATGGCTGTAGGGTCGGCCGAACCCAAGCGGTGTTTGATCACTGCGCGACCACAATCCAGTTCGATTCGGCACGATGAACAGGGCTTTACCGCCTGGCCCCAAGACCCGCCAGCACTCACTAAGAAGCGCCGACGCCTGCTCCGAAGTTTCCAAACCGTGCACAACCATCAATCGATCGACATGCCCGGTCTCCAGCGGCCAGAGCGTTTCTTGGCACAGCACAGACAAATTTGGCGCGTTGCTTGGCCAAGGCATTACGCCTTGCGGCCCCGGCATTAGTGCGGTTACGCGACGTGCCTGTTTCAGATAGGGTCTCAAAAAGGGCACCGCAAATCCAAAGCCAACCACAGTCTGACCCTTTGTCTCGGGCCACATCTCCAGAACTTGCACCCCAATGATGCGCTTGACCGAACGACCCAAAGCGGTCCGGTAATAAAAGTTTCTGAGGTCCTGCACATCAAGATGCATTGCGATGGGTCCCATAATCGGCAACAATATGCTATCATGACTGCAGCAAAGGCGAAATACCATGCCGCTTGAAATTCTAACGATCCCTTGTTTGACAGATAATTATGCCTACATCGCCCATGACGGAGACACCGGCGAAACGCTGGTGGTCGATGTGCCAGAAGCCGCCCCCGTTATGACAGCGCTGGCCCAGCGCGGTTGGACGCTCAGTCATGTTTTTCTGACCCATCACCACGCCGATCATGTCGACGGGCTAGACCTTTTGCTGAAAACCCACCCGGCAAAGGTCATCGGCGCGGCGGCAGATGCACACCGGCTTGCCGCACTTGATCTCGCAGTTCGCGAAGGGGATTACATTTCAATCGGCAGTTATCGCGGCGAAATTATGGATGTCTCAGGACATACTCTTGGCCATATCGCATTACATTTTCCCGAAGCCAAAGCTGCATTTACCGCAGACAGTTTGATGGCACTGGGCTGCGGCCGCTTGTTCGAAGGCAGCCCGCAACTGATGTTCGAAAGCCTGACCAAACTGGCCGCTCTGCCAGCGCAGACATGGATATACTCTGGTCACGAATACACCGCCAGTAATTTGAAATTTGCATTGTCTATTGAACCCGAGAACGCGAGACTTATCTCAAGAGGTGAAAAGATAACTGTCGCCCGCCAAGCCGATCGTCCAACGGTGCCCGAGCTCCTGTCAGAAGAGCTTGCCACCAACCCGTTTTTGCGGTCACACACGACGGAGGTAAGAAAGGCTGTTGGAATGGAACACGCAGAAGACTGGCAAGTATTTGCCAAGATCAGAACGCTTAAAGATGGTTTTTAAACATATACGAAACAAAAATTTGGTCGTTTTTAAGAAATAAATGAGCTCAGGCGCGTAAATTGCATCGAACTCATGATAGGATCGGCCAACCGTCACGTTAACATCGATGTCTCACCGAAGAGATATCACAGATCACACGCCAGAGGAGCAGCTCACAGTGCCTTCATTTTCAAATACACTGGAACACGCGATCCATTCCGCTTTGGCTCTGGCCAACGAACGTTCGCATGAATTCGCAACATTAGAGCATCTGCTGTTGGCCCTGATTGATGAACCTGAGGCCTCGCAAGTACTCAAAGCTTGCAGCGTTGACACCAACGAACTGCGGGCGACATTGACCGAATTTGTCGATGACGATCTGTCCAATCTTGTAACCGATATTGATGGCTCAGAGGCGGCGCCAACCGCTGCGTTCCAACGGGTCATTCAACGCGCCGCCATCCATGTGCAAAGCTCGGGTCGGACAGAGGTGACCGGCGCCAATGTTCTGGTGGCCATTTTTGCCGAGCGCGAATCCAACGCGGCCTTTTTTCTGCAAGAACAGGAAATGACCCGATATGACGCAGTGAATTTTATCGCACACGGTGTGGCAAAGGACCCCGCTTATGGCGAAGAGCGCACCGTCACCGGCACCAGTGATATCACTGAGGACCCAAATAAAAGCGAGGGCGATGGCGCCAAAGAAAGCGCGCTGTCAAAATATTGCGTAGATTTGAATGCCAAATCCAAAAAGGGCGATGTCGATCCGTTAATCGGCCGCTCGCACGAAGTGGAACGGTGTATTCAAGTGCTCTGCCGCCGCCGTAAGAACAACCCGCTGCTTGTGGGCGATCCCGGAGTCGGCAAGACCGCAATCGCAGAGGGGCTGGCGCGAAAGATTGTTGCAGAAGAAACCCCAGAAGTGCTGGCTGAGACCACAATCTTTTCACTTGATCTGGGCGCTCTTTTGGCGGGGACACGCTATCGAGGCGATTTCGAAGAACGTCTCAAGGCGGTTGTCACCGAATTGGAAGACCACCCTGATGCGGTGTTGTTTATCGACGAAATCCACACTGTGATCGGCGCCGGAGCAACTTCGGGCGGTGCGATGGACGCCTCAAATCTTTTGAAACCGGCATTACAGGGCGGCAAGTTACGCTGTATGGGTTCGACAACTTACAAAGAATTCCGGCAACATTTTGAAAAAGACAGGGCGCTGGCGCGACGCTTTCAAAAGATCGACGTCAACGAGCCCTCTGTGGCTGACTCAGTTAAAATCCTTAAGGGTCTAAAGCCGTATTTCGAAGACCATCACCGGATCAAATATACAGCCGAGGCGATCAAATCCGCGGTTGAGCTGGCAGCGCGCTACATCACTGACCGCAAACTGCCAGACAAAGCCATCGACGTCATCGACGAGGCCGGCGCGGCACAGCATTTGGTGGTTGAAAGCAAACGGCGCAAGACCATTGGCACCAAGGAAATTGAGGATGTGGTAGCGAAAATTGCCCGCATACCACCTAAAAACGTCAACAAGGATGACGCCGAGGTGCTGCGCGACCTTGAAAAAAACCTCAAGCGCGTGGTGTTTGGTCAGGATCCTGCGATCGACGCGCTGGCAAGCGCAATCAAGTTGGCTCGTGCCGGCTTGCGGGAACCGAAAAAACCCATTGGCAATTACCTGTTTACAGGTCCGACGGGCGTCGGCAAAACCGAGGTCGCCAACCAGCTTGCTGATACGCTGGGGGTCAATATCCTACGATTTGACATGTCAGAATATATGGAAAAGCATGCCGTCAGCCGCTTGATCGGTGCACCTCCGGGCTATGTTGGGTTTGATCAGGGCGGATTGCTAACAGATGGCGTTGATCAAACACCGCATTGCGTGCTGCTTTTGGACGAGATCGAAAAAGCCCACCCCGATGTGTTCAATATCCTGTTACAAGTGATGGATCACGGCACGCTCACCGATCATAACGGCCGCTCGGTTGATTTCCGCAATGTCGTGTTAATCATGACGTCGAACGCTGGGGCAGCAGAGCAGGCCAAAGCCGCGATTGGATTTGGGCGCGACCGCCGCGAAGGCGAGGATACTGCCGCGATTGAACGGACCTTTACACCAGAATTCCGCAACCGTCTTGACGCCGTAATTTCTTTTGCACCGTTGGCGAAATCTGTGATCCTGCAAGTGGTTGAAAAGTTTGTCCTGCAGCTTGAAGCCCAACTCATGGATCGCAATGTCACCATCGAACTCAGCCGGGCCGCCGCCGCTTGGCTGGGCGACAAGGGCTATGACGATAAGATGGGGGCCCGCCCCCTCGCACGGGTTATTCAGGAGCATATCAAAAAGCCGCTGGCCGAAGAGTTACTGTTTGGCAAGCTGACAAAAGGCGGTTTTGTGAAAGTTTCTGTCAAAGATGGTAAGCTGGAACTGAAAACCGAAGGACCACAAAAGCCGCGTATCGCCGGAGACAAACCGCCGTTGCTCACCGCAGATTGACCGCAAAAGCGATCTTTCTGGCGGCACTTGCTGCGGCGGGCCCAAGTTCGGGGCAGCCTGTTGAGCTTATCTTTCCGCTGGACTGTGTGCTGGGTCAAACCTGCTATATCGAGGATTACGTCGACCTTGATCCCGGAGACGGACACACAGACTATCGATGTGGTCTAAAATCACGCGATGGCCATAAAGGCACAGATATCGGCCTGCTATCAGAACAGCAGATGACCCAAGGTGTCAACGTAATCGCCGCAGCCTCGGGCAGGGTACGCGCCGTCAGAGACGGGCTGCGAGACCGCCCCGTCACCCCGCAAAACCGCGCCAGCATCGCTGGACAGGAATGTGGCAACGCGGTTGCAGTGCAACATCATGGTGGATGGGAAACCCGGTACTGCCACCTCAAAAATAATTCATTGCGCAAAAAGCCAGGCGATATGGTCCAAACGGGCGATGTACTGGGTCAAGTGGGCATGAGCGGCCTTTCGAATTTTCCACATCTGCATTTGAGCGTATCCAAAAACGGCAAAACCATAGACCCTTTTCGGACCGAACAGACCCAAACGTGCTCTAGAACAAAGGGCAATGGCCTGTGGTATCAGGCGCCAGCCTATAGCCCGGCAGGTCTTTTTGCTGTTGGCTTTTCTGCGCAAATTCCCAGCTTTGCAGATGTCAAAACCGGCGCGGCGCGGCAGACATCTCTGGGCCGTTACGATCCAGCTCTCGTGCTTTATGGTTATGCATTCTATGCCGAGGCAGGTGATCTTATCCATCTGCGCGTAATCGGTCCTGGGAATTTGAGTTTTGAACACGAAACCCAGATCGAAAAAACCCAAAACCAGCTGTTCCGCGCTTTTGGCAAACGCCGCCCGAAAACGGGATGGCCCAGCGGTGATTATCGCGGTATCGTTACATTGTGGCGCAACAACCGTATCCTCGCAGTGCGGCAGACGCGGTTGACCGTTGCACCCTGAAAACCAGTTATTTTTCAGTAAGCTTTAATTCAATCCGCCGATTTTGCGCCCGAGCCTCAGGTGTATTTTCAGTGTTTACCGGCTGGTATTCGCCGAAACCGTTCGCCGCAAGCCGGTTGGGAGGAATATCCAGTGTGTTGGCAAAATAGCGCACCACTGACAGCGCCCGCGCCTGACTGAGATGCCAGTTATCGGCAAATCTGGATCCCGACACCACTTTGGTATCATCGGTGTGACCGTCGACCCGAATAACCCAGTTGATTTCTTCAGGTATCAGCCCAGCAACCGTCTTAAGAATCTCAGCCACTTTCGCCACTTCCTGCTGGCCCTCAGGTGACAAATCAGCCCCACCGGGTGGAAACAACACCTCAGATGAAAAGACAAAGCGGTCGCCGGCGATCCTTACGCCTTCTTGCTGACCCAAAACATCACGCAGCCGACCAAAGAATTCGGACCGATACTTTTCGAGATCTTTCGCCTGATAACTCAGCTGTTCCGTACGGCCCTGAAGTTCCAGAGCCTCGCGTTCAAGGCGTTTGCGTTCTGCCTCTTCAAGCCTGCGGCGCTTGCGTTCTTCGGCCGCGACACGCGCAAGAGCAGAGTTTAACTGACTGCCGAGGTTTTGTAATTGAACCTCTTCGGCGATATCCTTGGCCATCGCATCATCCAACAGACCCTGCAGATTTTGCAACTGGGTGCGCAGTGCCGCTACCTGTTGGTTTAACAACGCCATTTCACGCCGCGCCTTGGCCGAAATTGCTTTCTCTTTAGACAGCGTTTTCTGCGCCTCAGACAGCAGAGCTGCGCGAGTTTCAGCCTCGGTCATCTGATCTGCGTTCAACCGCTCAGCCGCAAGTTTCGCCGCAAGTGCTGCGGCAAGCTTGGCGCGAACATCCTCTTGTTCAGCGTCATCCGCAAGTTTTTGTGCCAGTGCCGCCGCGAGGCGTTTTTTCAGCCCGTCTGCATCCTGCTCCAGCGCAGCTTTCGCCTGGGCAGCGGCCTCGCGGGTTTTTGCCAGCTCCGCCCGCAGTTCTGCGATAGCCTGTGTAGCCGCTAACAAAGCGTTCTGGTATCCGCTACTCTCGGCACTCAAAGATTCCAAACGCGCCTCTTGTGCATTGATCTTAGCCTGTAGAAGGCGCGATTTGTCTTGCAAGTCGTCTATTGTCGCCGTCGATTTTGCGCGCAATCCATCATAGCGCGCAGTCAGATCAGTAAGCTCTGCTTGCTGGCTCGCGTTTTGGGTCTGCGTCTCCAAAAGATCAGCCCTCAACACAGCAATTTCGCCAGCGGACGCGGCGCTTTCGCTGTCATAACGATCGGTCAAAGCCGCAAGGTCTTTTTGCTGGCTGGCATTTTCGGACTGCATCGCCAACAGATCGGTCTTAAGGTTGCCAATCGTGTCAGACGCGCTCAACCGCTCCGCTTCATACCGCTCGTTCAGCGCTACAAGATCAGCTTTCAATCCTGCGTTTTCGGCCTGCAACGCCCGCAGATCATCATTTAAACTGTCAATTGTGCCAGAAGCGGCCGTCTGCTCTGTCGCACTGCGTGCGGCCAGCGCGGCCAGCGCATTATCTTGTTCCGCGTTTTGTGCTTTCAGCGCCACCAGGTCAGCTTGCAAACGCTCAATCGCATTGGACGCAGTATCACGCTCCATCGCGTAACGCTCTGACAACACGGTCAAACGCGCGTCTTGGTCACGGGCCTCAGTCTGGGACATTTGCAACGCTTTTTGCAACTCTGATATCGTGGTCGTGGCTTCGCGCCGCTGTTCCTGGGCTTGCAAAGACAGATTTTCAAATTGAGCAATCTGCCGGGCATTTTGAATTTGCAAATCCGCCAACACCTGTTCTAGGGCCGCATATTTCTCGGCTGCGGTGCCGCGTTCGGTCTCGCTCTTCAGGCTGAGCGCCATAAACTGTTGATCCTGCAAAAGCGCATCGGCTTGCAGGGCACTCAGTTCGGATTCTAATAGACGTATTTTGTTAGACATTGCCGTCTGTTCTGAGGCGGCAATTTCCGAAGTTTTTTGCAGATCCTGCGCCGCCAGAGCGAGCTGTTGTTGCAGTTTTGCCATGGCGTCGTCTCGCTCAACAGAGGCGTCTTCCTGAACCGAAAGATCCGATTGCAGGGCAGCATTTTGCGCCTCTAGGCGGGCCATCTGCCGCTCTGCCTCTTGCTGCTCGACCACCGCCTCTATCCGCGCATTTTCCAAATCCAACAACGCCGCCGCCAGCGCTTGTTCTATTTCTGACAGCCGCGCCGCGCGGGCATCTGCTGCGCCGCGGGCCTCCCCCAGCGTCATCTGCGCAGTATCCAATCGCTGCTGGACCGTCTGCATCTGCTTTTGGGTCATCTCCAGTTGATCCTGCGTCACCTCAAGCTGTACGGCTGTCAGAGCAAGTTTACCGGTCACTGCGTCAAGATCATCCCGCGTCGTCTCAAGTTCAGTCTGCAAAAGACCCGATTGGGTCTCGGCATCAGTCTTTGACAACAGTGCTGCCGCGAGCTGCATATCCAAATCATCCTGCACCGTATCGGCCGCCGCAAGCAGGGTCAGCGTGTCTTCGGCCTCTTTCCTCTGCTGTTCGAGCGCCATGGTCATTGCGGTCAGTTCGGCATCAGCATTTTTCAGA
>Ga0209199_1005423_pt1 | contig 11160 bp, 12 predicted proteins | sample COGITO_mtgs_1105_7_FD_184805 | JGI IMG/M metagenome (GOLD analysis project Ga0209199, IMG submission 184805) | Pelagic marine microbial communities from North Sea - COGITO_mtgs_110523 (SPAdes) (version 2) | ecosystem: Environmental > Aquatic > Marine > Epipelagic ...
AAGACAGTTGAGGATCTGCTGAATGAATTCGGCCGTATCTGAACCAGCTCTTATTGGCATCGATTGGGGCACCTCGTCTTTGCGCGCTTTTTTGATTGGCACGCAGGGCGAGGTGTTAGACAGTGTCTCTACAGGGGAGGGGATCATGCAGATCCCTGACCGCAACTTTGATGCAGTCTTTGACCGGCTTGTCGGATCGTTTCCATCCAACGCCGGTCTGCCCATCGTTGTGTCCGGCATGATTACCAGCCGCAATGGCTGGGTCGAAACGCCCTATGTCACAATGCCGACAGGTCCTGAACATCTAGCTCGGTCGCTGGTGCGTCATCAATCGCAAAGCGGTGCGTTGATCCATTTCGTGACAGGTGCCACCACAGAACACATCAGTGGTCCTGACGTCATGCGCGGGGAAGAGACTCAGATTATTGGGTCAGCCGCGCTTGGACTGTCTGACGGTGTTTTTGTGATGCCCGGTACACACAGTAAGTGGGTGCATGTTGCTGGTGGCAAGATACAGGATTTCGCGACTTACATGACGGGCGAGGTTTTTGCCTCTCTCAAAGATCACACAATCCTTGGCACGCTGATGGAAGTGGGTGACTTTGACCTCCCCGCTTTCCAAAAGGGTGTTAGCGCAGCCCAAGATCGGCGGGCAAACCTGCTGCATGACCTGTTTCATGTGCGCACTTTGCCATTGATGGGCAAGCTGAAGGAAACCGAGACGGCTGATTTCCTTTCTGGTTTGCTGATCGGTACGGAAATTGTTGCAGCCCTAAGGAAAAATGAGGCGGCCAAAAGGGTCACAATAGTTGGGAGAAATGACCTCGCTGATCGGTATGAGATTGCGTTGCAAGCGGTTGGGATCAGTTGCCACCGCGCACCGGATGACATCGCTGCCAAAGGTCATTTTCTCATTGCGCAAGCAGCGGGGTTGTTGACTTGATCGATCTTAGGAACGCTTTGGCTGCGAATCCTCTGATAGCCATCCTTCGTGGTCTGGAGCCGCAAAATGCAGAACCCGTCGCGGAAGTGCTGGTTGATGCGGGTTTTCAAATCATTGAGGTGCCGCTGAACTCTCCGCAGCCCTTTGACTCCATATCAAAGATCGCGAAACGTCACGGGGCCAATGCAATCGTCGGGGCAGGGACGGTCCTCACGGTTCCGGATGTTCACGCGGTTGCTGACGCTGGTGGGCAGATCATCGTGTCCCCCAACATGAACCCAGATGTTGGACGGGCGGCCATTGATCGCGGTCTATACTGGTGCCCTGGCGTGATTACTCCGACCGAGGCTTTTGCGGCCCTTGAAATTGGGGCCGCCGTGTTGAAGATATTCCCGGCGGAAATGGTTCCCCCTTCAGCAGTTGCGGCATTGCGAGCCGTTCTACCCGTTGATACTTTCGTTGCGGTGGTCGGGGGTATTTCTCCAGACAATATGAAGCCCTATTGGAATGCAGGCACGAATGGGTTTGGGTTAGGCTCGGCTCTTTTTAAGCCAAGCTACAGCGTTGAAGAAATCGCAAAGCGCGCGCAGGCGTTTATCAAAGCGATAAAGGAATTTGCATGAAGAAAGTAATTGTCACAGGCGGAACTGGCGGGATCGGGGCAGGTGTCGCGCATTGCCTTGCAGGGGTTGGATGTAAAGTCATCGCGGTCTCCGCCTCGCAGGCCGAACTGAATGCTTTCCCCCCACAAGAGGGAATCGAGCTTCGGCTGATGGATGTCACAGATCAGGCTTCTGTTGATGCGGTTTTCGGTCCATTAGATCGATTGGACGGGTTGGTGAATTGTGCTGGCATCCTGCGGCGGGGTGACGAATATGATATTGACGTGTTTCAGCGGGTCATTGACGTGAACTTAGTGGGAACGATGCGTTGTTGTCTTGCCGCCCAGCCTTTATTGGCCACTAGTAAGGGCAGCATTGTCAACACGGCGTCCATGCTCAGCACGTTTGGGGGTCCGCTTGTGCCAGCCTATTCCGCCTCAAAGGGGGGCGTTTCGCAGTTGACCAAGTCACTGGCCGGCGAATGGGCGGATGATGGCATTCGTGTGAATGCCATCGCTCCCGGCTGGATTGAAACCGAAATGACCCAAGGGCTGCGTGACAATCCTGAACGGGCCGAGGGCATCATGGCGCGCACCCCGATGAAGCGTTGGGGCAAAACATCTGAAGTCGGCGCATTGGTGCGCTGGCTGTTGAGCGAAGAGGCCAGTTTCGTGACCGGTTCAGTCTATCCCGTCGATGGCGGCTATCTAGCAATGTGAGGACAATGAAATGAGCGAAGACCAATCCAGAATGCCTTATCAACTGCCGTTTCCCAAGGATGCGCAGGAAGAAATCGTGATCCCCAATGCCGCAACAGAAGATGAACGGATGTGGGTAAAGCAGGCCGAAAACGTCTGGTTCCGTCCTCTTTGTCTAAACCGCTCGCAAGGGTATTGGATGAACCTTTTGAAGGTACGCAAGTCAGGGGTGTTGTCCCGGCACCGCCATCCACAGCCTGTCCATGGCTTTGTTCTGAAAGGGCGTTGGCATTATCTGGAACATGACTGGGTCGCGGAAGAGGGGGGCTATGTTTATGAGCCGCCCGGCGAGACCCATACGCTGGTCGTGCCAGATGATGTCGAAGAGATGATCACCTATTTTCAAGTGAACGGCGTGATGTGTTACGTCGATCCATGGGGTAAGATTGAAGGCTATGAAGACGTCTTCACCAAGATTGATCTGTGCCGCGCGCATTTCGAAGAGGTTGGGCTTGGCGGGGATTATGTCGACCAATTCATCCGGTGACAAATAACGGCCAGTACCTGGAGCGGCTTAAGCTTACGGCTAGGTGCTGGCCAGTTTGGTGACGGCCATGCCGCGCCAATGGCCCTGTCCTATCGCGCGGCTCATCAATCGCTCTTCAGGAGGTAATCTGACAATTGATTGATATCTTCGACGCCAAGCTGGCTCATGTTGGCCGTGATGTCAGATTTCAGGATATGCACAAGATGATCGATCCCGCGTGCGCCAAATGCGGCGACAGCATATTGAAACGCGCGCCCAACCATCACGTAATCCGCGCCCTTGGCTAGCGCGCGCATCACGTCCAGCCCCCAGGCAACGCCGGAATCGTAGATGAGAGGGACATCAGGCCCGACGGCTTCACGGATTTTTGGTAACTGTTCGATAACGGCGGGTCCTGCCTCGAATTGGCGTCCTGAGTGGTTAGAAACCCAAATGCAATCCACACCTTCAGACGCCATTCGTTTGGCATCTGTCGGCCGCAACACACCTTTAACAATCAGTTTGCCATCCCACTCCTGACGTAGATCACGCAGGTATTGCCAGTCTGGGATACCTCGGATCAATGCGCCTGCATGGGTAAAGCTCTCTCGGCCCTTAGTAGGTACATAATCATCAAAAAACCGCATGCGTGGGACAGTGCCTTCCCGCAATTGTGCCAGACACCAAGCGGGGCGCAATGCCATCGCAGCCAATGTACGCAGATCGGTTTTTGGCGGAACTGTGAGGTTGGCGCGCCGCTGACGCTCGCGCCTGCTTTCTTCGGGTACATCCACCGTGATGATCAGCGTGTGAAATCCCGCCGCTTTGATCCGTGGTAGCATCTTGCGGCGCAAATCAGCGGAGTTCACTGGATAGTGCTGAAACCATCCGTTGTTGCCGATGTAGGGTGCCACATCTTCGGGTGATGCGACCGCGACACTGGACAGTGAAAACGGGATGTTATGCGCAACGGCCGCCTGCGCCAGCATACGTTCCGCACCAGCCCACATGAGACCGGACATGCCAACAGGCGCAATTCCAAAGGGCAGATCGTATGTTTGACCCATCAGTGTGGTCTGAAGGTTCGCTTTCGTGCGGCCACACAACACGCTGGGCATGAACCCGATGGCGTCAAGCGCGTCACGGTTAACCTTCAGCCCCAACTCTCGTCCAGTTGCACTATCGAGATATTCGAAAGCGAATTTAGGAATGCGCTTGCGTGCTGTATGCCGCAGATCTTCTATCGAAGGGTGGGACAGGTCCAGATCCATTCAGTTCCCCAAAAGCAGTTGGTGGGTGAGGTGTGTCCTGGGGTTGTTCACCACAAGGACGGCAAAGTTAGTGAAATTGCGGGCACATAGGTGACCAGCATCAGCAGGACGAGCATTCCGACGAAGAATGGTAAGATCGCTCGGCTCAGGCTTTCGATTGAAACCTTTGAAATGCTACTGGCCACGAAAAGGTTCACACCAAGCGGCGGGGTGCAAAATCCGATAGCCAAATTCACTGTCAGGATGACACCAAAGACAATTGGATCAACACCCAGTGCAGTCGCCACAGGCAACAAGATAGGTGTCATAATGATGATCGATGAGATCGTCTCCATAAACATCCCGATCACAAGGAGCAGGAGGTTGATCAGCAATAGAATGATGATTGGGTTGTCCGATAGGCTGGTGATTGTTGTGGCCAATTCAGAGGGAATGCGGGCAAGGGTAATCAATCTGCCAAAGGCAGTCGCCATGATGACCAGCACTAGGATTGTGCCGCTGGTCTTGGCGCTGCCTGCTAAAATCTCAGGCAGGTCCTTGACGGTGATATCACCGTAGACAAAGATGCCAATGATTGCAGCATAGACCACCGCGACCGCCCCGGCCTCTGTTGGTGTGAATATGCCGCTGTAGATGCCGCCAAGAATGATGCCCGGCACTAGAAGTGCCCAAATGGATGACCGGAAACTATCCCAGACACCCAGTCCGGAGAATGTCGTTGTGGACTGTTGAACAACGGTGTCGTTGCGCAGCATGATGCGTGCGACCAGCATGAACATCAGTGCGAACAAGATGCCGGGCACCACACCTGCAAGGAACAGCTTGCCAATCGATACCTCTGCCGTGACCCCATAGATGATAAACGGGATGCTGGGCGGTATCATCACGCCGATCATTCCAGATGAAGCCGTCAACGCGCCGCTAAATTTGCGGGTGTATCCGACCTTTTCCATTTCGGGGATCATGTTCGATCCGATGGCTGCGACAGTCGCTGGGGAAGATCCAGAGATCGCGGCAAAGAACACGCAGGCCAGTACGTTCACATAGGCCAACCCACCGCGGATATGACCGATCAGCGCATTGGCGAATCCCACCAACCTGCGCGACATGCCGCCGTGTTGCATCAGATCACCTGCCAGAATGAATAGCGGCACCGCAATCAAAGGAAAGGAATCCGCCCCAGTCACAACCGAGCGGGCAAGAAGCACCATTGGTGGCGTGCCATCAACAAAGACCATCACGATCATCGTCGCAAGGCCCAGACAAATGCCAATCGGCACGCTGAAAAGTAAGAGTCCTAGGAGCGTTAGAAAGAGAATTGTTGCGAGCATTTTGGCCCCCTCATGCTTTGGTTTCTGCGATAAGGCGCAGAGTTCTGAGCAGATGTTGAACAACTCGGATTGCGGAGAGACCGGCACCGACTGGAGCAGAGGCGTAAAGGATCGGGATTGGTAGCCCAAGAACGACGGAGGTTTGGTTTACAACAAACGGCATCATGATCAGCTTGATGCACTCAAATGTCAGAACCAAAAGGAACCCGAGCACGAGAAGCGCGATCACTGCGTCCACAAAAAGCCGCGCCCGTTCGTTCAGCACATCGCGCAGGGCTGTGATGCGCACATGATCGCCAGTGTGGAAAGCATAGCTTACGCCAAGCCAAACAAACCAGACGAACAGCCAAAGTGTCAGTTCCTCCCCCCATGAAAGGGAGGCGTTCATAACGTAGCGCATGAACACGTTGCCAAAGATCAGCAAAACAATTGCAGCCAAAAGAATGCTGGCCAACGTCTTTTCAGCATTCAGATCAAGCCACTTGATAACCGACATATCTTACTCTTTCTCTGCTAAGAACGGGGCACCCGTGCCGTGACTGGCGCGGGTGCCCTGTTTAGCCAAACCTACGTAGGATCAGCTGCCGCTCGCTGCTGCAACTGCCGCAACCCATGCGTCATAGGCTTCCGCGCCAACCTCTTCGCGATATTGCAAACGCACGCTTTCTGTCTTGTCGGCAAAGACCTGACGCTGTTCAGCGGTCAATTCCAGAACCTCTACGCCGGCGGCGCGAATTTCTTCAAGCTGTGCGGTATCTTCTGCTGCAACCAATTCTGCTTGATAGCTGCGCGCGGCAGTCATCGAGTCGCGCACCAACTGCTGGTGCTCCGCAGATAATCCCTCAAAGAACGGTTTGGAAACGACGGGCATGTAGACCGCAAAAACATGAGCTGTCGTCGAAAGGTATTTTTGCACTTCGTAGAAACGCTGTGAGGTAATGATTGCCAACGGGTTCTCTTGCCCGTCAATAACCCCTTGCTGAAGGGCAGAGTAAACCTCGCCAAAATTCATTGGCGTTGGATTGGCCCCAAGCGTTTCAAAAGTTGCGACATGCGCAGGCACCTTCATCGTGCGCAGCTTCACGCCTTCAAGGTCTTCTGGCGTGGCGACCGGGCGGACATTGTTGGTGACGTTGCGCACACCAAGTTCTAGCCAACCGAGACCAACAAGGCCTTGATTTTCGACCCGAGCGAGCATCCCGGCGCCTGCTTCACCATCCAGCACTTCATATGCGATGTCTTTGGATGCGTACATATAAGGCAGCTCGATTACAGCAAATGCAGGATCCCAACCCGAAAAAAATGAAGAGGGCGGAATGGCCATTTCAAGAACGCCCGTTTGGACGCCCTCAATCATCTCGCGGTCTGGACCCATCTGGGAGGACGGGAAAATCTGAACATCGATCTCACCGTTTGAACCAGCCTCAACGAGCTCCTCGAATTTTACAAGCGCACGATGCATGTGGAACGCTTCGGCGGCACCGTGGCCAACTTTGATGACAGTTTCAGCTGATGCTGTGAATGCAAGTCCAGTTGCCAGAACCGCACTCAGCGCAAATGTAGATTTATTAAACAAGGTATCCTCCCAAGGATTGATGTTAGTGTTTGTCTTCATTAACTGACATATCAGATACATTATGAAAATCAAGACAGCACTTTCTTTCATGTTAAGATGGCAAAAAGGATCAAGTAAGTATGGTAGAAGCAGTGCAGATCAAACGCCCAGATTCATTGAGTAAAATTGCTGAAACTCACATCCGGGAAGGCATTGTCAAAGGCACCTTTGGGCTGGGCGAGTCACTACAAGAAACGAAGTTGTCGGCAGCCACGGGTATCAGCAAAACCCCGATTCGCGAGGCTCTTGCTGCGCTTAAGCTTCAAGGCCTGGTCCAGATTATTCCCCAGCGTGGCGCCTTTGTGTTTACCCTTTCACAGCAAGATGTTGTGCAGCTTTGCCGGTTTCGGCTGATCCTCGAAACGGCCGCGATGGATCAGGCTCTTGATGAAAACGCTGCCGCTCTGCTCGACGAGCTTGAAATCCTTGTCGCTAAAATGGCAACTGCCCGAGAGTCCGATGAATTTGAACAGTATCTCGAATTGGATGCGGATTTTCACGACGTATTTTTCAAACATTGCGGCAACAGCTACCTTCGGGACGGGTATCGGAAAGTCAGCGACATCGTTCGAACAATGCGCACGCATCTGTCAAAACGCCCGGAGCGTACGGCAAAGTCATTCAATGAACATCAAGCTATCACTTCGCTTTTGCGAGAGGGCAAAGTCAAAGCCGCGAAGACTGTCTTGAAACGGCAAATCACACGAGGTGAGCGTTCCTACGCTGATCTGATCGCAGCTGAACAAGAGTAGCGAATGTAGTTTTGAAAGTTCCGATGCATGTATATTGTCGCTGGGATATTCAACATAAGATAGATTACAGGTTTTCGAAGAAGTTGACGAAGGTCTTGACCTCAAGTATGACTTATTCATACCTATGGGAGTCGTTTAATGACCGTAAAAACCACGCTTAGCTTTACTGATCGCCACCACGATTTTCTTAAGTCCAAGGTTGAGCAAGGTGTTTTTGCTACGCCAAGCGCGGCTGTGGCTACAGCAATCGAACAGCTTATTGAAGACGAGGTACATAGGAAAAATGCTCTTGAGGCCATCTCATCTGTGATTGCCAAGAGAATGGAAACGCCGAAGTCTGAATTTATTTCAGGCGAAGAACTTTTCAGTAACGCTTTGCAGCGGCTGGGTTCGGATCAGACAGAGTGACATACAAGATAAGGTTTCATCCTAAGGTAGCCGATGATCTGCAAATCATTGCCGAAATCGTTGCTGACTACTCAGGTTTCTCTGTCGCAAAGAAAAAGTTGGGCGAAATCGAAAGCGCTGTTTTCAGCCTTGCTGATACCCCAAAGAAGGGTTCCATCAGAAGCGAGTTAGGCGTCGCAGTGCGGGCAATTCCAGCTGGGCGCAAAGGTGTCGTCGTCTTCGAAGTTGACGACACTACAACAACAGTTTTTGTTCTCGCGATCACTTATGGCGGCGCGGACTGGATTTCGAAATTTGAAGATCGCCAAGGCAACTAAGTGATACAGAAATGCGTTATTCCGGCTAGACAGCGACTGAAGAGCGATCAAATTTCGTCGGTAAGCGTATGTTTTAGTGTTATATTTTCGCATCACTGAACTACCTGTAATCTATCTTATGTTAACTATTCAATTATTCAAGTATTGACGGCTGCCATCGCAAGGGAAATTTTTTCGCCCCTTGCTCAGCTTTCAGGCTCTGTTGCTAAGTTTTTTGATCCTGCTGCCTTGCAATTAATAATATTGACGACATGTATTTTTCCGCCACTTCTCTAAGCCGAACTGACCTTCACCAAACACGAATGCGCGATCGGACCCTGAGCAAGTGATGAGCTTCCCTTGTCTGGCGTTAGCGTATTGGGATTGCCGTTGCGACAAGTATCTCCGTCAGGGTCAAACCAAGCACCGGTTGCGATTTGGATGACGCCGGGGCGGATGTCTGCGTTGGTTCTAAGCTCGGCGAGGCATGCGCCGCGTTTGTTATGAATGCGAACGATTTGACCCTCGTGGAGGTCTCGTTTGGCTGCGTCTTCGGGGTGCATGGTGACCGGCTCCACTCCGCGTGGGCGATCCGCGCGGCTGACAGGGCCGTGGTCAAGCTGGCTGTGCAGTTTGTTGCGTGGTTGGTTCGAGATCATGTGCAACTGGTCCGGTTCCGCGCTCCCTAACCATTCTAAAGGCTCCAACCAGACAGGGTGGCCGGGGCAGTCATCATAATCAAAGCCCGAGATCGTATCCGAGAATATCTCGATCTTGCCACTGGGCGTCGCGAGGGGATTGGCGTCAGGGTCCTTGCGGAAATCCGCCATCATAATTTCGGGCTTGTCGGGTGTTGGCACCTTGAGCCACCCATCCTTTTGGAAGCTGTCCCAGTTGGGCAATTCGATGCCGAACTGGGACACCCGCTGGCGCGATACGTCCCAAATCCAGCGTTGCCATTCCTCAGCAGAACGGCCTTCGGTAAAGGCGTCATGTACGGCCATGGCAGTCGCAATGCCGCGGAATATCTGGTGGTCATCACGCGCTTGCCCTATGGGTTTTATCGCCTGATCCATCGCAACCAGATATGGGTCTTTTGGTGACATCGCGATGTCAGAACGCTCTAGCGGTGTGGTACAAGGCAGCACAATATCCGCATGTTTTGCCAGCGCGTTCCAGCACCATTCATTTGCGATAATCGTGTCTGGCTTCGCCCACGCAAGGCGCATCCGGTTCAAGTCTTGATGGTGATGAAACGGATTACCACCGGCCCACCAGACCAGACGAATATCAGGATATGCGTAGGATTGTCCGTCGTAGTCAAATTGCCCACCTGGATTCTCCAACAAATCAGTTACGCGGGCCACTGGAATAAAATCTTTCACCGGGTTTTCGCCTTGCGGGAAGGATGCGAAATCAAGCTGGTGCCGGTTCAACCCGATATTGTTCATCGCTGAATAGCCAAAGCCGATACCGGTTCCCGGCAGGCCCATTTGGCCCAACATCGCGGCCAAGGTGATCCCGGCCCAGAATGGTTGTTCCCCATGGTCTTGGCGGGTCAGCGACCATGCCACTGAAATCATCGTGCGGCTACCGGCCATGCGCCGGGCAAGATCGCGGATCGTGTCGGCAGGCAGCGCACAAATGTCGGCAGCCCAGTCAGCGTTCTTAGCAATCCCATCCTCCGCCCCGTTCAGATACCTGGTGAAGCGGTCAAAACCGGTTGTATAGCGATCAAGGAAGGTTTGATCATGCAAGCCGTCAGCCAAAAGCGTATGCGCCAAGCCCAGCATCAGCGCGGTATCCGTTGAGGGGCGCGGTGCCAACCATTCAGCTTCGACCCCTTCCATCAGGTCTGATCGCAGCGGCGAAATATTGACAAAGCGCACGCCAGCGTCACGAGCGGCGGACACGCCTGCCCGTTGAACATGTGCACCAGTGCCGCCTTGGCTGATCTGACCGTTTTTCAGTGGCACCCCGCCAAAAGCCACAAACAACTCGCAGTCCGAGGCGATGGATTCCCAACTGGTCGCAGTGTCAAGAAAGCCGCGGAACGTGCCCAGAATATGGGGCACCACAACTTCGGCAGCTGCAAAGGAATAGGTGTTTTTCGAACTCGTGCAGCCGCCGATGCAGTTTAGAAACCGTTTCAACTGGCTTTGCGCATGGTGGAATCTTCCGGCACTGGCCCAGCCATAGGAACCGGCGTAAATCGCTTGATTGCCAAAATCCTGACGGACCCGGTTCAATTCATCTGCGACCAGTTTGTTGGCTACTTCCCAAGTCACCGCAACGAAGTCTTCCTCGCCACGTTTTTCTCCTGCTGTGCCGGGCCCGCCCTCTAACCAGCTTTTGCGCACCATCGGGGTCGTGATCCGCGTTGGTCCTTCCAGAACGTCAACAATGCCGTGGCCGATCGGCGACGGATCAGGATCTTCCTCAAAATCACGTAAGGCCGTCACCCGGCCGTCCGCTACTTCTACCCGGTAGGTGCCCCAATGGCTGGATGTCAGCAGATCCCGGTCAGTTGGTTTCATTGTCTCACCTTGTCTGTCGCAGTTTAAGTTTTAAGAGGTCCACCGGCCTTTTTCCATGCGGCAACGCCGCCTGCCATGTTTACGACCGGTGACAGGCCCATCTCAATGGCGACTTTGGCCGCAAGTGCGGAGCGCCCACCAGAGGCGCAGTAGAAGACGTAAGTTTTGTCTTGGTTGAACT
>Ga0209199_1005432_pt1 | contig 11146 bp, 11 predicted proteins | sample COGITO_mtgs_1105_7_FD_184805 | JGI IMG/M metagenome (GOLD analysis project Ga0209199, IMG submission 184805) | Pelagic marine microbial communities from North Sea - COGITO_mtgs_110523 (SPAdes) (version 2) | ecosystem: Environmental > Aquatic > Marine > Epipelagic ...
ATTGATCTTCGAGGCGACATTTATCTCTCGTAGAAACTCAAGCACTGTTATTGATACAACAAAAGCATTCGATTCTTTAATTGATTATCTTCAAATGAATAAAATTCACAGAGACGTTTTTTCTAAGGTTGAACTCAACACACGAAAAAATAACCTTTCTCAAATTTATGACCCGGATATTGATGATTTCGTCTCAATTAGTGATGACGTCCCTAATATCAACTTTGGATTTAATGCTGGAACTTGTATTCAAGTTGAACACGATATTTTTATCGAATTCACTGATCGTCAGGAACATAATGATGAAACTGTTGATGGAAAGCGTGTTGAAACATCGCGGAAAATCTCAGTTATTAAGGTATATTCTTACAATCTTACTATTGTTGATCTCGAGGAATTTGTAAATGAGATTTATTCAAAATACTGCCGAAAGATTAACAGCAAATTCTCCAAACGTCAATACTATTTGAACTATTGTGGGAAAGAGAAAGAGCGTAGAACACCTACTTGGAAATCGTTTCCTTTCAACACTGTGAAAACTTATGACAACTTCTTTTATGAGAAGAAAGCAGAACTTTTCGAACAGATTGAAAACATTAAAAACTCAAAAGCAGAATACGAACGCGTTGGAAAGCCTTACCAGATTAATATCCTCATCTATGGGGAAGATTTCGGGTGTGGTAAAACGAGTTTATTGAAACTTTTATGTAAGATGTTTGGAAATGGTGAAAAGAAACGTCACATTATTAACTTGAATTTGGCTAAGATTAAGACTTGTTCCGAGTTGGAAGACATCTTCCTATGTAACGATGAAATCTTAGGTCAAAAAATTGAGAATGATGAACGCATCTACATTGTTGATGAGATTGATAAGGTCTCTGATGTTCTATACAAAGATGACTGTAAGGATGATGACAGCCTTGTTGAAATTGTAAAACGTGATATGAAATCTTTCGTCAAAACACTTGATAAGGTAAAAGGTGATAAACTTAAAGATCTTTTAGAAACTGCTGGTGATTTTTCACCTAAAAAGCAATCAACGAGTGACGATAGTTTAAACCTTGGCTTCATTTTATCATTGATTGATGGACCGATTGAATACCACGATCGTATTATGATTTTTACAGCGAATAACATCGACAAACTTCACCCTGCCTTGCTACGTTCTGGGCGTATTGACTTGAAGATTAATCTCAAGAAAGCGACCAAGACGATTATTAGGCAGATTATTTCTCATATTTTCTTGTGGGAAGGTGAGTTCTGTGAAGAGATTGAAAAGATGATTGAGAGTATCCCTGATTACAAATATTCTCAATCAGACATTTTTACAGAATGCCTTAATAACAAGAAACACAAATATGCGGATGATAAGGAGAAAGAAGATGACATCATCAATACACTTAATCGATTAATGTAAAATAATCGAAATTTGTGGAATTTATTATAAAAAAATGAATAAAAAAAATCTAACCTATAAAATCTATATTTTTAATATGAATTCTAATAATATTTCTATTAAAGGTATTGACAAAGTCCAACTTCTCAAAAAACTATGGCATGGTCAAATCCCAGCAGATTATTTTGCGATGAGAGGCATTCGAGGACCTGTTTTTAATGAAGAAACTGCGAAGGAAGCGGTTAAAAAGCATATTGATTACTTTTGTGGTCGTGCTATTAAGACAAACCTGAGTGGTGATGAAATTGACCCATATCTCTATGATAGGGATGCCGGTCAAGGTAAATTCGCACAGATTGTCGACTCTATGCGAAAGGAAGAAGAAGAATAAAATAAGAATAAAATAAGAATAAAATAAGAATAAAATAAAAATAAAAATAAAAATAAAATAAAAATAAAATAAAAATAAAATAAAAATAAAATAAAAATAAAATAAAAATAAAATAAAAATAAAATAAAAATAAAATAAAAAAATTTTTTTTCTAATCAATTCGTAAATAATAATTTATAATACTTTTTATCGGCTATTTCGCCATTTAACCAATCATTTACATCATTCATTAGATCAATCTCATATTTATATAATAAATTTCTTGAAAAAGATAAAACTTTGTCAAATTTTGAGAAATCTTCATTTAATATAAGTCGTTTGAATTTTTCCAATTCCATTTCAGTATTAACGAACTCTTTACTTTTGTTGTTTATAACGTAATTTATTATATTATTTTTTATTTTATTTGATTTTATATTATTCCCTTTTATAAATAATATAATAATCTCTTCATCCATAAATCCTAAAATATCATCCCCTTTATGTATTTCTAAAAAATTTAATTTATCGCAAAAATATTTCGAACTTTTATCACGAATTCTCAGCAAATATTTCATTGTTTTTCTTTTATTTATAATTCTACTTTTATATTTTTTTTTACTTTTTGGTTTATCATTTTTATCTGTATCATATATTTTATTCATTACTAATATTATATATATTATTTGATTTTCAAATTCTATAAAAAATAAATAACGTTAAAAATTTACGTAATAATTTGATAATATTCTCGTATCTTGTTTCACCAATTTTCCATTATTATTCCTTGTTTTTTTTGTTATTCTATAAAGCCCAGAGTTCAACCTCCTTATAAAATAAACAGTTCCACAAGATTGTCCATATCTAATAAAAAAACATTTACCCATAATTATTTATTTAATAGATTTTATTATATTCTTGTGTAAATTGAAACAAATATATCTATATGATATTATAACTTATGAACCCTGAATTAAAAAGTATTGTTGAAACAATAAAACATTCTTGTAATAAAATAAGTCATTACATTAGAAAAAAAAGTTTATTGAGATTAGGTGAAGTTACTGATAATAGAAACTCAACTAATGATGCTGTTAAACAATTAGATTTGAAAACAAATAAACTTTTTATAAATGATCTATCAAAAAATAATTCAATTAAACTATTGGCATCAGAAGAAGAAGAAGAATTGATTAATTGTAATAAAAATGGAAAATATTTAGTAAGTTTTGATCCATTAGATGGTTCTTCCAATATAGATGTGAATATTGACATTGGTACTATTTTCGGCATTTTTGAAATAAATGAAAATACTAAAAAAAATAATATTATATGTGCTGGTTATTGTTTATATGGACCACAAACTCAATTTGTTTTAGCACACGAAAAAGTAGAATTATATCAATTATATAATAAAGAATTTATTTTGATTAATGAAGATTTAAAAATCCCTAATAAAGGTAATATTGTTTCTATGAATTTCTCGTATAATCACATAAATTTAGATAAAAGATATGAAAACTTGGCTCTTCAACTTTTTGATAAAGGTTATACACATAGATTTGTTGGAAGTTTAGTAGCAGACGCTCATAGAACATTATTAAAAGGTGGTATTTTTATGTACCCTAAAAATAAAAATTCTAAAACAGGTAAAATTAGATTGTTATATGAAGCAATCCCTTTCGCATTTATTTTTGAAAAAGCAGGAGGCGTTGGTTCAAATGGTGTAAAAAGATTGATTGATGTTGATTTCAAAGATATTCATCAAAGAACTGAAATTATCTTATCAAGTGAATACGAATTCTCTAAATTGTAAAATGAAAAATATCTTTTATATAATATAAATGATGATGATGATGATGATGATGGATAAAAATATAATTAAAAGAATTGCTATGTACTTAATCTTAGCAATTTTCGTTGTAGCCGGTATTAACAAAGTTAAAGGTTTTGATGGAACTGTCAAAGGTTTTATGGGAATGATGCCAAAATATTTAAAAAAATTACCACTCGTTTTATTCCAATTAGTAATCATAATGGTAATCTTAATTGAAATCGTCGCACCTCTCGTTTTAGTTTATATGGATTTAGATGAGAATAACACACTCCCACAAGAAGCACACAACACATCTGTTTGGTTACTTGCTGGTTTCACCGCACTCGCAACAATGCTTTATCATAATCCAATGGATAAAAGTCAAATGACAAACTTCCTTAAAAATTTGGCTATTATTGGTGGTTTATTATTATTACTTCAATAAATAAAGTATAAAAATAACAGAAAAATAACAGAAAAATAAAAATAATAAAAAAAAAATAAAAAATAAAAATAAAATTTCTATCCTATATCAATTCATATATAAATAAAATATAATGAGTAACTTAATTGAGTTTTGGTTTTCAAATGAAAAGATATGGTTTAATTGTTCGAAGGAAGATGACAAAATTATTTATAACAAATTTTATCATCTGTTAAATTTTGAGGTTGATTTCGGTACATATTGTTGTGATAGAATGTTACACTATATTCTTTTATACGATCAATGTTTTAGGCATTTTTACAGAGGATTTCCTAAAATGCCAAAATATGCTAATGAAATAGCATTATTTTTCAGTAGAAAGTTAATAAGAACTGGTGGAATATATAATTTCGGTCCTGAAAAAAGATGTTTCGTATTAATGCCTTTAAGACATACGTTTGATAAGGATATATTAGAATATGTTTTACATTTAATTAAAAAGTTTATGGAAGAAGATCCTGATAATAGATATTATAGAAGGTTTTATTATGCGACTGTCAAATCATTATCTAAGATTATTAATAAATTAAGTGTGGAGGATGAATTTAAAGTTAATGTAAATGCTCCATTCCCTTATGATATTTTGGATAAAAATTGTAATTTCATTTTTCAGGAGATTGATGAGAGTAAAATGCGTAAATGGAAATATTTGGTTAAACAATTCAAATCTATTTTGAAACCTGATAATAAAGTAACATTATCTATATCAGGTGGAGTTGATTCAATGGTTTGTTCTTACATTTTGAAATATATAGGATGTGATTTCAAATGTTTTATGATAAATTATGGAAATAGAGATAGTGCTGATTTAGAAGTTATTATGGTAGGGAAATGGTTAGAATATTTGAATGTGCCATTTTATGTTAGGAAAATTACAGAAATCAAAAGGTCAAGGGATAGGGATAGAGATTTTTATGAGAATGTAACAAGAGATATAAGATTTGGAATGTATAAATTATTGAGAAGAGATGTTATATTAGGACATAATAAAGATGATACAATAGAAAATATATTCGCTAATTTATCTAAAAAACAGAATTACAGTAATCTATTTGGTATGGAAAAAAAGAGTGAGATTGAAGGTGTAACTGTATTAAGACCTATGTTAGATATTACGAAAAAAGAAATATTTAAGTTTGCGAAAGATTTGGGTGTTCCATATTTATACGATTCAACTCCAAAATGGTCTTCAAGGGGTAAAATGAGGGATGAACTCGTACCATTTTTGAATGGATTTGATGATAATATTATAAAAGGATTATGTGATTTAGGTGATACTATGAAAGGTTTGTATGATACACTTGAAGGATTAGTGTTAGGTAAAGCAAATATTTCTTATGACGTTGATAGGAAACAATTACAAATTAAACGCAATGGCTTTGAAAATTATGTTAGTTCAAAAATAATTTTCAATGAATTACGAAAAACATTTAATATTCCAAGGATAAGTCAAAAATCAATCAAGAATTTCACTAATTTCTGTAAATATAAAAGTAATAAATCGAAAAGGAATTTCGTTTTATCAAAAAATTTAAATGGATTTATTATAAATGATAATATTATATTGAAATTATCATAATTTTTTGTTATATTTTTTTGTTATATTTTTTTGTTATATTTTTTTGTTATAATTTTTTGTTATAATTTTTTGTTATATTTTTTTGTTATAAATTTCTTATTTATCGATTAAGAGATAATTAACTTAATTTTGTTTTGGAGTTCATTGTGTTTCTTATGCATATCTTCTAATTCCAATTCATAATTCATCTTTTTTCCATTAAACCAATTAGACAAATCTTTCATTTTAAGTTTTGTTTTTCCGTGTTCGTTCCTTTCAAGATAGAATTGATTTTGTGCGTCTTCCAACTGTTCTCTCCAAAAAGCAATTCCCTTTTCCAAATCTTCTTTTTCACTTTTAAGATATTGGACCTCTTTTTCGTAATTATTCATTTCATCGATATTTCTCTCTTTTTTAAATTTTTGTTTATTATTTTCTTCGATCAAATTCTCTTGAAGTTCAATAATAGTATCTTTGAGTTTGTAATTCTCTTCTTGATACTCTCTCAACTCCTTTACTTCATCTGCTAAATCACGGTTCAGTTCCTTCATTTCATCAGTTTTAGAATTTAATTTATTATATTCTTCTTTCACTTGACGTAATGTAGAATTTAATGCTGAAACAGACTTTGAGATCTCTTTCATTTTCTTCTCACTCTCTTCATAAAGAGCCTTGTAATCAACTTGATTGACAGTAACATCGTTTAGGTTCTTAATAGTTTTAAGTTCCTTTTTTAAAATATCAATATTTTTAGTAAAGTTAGACATATTTAACCAATATTTATACTATTTAGGAAAATAATTTTCATTTTTTTTTATTATTTTTTGTTTTATAAAAATAGAAGTAAAGGTTTATTCAACAAGTGATTTGATTTCACCCATCATTTCCTTATACTTCATAAGTTCTTCTTCCATAGCGATATTTTCGTTTTCCATATTTGTGATGGACTTTTCGTAAAGAACTCGCATTTGTGTTCCACGGTCACGTTCCATTGCGAGTTCATCCTGAAGTTTAGTGATTTCAGCACGAAGTGCTTCCATCTCTTCCTCTGTTTGAGTTTCGACACTGAATTGTAGAACTTTCTTCTCCTTCATCTTTTCGAAAACACTCTTCCATTCCTTACGGATGAAGAACTTTCCATCAACGATCTTGTCATACATTGCTGTGACAGATAGTGGGAGAACATAATCGTAACCACGATTGTAGATCACGTTTTCCATTGTAATCTTCTTTGGGTAATCGATTGAAAATCCACGCATCTTGTATTTCTCAGCACGTTGCCAAACCTTCATAAAGTGACGGACATTCCTGAATGTATCGGGAAAAGTTGCTCGACGTTTGTCGAACGCTTCAAATGTGTTCTTTGTAACAATAATATTATCCTTAGAATAGACAATCTTGGTGAAATCAAGGTCACAATCAAGGAGATGTTCCCCGACTGAACTCTTGTCAGTAACAACGATTTGAAGTTTCTTTCCATCGTCCCCATCAATCTCAAGAACATTCGTTACACCACTCATCGTAGAGTAGATTGAGTTATTCTTTGTCTGGAATTCCCTCATTGGATTCCACGAAAATTTCTCCTTAAACATTTCGAGAATTGAGTAGTCAGTAACAAAGATGTCAATGTCACTTGCTTCCCATTCCTCTTCGACGCCATTCTTCTTCTCAAGTAGAAACTTGAGAAAAAAAGACCCACCGATGCCAATCGCTTCAGGTGGGTAATCAAACATAATCGCCTTAATGAGATCTGGGCTAAACCCGAACTCATCAATAGCATTGAAAAATTCAACATTAGAAAATTGAGTGTAAGACTGCATGATAAATACTGTTGAAAAACAACCTTAGATTTTTTTTTTTCAATTTTTTTTTATAAAATCAAAACTTTAATATTTCATTAAATAATCTTCTATCGTTTGCTTTACATTTCCTCCTTCTAATATAACATCGTAAAAATAGTAGTTAGGCTCTTCTGTATATACCTTCAAAACTTTCGCTTTTTTTATATTATGTCTTGGATGAATATATAATACAATCTCATTTTTTATATATTTAGGTTTTTCTGATCGTGCTTTCAAATTTATTTTTATATTACGTTCATCAATATTTAATAGTTCCTTTATACTACCTAAAATATATTTTAATTTAAGTATATCTTCATCTTTTTTTCTATTTTCATCACGTAACAAATTTACTTCACGTTTCATTTTATTAGCCAATAAATTATTAACTTTCTCCATAATATATAAATAATTATATTTTTTTAATATTCTTTATATTTTCAATTTTTAATCATAATTTATCTTACAAAATATTTTATAATAAAAAATATTAAAATAGAAACTGATAGAAGTAGAACAAATGTTTGACCGTTTAATAGATTAGCACTTGAAAAATGTTCGGCACTTGATACAAAATTCTCTTGTATTTTTGGTTTTAAATCTAATGAATTTACATTCAAATCACTACCCAGATTTAATTCACATCTATAACGATATTTACCTCCTGAGCAATCTTTTCTACCTTCAATAGCGTAAAATGCTGCAACGTAACCATCACCAAATTGTGACATACACTCTTTTGTTATATTATTAGTATTATCTTGAATAATATCATCACTCAAACAACTTGTAAAATTGAAATAATTATTTTGAGTATCATATTCATAAGGATTTAATATTTGGTTTAATGAATTGGTTAATGGTATATCATTATCAACTAACGATTCAGCATATTCTTTCATATTAAACTGATAATCTTTCTCTTGTGCTCTTTTTGTATAAACTGTATGATTATAAGAAGTTACTAAATTAGAAAAATCATTTGAAATTTTGTTATTGTAATAATGACATTTAGCATTACCATCTTCAAAATAAGAACTTACTCCTTTACAATCTTTATCTTTCTCACACCAATTTTTACAACCTTCAACATTACTAAATGCATCTAAACTTGGACTTCTTTTTAATAGAGCATTATCATTATTATAAGAACATACCGCACTTCCTTCTGTATTCTCTATATTATTTGGAACACATATATTTGCTCCATCTATACATTTAGTTCCATTTTCATTAGGTGAATATCCAGTGGGACAATTAACAAATTTTGTTTGTTTTTTTTTATCAAAACTATTTTTTACCATATAACTTTGAGTTGGCGGATTAGGTGTTCTATCTCTCTTAGGAAATCCCATATTATCATTTGTAAAAACGGGTCCTATACAACTACCGTTATTAGAGATACATTTATCAAAAATAAATCCATTAATTCCCATTTTACCTTCACCTTTGCCATTCAAGTCAGATAATGGTATAGGATAATCATATACATCTGTTCCATTAACTTCTACTTCTCCACCACTTTTACAATTTGTAGTTCCACATTCTTCTTGACTTAATTGAATACATTGTTGATTAGTATCATCATAATAACAAGTGTAATCGCCTACACTTGCTTTACCATTTTTATATTTATTATAATAAGAAAGATAGTCCAAACTTATTTTATTTTGTAGATCTTGATTTTTTTTAAATAGAATATCAGTTCCATCAACTTTATTTTTATATAAATTACATTTAGATTCTGTTTCAGTAAAAATGAAAGATTGGCAATTAGTATCATTATTACAATTATCCATACAAGTATTTAACTTTGAAACAGCACTAACTTCACCTATTCTTTGATTATTATCATTTAAAATTAATCCTGTACCTGTTAAATCATAACTATCATCATTAGTTGTAGGACAGAAATCCGTACAACCGGCACAATCAGGATCAGTTGATTCGGAACATTGATTATCTTTTTTTGTATAAACATTTGATGAAACGCCTGTTTGAGTTGATGTTACAAGTTCTGGTTCTTTTGTGTTTAAAAGAGTACAGGTTTTAGTAGAATTTTTATAATCAAAATAATTGCATTCTTCATTTGAATTTTCAAGGCAATCTAAAGCACAATTTTCCTGTGTAACATTTATATAAGAATTTACTTTATTAAAACCTGAACCAGTTATATTTTCAAATTTATTCATAGGTTCATTAAATCCTGGAAAAATATTATTATAAATAGTTGAAGGATTAATATTAACACATTTGTCACTATCATTTGTATATAAATTGTTTAAAATATTTTTCCTTTCACTACATTTAACAGAAGGTAAAGAATAATAACTCATTATTATATTATAGATTTTTAATATAATAATATAAAAAATAATAAAATAAAACAAAATTATATTAGTATTAATATATTATGGATATGTTAAATGAATTAGAACAAGTCGAACTATTAACTGAATATCAAAATAATGAAGTTGTTATTGGAACTTTATTGTTTTTCATTCTATTTGTTACGTACAAAACTGTTACAAAATCTATGAACCTATTCGAAGTTTTATATATACCATTTGCTTTTGGTTTATGTTATTTAACTGTACTTATTTTTTATAATTATATTAGTTATTTTCATGACCCAAAATAAATAAACCAACCTCATAACCACAAGACAACATATTTTTTGAAGAATTCAGGAATAGACAATTTTTGATGAAAATGGAATGTGGATTGGTTATTTTACTTAAGCCAAAAGAAAAAAATGTAAATTATAAAAAAAAATTATGATATGTATATATATATATATAAATGAGTGAGACAATATTATTAATTGTTTATTCAGCATTAATCGCTGTATTATCTATTTTAAATTTTATTCCATATTTTTCAGGAACATTGGACTATACAAAATTCAAAAAGTTTTCTTATTTTCAAGTAGTTTTTTGTTTATTGTATTATTTTATTTTTTAAGAAGTTTTTTAGTAGATGAGAATGGAGGTAATATTATTTTGATTGGTATATTATATACTTTTTGGTATTATTTAACAAAAATAATTGTAAATAAAATTATGGGATATAATGTTATACAAAATAATTTAATATAATAAAAAATAAATTTCTAACTATAATATAGTATAATGAAGTTTTCAGGACCATTAAAAATTAAATGTTTTATAGCCGCTATATTATTTCTCTTATTTTTTGGTTATATCAAAGTTTTAGTTTTGAATACTGAATTAAAAGGTGGAGTTATAATATTAAATACAATGTTATTCCTAATTTGGTTAGGGTTTTCTTATCTTTTTGCTTTGTCAATCGTTTAATTACATATAATTTACATATTATTTTGTAATAGATTATTTAATTTATTCTTTGCTTGTTGATTAGATATTTTTTTATTTTGAACTTTATCTAATCTTTCTTTAATCCTATTTGCTGACATAAAATAAGTTCTTGAATTAGAATTATTATTGTTATTATTGTTATTATTGTTATTATTGTTATTTGAATTATTATTTGAATTATTATTTGAATTATTATTTGAATTATTATTTGAATTATTATTTGAATTATTATTTGAATTATTATTTGAATTATTATTTGAATTATTATTTGAATTATTATTTGAATTATTATTTGAATTATTATTTGAATTATTATTTGAATTATTATTTGAATTATTATTTG
>Ga0209199_1005441_pt1 | contig 11133 bp, 8 predicted proteins | sample COGITO_mtgs_1105_7_FD_184805 | JGI IMG/M metagenome (GOLD analysis project Ga0209199, IMG submission 184805) | Pelagic marine microbial communities from North Sea - COGITO_mtgs_110523 (SPAdes) (version 2) | ecosystem: Environmental > Aquatic > Marine > Epipelagic ...
TTTTATCTTCAGACCAATCGTATATTACTTTGTCAATGTCCTTTTGAATTTTAGTTTCAATAAGTTCAACTATTTCATCTTGAGATAAATTATCCCAGTCGTATTTTTTATTAACGTTGATAAATGTGTTATTCCATTTAATAAATGGACCGAACCTTCCCTTTCCTTTTTGAACTGGCATGTCGTTATATGTTGCTATTGGAGCGTCAGCTTTTTGTTTTTCAACTATAATTTCAATTGACTCCTCTAAAGAAACCGATAAAGGCGCCACCCCTTTAGGCAGGGATATAAATTTACTTCCATGCTTTACGTATGGACCAAATCTACCATTGTTAACTAGTATCTCTTCATTTTCATAATTTCCTAAAACTTTAGGAAGTTCAAATAAATCCAAAGCTTCTTTCAATGTAACCGAACCAAGCTGCATCTCGGGTGAAAGGCTAGCAAATAAAGGTTTTTCTTCATCTTCTACATTTCCAATTTGAACCATTGGACCGAACTTGCCAAGTCGAACACTAACATCTCTGTTAGTTTCTGGATGAATACCTAAATTTCTTTTACCAGATTCTCTATCAGCATTTTCTTTAACATCTAAGACAACAGGGTGAAAATCTTTATAAAATGATTTCATCATATTTGTCCATTCTTTTTTACCTTCTGCAATTTCATCAAAATTTTGCTCAACTTTTGCTGTAAAATTATAATCTAAAATATTTTCAAAATGTTCCACTAAAAAGTCTGTAACTATCATTCCTATATCTGTAGGAACCAATTTTCCTTTATCAGAACCATGCTTTTCAGTTAAAGATTTCTCTTGAACTAAATTTTCAATGAGAGATATTTGAAGATAGTCTCTACTATTACCATCTACAGTTCCTTTTTCAATATATCCTCTATTTTGAATTGTTGAAATCGTTGGCGCATATGTTGACGGACGACCGATTCCTAACTCTTCTAACTTTTTTACAAGTGAAGCCTCTGTATATCTATATGGTGGTCTTGAGAATCTTTGAGTTGCATTAATATATTTATTTTCAAGAGCTTGATTTATTGACAGACTAGGTAATAAATCATCTTTTTCTTGATTTTCCTCGTCTGTACCTTCTAAATATACTTTTAAAAACCCATCAAATATAATTATCTCTCCATTAGAGACAAACAACTCATTATGCTTATCCGATTGTATCTTGACATTTGTTCTTTCAAGGTTAGCATCTGACATTTGAGACGAGATTGCTCTTTTCCAAATCAAATCATACAGCCTAGATTGATCTCTATCAATATTAACAGAGTTTGTTGAAAAATCAGTTGGTCTAATAGCTTCGTGAGCATCTTGAGCACCTTTTATTTTCCCTTTAAATGTCCTTGGAAAAGAATATTTATCACCATAAGATTTAATGATTTCATTTTTAGCACTTTCTTTAGCATCATTGGATAAATTAACACTATCCGTTCTCATGTAAGTTATTAACCCAGCTTCATATAACCTCTGAGCTAAAGTCATGGTTTTAGAAACTGAAAAATATAATTTTCTGGACGCTTCTTGTTGTAAGGTTGACGTTGTAAATGGGGGAGCAGGTGTTTTCTTTGTAGGTTTTTTTTCTAAACTTTTTATTGAAAATTTAGAATCAATATTTTTATTTAAAAAACTTACTGCATCCTCTCTAGAGCCAAAAGATTTTGAAAGTCTAGCTTTAAAGGAATCTCCCTCAAGTGTTTTAAATACGCAATCAATTTTAAAAGAAGACATGGGTGTAAAACCAAGTATTTCACGTTCTTTTTCAACAATTAATCTAACCGATACAGACTGCACTCTTCCAGCTGAAAGACCACTTCTAATTTTTCTCCACAATACTGGGGATAATTCATAACCAACTATTCTATCTAAAACTCTTCTAGCTTGTTGTGCATCAACTAAGTTATAATCTATTTTTCTTGGGTTGTTAACTGCCTTTTTGATAGCAGACTCAGTAATTTCATGAAAAACAATTCTTTTAGTTTTATTTTCTTTTAATTTCAAAGAATTAAATAGATGCCATGCTATTGCTTCTCCTTCTCTATCTTCATCACTAGCGAGCCAAACCATTTCTGACTTACTTGCCAAATCTTTCAAGTTTTTGACAACAGTTTTTTTGTCCTTTGAAACTTCATATCTAGGTGTAAAATCTCCATTCACATCAACTCCAAGTTCTTTTGAAGGTAAATCAGAAATGTGTCCATAACTTGACGCAACAACAAATTCTTTACCTAAGAATTTTTCAATTGTTTTTGCTTTTGCTGGGGACTCAACGATAACTAGATTCTTTGCCATATTTTAAAATTAAGAAGTACAAATGTAGAAGAATTTTTTATATATATTTTTTGAAACCCAAAAATTAGCTTTTAAATAAGTCTATTTTATTGTTTATTTAGTTCTTGTGATCTTTTATTATTTTTGATATGACAATTTGTCATAACATAAATTAAATACTATATTTGTAGACTTAATTAGAATTAATATTTAATCATCTGTGGAGAAATTATTAGAAGAAAGAAGACAAGGAGAGGTTTTAAAAACTAAGATTATCTCTAAAAATAGCAAAAAATTATATATAGAAAGTTTTGGATGCGCGATGAATTTTAGTGATAGTGAAATTGTCGCTTCAATATTATCTAAGAAAGGTTACAATACTACAACAACAATAGAAGAAGCTGAGTTAATCCTAATAAACACTTGTTCAATTAGAGATAAAGCAGAGCAAACCGTAAGAAAAAGATTAGAAAAGTACAATGCATTAAAACGAAATAACCCAAAGATGAAAGTTGGGGTTTTAGGTTGTATGGCTGAAAGGTTAAAACACAAATTTCTAGAACAAGAAAAAATTGTGGATTTAGTAGTTGGACCAGATGCTTATAAAGATTTACCAAACTTATTAGAGGAAGTAGATTCTGGTAGAGATGCAATAAATGTCTTACTATCAAAAGACGAAACTTATGGAGATGTAACACCAGTAAGACTTAATTCCAATGGAGTCTCAGCCTTTATATCTATTACTAGAGGATGTGATAATATGTGTACATTTTGTGTTGTTCCATTTACAAGAGGAAGAGAAAGAAGTCGGGATCCAAAAAGTATTATAGACGAACTTAATGACTTAGCTAGTAAAAATTATAAAGAGATTACTTTATTAGGACAAAACGTTGATAGTTATTTATGGTACGGGGGAGGTTTAAAAAAAGATCTTACTAAAGCTTCTGAAATTCAAAAAGCGAGTTCAATAGGCTTTGCAAAACTTTTAGAAATGTGCGCTATTACTCAACCTAAAATGAGAATACGATTTTCCACATCAAATCCTCAAGATATGTCTCTAGATGTGATTAAAGTCATGTCAAAATATGAGAACATTTGCAATTACATTCATCTGCCTGTTCAAAGTGGTAGCGACACAATTTTAAAAGCGATGAACAGACAGCACACTAGAGAAGAATATCTAGATTTAATTAAAAATATTAAAAAACTAATTCCAGATTGTACGATTAGTCATGATATGATTGTAGGTTTTCCAAATGAAACTGAGGATGATCATAAACAAACGATTTCTCTGATGAATGAGGTGACTTATTTATTTGGTTATATGTTTAAGTACTCTGAAAGACCAGGAACTTTAGCGGAAAGAAAACTTGAAGACAATGTTGATGAGCAAATAAAAAAACGAAGATTACAAGAAATTGTAGACTTACAACAAAAGCACAGCCTCAAAAGAACTAAAGAGTTTTTAAATAAAAAAGTTGAAGTATTGATTGATAAACAATCTAAGAAATCTGAAAAACATTGGGCTGGAAGAACAGAGCACAATAAAGTTGTCGTGTTTCCAAAAGAGAATTATAAAATTGGAGACTTTGTTAATGTAATGACAAAAGAATGTACCAGTGCAACTTTAATAGGGAAGGCAATTGAATACTCAAAAAATAATTAATTATGGAATCAGTTCAAGCAATAAAGCAAAGATTTGGAATTATAGGTAATGACCCAATTTTAAATAGAGCATTAGAAAAAGCATTAAAAGTTGCACCAACAGAAATATCTGTTTTAGTAACAGGTGAAAGTGGTGTTGGAAAAGAAAGTATTCCTAAAATAACTCATCAGTTTTCTCACAGAAAACATGCAAAGTATATTGCAGTTAATTGTGGTGCAATTCCAGAGGGAACTATTGATAGTGAATTATTTGGACATGAAAAAGGAGCATTTACAGGAGCAACTAGTGAAAGAAAAGGTTATTTTGAAGTTGCTGACGGTGGTACTATTTTTTTAGATGAAGTTGGCGAACTACCCCTTACTACACAAGTTCGCTTGCTAAGAGTTTTAGAAAATGGAGAATTTATCAAAGTAGGTTCAAGTAAAGTTCAAAAAACTAACATTAGAATTGTTGCAGCTACCAATATGGATATGTTTGATGCAATTAGAGAAAATAAATTCAGAGAAGATTTATATTACAGATTAAGCACTGTAGAAATTAAATTACCAGCGTTAAGGGATAGAAAAGAGGATATCCATCTTCTTTTTAGGAAATTTTCTAGTGATTTTGCATTAAAATACAAAATGCCCTCAATAAAACTTGACAAAGATGCATTAGAATTATTAATCAACTACAATTGGAATGGTAATATCAGGCAGCTAAAAAATGTAGCAGAGCAGATCTCTGTTTTAGAACGTGAAAGAAACATCAATAAAGAAACACTAATTAACTATTTACCAAATAGTCAAAAAAATAACCTACCTGCAGTAATTAAAAAAAAGCAAGACACAAGTGACTTTAGTAACGAAAGAGAAATTTTATACAAAGTTTTATTTGATATGAAAAATGATTTAAATGATTTAAAAAAGCTAACAATGGAGCTTATGAAAAATGATAATATGTCAGAATTTCAAAAAAATAACGAAAACCTTATTCAAAAAATATACGAACAAGATAAAGAAGTTAAAAATTATCCAATAATTGATGTAAACGAAAACCAGGAGAAAGAAATTAAAGATAATAATTACCAATATGTTCAAGAACTAGATTCACAAGAAACATTATCTTTACATGACAAGGAATTAGAGCTTATAAAAAAGTCTTTGGAAAGACACGATGGTAAAAGAAAACTAGCTGCAGAAGAGCTTGGCATCAGTGAAAGAACTTTGTACAGAAAAATCAAACAATTTGATTTATAAAATAATGAAGCAATTAAGGATAATATTATTTAGTTTTTATTTCTGTCTTTTGTCAGGCTGTAGTGTTAAATACTCATTAACTGGCGCTTCTATTTCACCTGAAACAAAATCATTCCAAGTAAATTACTTTCAAAATGCTGCTGCATTAATTGAACCTGGCATTGAAAGAGATTTTACAAACAGCTTAATTGACTTATTAATAAATCAAACGAGTTTAGATTTAGTTAAGTCCAATGGTGATTTAACCTACGAAGGAGAAATAACTGAGTACAGAATATCCCCTACTACTGCAACTGCGAACAATACAGCTGCACAAAATAGATTAACGATTTCAGTTAATGTTAGATTTTATGACAAAAATGACGAGGAAGCTAATTTTGAAAAGCGATTTTCATTTTATTTTGACTATGCTGGAAGTTCACAATTAATAGGCTCTCAAAAGGATGCTGCAGTAGAAGAAATATTTGAAAGAATAACACAGGATATATTTAACGCATCATTAGCTAAATGGTAAAAAGTTTATAAATATGGAATTTACTAAAATACTTAAGAATCCAAATAAAATAGACAAAAATCAAATTAGCTATTTAAGGTCTATAATTGATGATTTTCCATACTTACAATCGGCAAGAGCAATTTATTTAAAAGCATTAAAAGATACTAAAAGTTTTAAATTTCATAGTGAATTAAAAATAGCAGCAGCCTATACTACGGAGAGGAATGTATTATTTGACTATATAACTAATCAAGAGAAAATTGGATCTGAGTTAATTTCTAAAAAAACGGATAAAGCAAAAGAAAGTTTTGAAGAGAAAAAATCTTTTGTTGACTGGCTTAGCATTTCTAACTTTAAACCTATTGATAGATCAAAAAAAATAGATGAAAATGAAACTACTAGCGATTACATAATAGATAAATTTATTGAAACTAACCCAAAGATTGGCCATACCACTAGCGAGATCAATTCAGAGTTTGATTATATTTCTTCAAATGTATTTAAAGAAGATGCTTTAATGACAGAAACCCTTGCAAAAATTTACATAAGCCAAAACAATTTTGACAAAGCAGTAGAATCTTATAAGATTTTAAGTTTGAAATATCCAGAAAAAAGTAGTTACTTTGCTGACCAAATAAATAAAATAAAAAATAATTAACATGGGTTCTTTCTCTATACTTTTAATACTTATAGTTATAGTTGCTTTTTTTCTGGTAGTAGTAATTATGGTTCAAAACCCTAAAGGTGGTGGATTATCTTCATCTTTTGGTGGTGGCGGAACTCAACAACTTGGTGGAGTTCAAAAGACTACTGATTTTCTTGATAAATCTACTTGGTTTTTAGCTATTTTATTAATAGCATTAATCCTTGCTTCGAATTTTGCTATTGATAATAATAACGAAATCGTTGAGTCAAAAGCATTAAATACAGAAGAAGTTGAAACTCAAGCTTTACCTTTTGACAATTCTCAGAAATTAACTCTTCCTGTGGAAGAAAATTAAATTTCCTTAAATTTTTTAAAATATGTAAGTTTGTCAGGATCTAGCTATTGGCACAATTTGTGCATCTAACATATTAAAATAAAACTATAATTATGGGATTAAACATCAAACCGCTTGCAGATAGAGTTCTAATAGAACCTTTGGAGGCAGAAACAAAAACAGCTTCGGGTCTAATTATTCCCGATACAGCAAAAGAAAAACCACAAAAAGGTATTGTTCAAGCTGTTGGAAATGGAACTAAAGAAAATAAAATGACAGTTAAAGTAGGTGAGACCGTTTTATACGGAAAGTATGCTGGAACTGAGTTAAAACTGGATGGAAAAGATTATTTAATAATGTCCGAAAGTGATATTCTGGCAATTGTTTAACAATTAAAAAAAATAAAATGGCAAAAGATATAAAGTTTGATGTAGAAGCTAGAGATGGCTTAAAAAGAGGTGTTGACGCACTAGCTAATGCAGTTAAAGTAACCTTAGGTCCAAAGGGAAGAAATGTAATTATCAGTAAATCATTTGGTCCTCCTCAAGTCACTAAAGATGGTGTAACTGTAGCTAAAGAAGTTGAATTAGACAATGAACTTGAGAACATGGGGGCTCAGATGGTTAAAGAAGTTGCTTCAAAAACAAATGATTTAGCAGGAGACGGAACTACTACTGCAACAGTTTTAGCTCAAGCAATTGTGAAAGAAGGTTTAAAAAATGTAGCAGCAGGAGCTAACCCAATGGATTTAAAAAGAGGCATTGATAATGCAGTTAGTGCTATTGTCAAAGATTTAAATAAACAATCTACCCAAGTTGGAAATTCATTAGATAAGATTAGACAAGTAGCTTCAATTTCGGCTAATAACGACAATACAATTGGAGATCTAATTTCGACTGCATTTGATAAGGTTGGAAAAGAAGGGGTAATTACAGTTGAAGAAGCAAAAGGAACAGATACATATGTAGATGTTGTAGAAGGAATGCAATTTGATAGAGGTTTTTTATCTCCTTATTTTGTAACAAATGCAGATAAAATGATTGCAGATTTAGAAAATCCATATATTTTACTTTTTGATAAAAAAATATCTAATCTTCAAGAGATTCTTCCAATACTTGAGCCAGTATCTCAATCTGGAAGACCATTGTTAATTATCGCAGAAGATGTAGATGGTCAAGCATTAGCTACACTAGTAGTTAATAAATTAAGAGGTGGATTAAAAATAGCAGCTGTTAAAGCTCCTGGATTTGGTGACAGAAGAAAAGCAATGCTAGAAGACATAGCAATATTAACAGGTGGAACAGTTATTTCAGAAGAAAGAGGTTTTTCACTTGAAAGTGCAGATCTAACAATGTTAGGTACTGCTGAAACTGTTACAGTTGACAAAGATAATACTACTATTGTAAACGGAGCTGGTAAAGAAAATGATATCAAAGCTAGAGTAAACCAAATTAAAGCTCAAATTGAAACAACAACTAGTGATTACGATAAAGAAAAATTACAGGAACGTTTAGCTAAGTTAGCTGGAGGGGTGGCTGTATTGTATGTTGGAGCTGCTAGTGAGATTGAAATGAAAGAAAAAAAGGACAGAGTAGATGATGCTCTTGCTGCTACTAGAGCTGCAGTTGAAGAAGGTATTGTTGCTGGAGGTGGTGTTGCTTTAGTTAGAGCTAAAGCTGTACTAGAAAAACTAAGTGGCGAAAATAATGATGAGCTTACTGGAATTCAAATTGTATCAAGAGCGGTTGAATCTCCGATTAGAACAATAGTAGCGAATGCTGGAGGAGAAGGAAGTGTAGTTGTAGCCAAGGTTTCAGAAGGAAAAAAAGACTTTGGATATGATGCTAAAAAAGAAGAGTATGTTGACATGCTTAAAGCTGGTATAATCGATCCTAAAAAAGTAACGAGAATTGCATTAGAAAATGCAGCTTCAGTTGCTGGAATGATTCTTACAACAGAATGCGCTTTAGTAGATATTAAAGAGGAATCTGCTGCCGCGCCAATGCCGCCAATGGGTGGTGGTATGCCAGGAATGATGTAAATATCAATTACAAGCTTAATTAATAAAAAAAAGGCGATCAACTAAGTTGATTGCCTTTTTTTATTTCTACCAAATCCTTACCCTATTTTCAGGAGCTATATACATCTTATCGCCTTCTTTAATATTAAAGGCTTCGTAAAAAGCATCAATATTAAGTAATGGCTGAACAGCTCTATTCATTCCAGGTGAATGAGGGTCTGTTTTAATTCTAGTTTTAAGAGCTTCATCTCTCATTTTAGTTCTCCAAACTGTTGCCCAAGAAATAAAGAAACGTTGCTCTGCAGTATAACCATCTATGTTATCAGGTTTAACCCCTTCAAAACTTAATTGAAGAGCATCATAAGCAGCTAATACACCACCTAAATCACCAATATTTTCTCCTAAAGTAAACTCACCATTTATATTAATATCTGGTAAAACTTCAATGGCACTATATTGGTCTGCTAATGCCTTGCCTAATGATTCAAACTGTGTTAAATCTTGGTCGGTCCACCAGTTATTTAAGTTTCCGTCTTTATCATATCTAGAACCTGAATCGTCAAAACTATGAGAAATTTCATGCCCTATAACAGCGCCTATTCCTCCGTAATTAACAGCGTCATCAGCTGTATAGTTATAAAAAGGTGGCTGAAGAATTGCAGCTGGAAATACTATCTCATTATATGATGGATTAAAATAAGCATTAACTACCTGAGGGGCCATAAACCATTCACTTTTATCAACGGGTTTATTTAACATCGATAAATCCTTATTGTAATTGTATTTTGTAGCATTTAACATGTTTTGTACATAAGAACCACCTTCTTTTACAGATGTTATTTTCATTTCTGAATAATCTTTCCATTTGTCAGGGTAAGCAATTTTTATTTTTGTTGCTTTCAATTTTTCAACTGCCTTAACTTTAGTTTCTTCACTCATCCATGGTAGAGCATTTATCCTATTTTCAAATGAAAGTATTACATTTTTAATCATCCTTTGAGCTTTTACCTTTGCCTCTGGTGGAAACTTTTGATCTACATACAACTTCCCTAAAGCTTCTCCTATAGTCCAGTTTAATGTCTGAAGAGCTCTTTCATCTCTAGGTCTTTGAGCTTTTGCGCCACTTAAATCCTTACTGTAAAAATCCCAATTAGCCTTTTCAATTTCACTACTTAACATACCGGCTGAACCGTTAAACACATCCCATCTAAGTAAAGTTTTCCAATCAGAAACATTATTTTCTTTTAAGATTTCTTGAAGCTCACGCATATACTTTAATTCCCCTATTATAACCGTATCAATTTGTTTAACTCCAATACCTTCAAAATAGTTTTTCCAATTTATTGAAGGAACCATTTTTTGAAGATCATTAATCGATGTTGGATTGTATCTTTTTCTAGCGTCTCTTCTTTCTACCTTATCCATTTTAGGTTCTGCTAATCTAGTTTCAAATGCAAGGATTTGTTTTGCTTGATTATTTGCAGAAACTTCATCATCCCCTAAGTATTGTAACATTCTAGTTATATGCTTAATGTATAAATCTCTTTTGTTTTTAGAGTCCTCATCATCTTTTAGATAATAATCACGATCTGGGAGTCCTAATCCACCTGCCCCTAGATAACCGACATTTCTATTACTATCTTTAGGGTCTGAACCTACGCCAAAACCAAAAAAACCTCCTCCACCTAATGGCTCCATTTCAATTAAATAAGACTGTAGGTCAGAGATATTTTCAATAGCTTCAACTTTTTCTAAATAAGGCAATATTGGAGATATACCTTGATCATTTCTGGAAATAGTGTCCATAATAGTTTCATATAGAAAAACTGCTTTCTCTTGATCAGATCCAGAAATTAAACTTATGGACTTTAAATCTTTGTTATCCCCCATGGCGGACTTAAGAATCCCTAAGGCGTCCTCATCGGTATTTTGTCTTAGTTCCGCGAAACTTCCCCAATTGGTTCTATCGTCTGGAATTTCAGTATTATCGTACCACTTTCCGTTAACATATCTAAAAAAATCTTCATTTGGAGTTGTTTGTGTATCCATGAAGTCTATATTGATTCCAGGTGTTTTTTCAATTTCTACATTAGAGTTTTGACAACTATTAAATATTAAAATAGTTGAGCAGAAAATTATAGTTTTAAATATTTTCATGATTTTGGTTTTTTGATTTTAGGGGAGTATAATTAATTATTTTAAATTTTTCTCTATTGATGATTTTTTACAACCATAGGATCTCTGTATTTACAACAAGGATCTAGACTATTGTAGGCCTTATCAGTCGCTGTCACTTTTTCAGTGTCATGCCCTATCACTGCAATAGATTTGTGTATATCATTTAATTTGATTTTTTTTTCATTATATATTAAACTAATCTGGTTAGTGCTAATATCCCATTTAGAAACCTTAACTCCTTTTAACTTAATGGTAGTAGTTTCTA
>Ga0209199_1005444_pt1 | contig 11128 bp, 11 predicted proteins | sample COGITO_mtgs_1105_7_FD_184805 | JGI IMG/M metagenome (GOLD analysis project Ga0209199, IMG submission 184805) | Pelagic marine microbial communities from North Sea - COGITO_mtgs_110523 (SPAdes) (version 2) | ecosystem: Environmental > Aquatic > Marine > Epipelagic ...
TTCTTAGAATCTTAAACAGTCTGCAGCTGGTCAACCTTAACCGCTACGCGCGTTTGTCCACCCATGATCTCCATCAGCACCCAAACGCGCTGGTCCGGTCTGATGTTATCGATTGTGGCAACAAAATCAACGAATGGGCCACTGGTAATGCGCACCTCATCACCAGACTTCAACAACTTTGGCGGCAACATCTTTCCATCGTTATCACAGCGCAACATAAGCTGGTTTACGATATCAAATGGCACTATTGCAGGCTCATTACCAAAGCTAACCAGCTGCGTGATGCCATATGTGGAATGGATCTTGCGCCAGTATCCACCCACGCGATCAAAAGACACAAACACATATCCCGGAAACACCGGTCTAAGAGATGGGATAAAACGGCCTTTGCGGTTTTGCGAGCCCTCCTCCATCGGTAAGAAGGTTTGAAACCCCTGCTGCTTAAGGTTGCGGTCAGCAATATGCACGCAGTTTGGTTTGAGCTGCGCCAAGAACCAGCTCTTGGCGTGGTCGTGATAAGTCATCACATCCTCCGTTTTTTATTGCCAATGTATATCGCTCACGACTGAGCAAATGCAAGCTCGCATATCTAAAGATATTTGAATCTCATGAAACCAAAATCTCTATATATCTTTTTAACATATTGATTTTTAATGATAATTTTTAAATATAAATTTTATCTAATCAAGTGAACCTACTCATTTAGGAGTGTAACCTATACTAAATAGTATTTAGACACATCCTTTTTTATTAATTTCTACCCTACTGCCTTCGGATGAAGGCGGTTGTTAATGTTACATACATAACCATGCAGATTTTTAATTGCATTAAATACTGTGCAGTTTTTTAGGCACAGTTTAAAAATGGATCATACGAGACGCCCTATAGGCAGTCCTCGTGCGGCAGCCTGCCACAGAGCACTTCAATTGTGACTACACAACGCAACAATTTACGTGAAGATGTAAAGTTCCGGATTCTACGTCTTTTACAGGACAAGCCCGAAATGAGTCAGCGTGAATTAGCCAAGGCCGTTAGCCTCAGCACCGGCGGCATTCATTACGTGCTCAACGCACTCTTTGATAAGGGACTTCTCAAGATAGAAAACTCCACCACAACCCAGGACAAGCGGCGCTATGCCTATGTACTCACACGCAAAGGCATGGCCGCAAAGGCCGATCTGACCAAGCGGTTTCTAATGCGAAAAATGGCTGATTACGAGCTTCTAAAGACTGAAATTGACGAAGTTCGTGAGGACTTGTCTGACACAGAGGCGAACGCACTTGAGACCATCATGAAGGATTTCTGAAATTAAAAATGAGATTTCTATAAATGGCTAAAGGCGCCTCAAAAATGCGTGTCTTGATCACTGGAACGGCCGGGTTCATCGGATTCCATCTTGCCAAGCTGCTACTGGCAGAAGGGATCGTCGTTTACGGCTTTGACGGGATGACCGATTACTATGATGTCGCCCTCAAGAAGCGGCGGCATCAAATGCTGCTGCAGAACCCAAACTTCGCCGCAACCGAGGGGATGCTAGAAGATAGGGCGCTGTTAGAACGTGTCGCCGATGAATTTAATCCTGATGTAATCATCCACCTCGCGGCACAGGCAGGCGTGCGTTACAGCTTAGAGAACCCACGCGCGTACCTCGACGCCAATGTCATCGGCACGTTAAACGTCATGGAAGCAGCGCGCCGCCGGAATGTGCAACACCTGCTGATGGCCTCGACCTCATCGGTTTACGGCGCCAATACCGAAATGCCATTCATCGAGACCGAAAAGGCAGACACGCAACTGACAATCTACGCTGCAACCAAGAAGGCGAACGAGAGTATGGGGCATGCCTATGCCCATCTTTACAATCTGCCGACCACAATGTTTCGGTTTTTTACCGTTTACGGTCCTTGGGGACGTCCAGATCTAGCACTCTACAAATTTGTGAATGCGATCCTCGATGGACGCCCAATCGACATATACAACAACGGCGACATGCATCGCGATTTTACTTATGTCGACGATCTGGTGCGCGCGATATATCTCTTGATTGATGTGGCGCCCGTTCGCCCGAAGGATAGCGTGGTGCCCGAGGGAGACAGCCTGTCACCCGTGGCCCCCTACCGCGTCGTGAATATAGGCAATTCTGACAAGGTGTGTCTGCTGGACTTCGTGGATGCGATCGAGGACTGTCTCGGCCAAAAAGCAAAGCGTAATTACATGGGCATGCAGACAGGCGACGTGCCTGCAACTTGGGCCAATGCGGATTTGTTGAAAACCTTAACTGGGTATCGGCCACAAACAGATTTCCGCGACGGCATTGCTAAATTTGTGGATTGGTATCGAGAGTACTCCGGGAAATGACAGCACATGTAAAAACCATTGCTGTGATCGGTCTTGGCTATGTAGGCCTTCCACTTGCAGTAGAGTTCGGCAAGTCACGTCCAGTGATTGGTTTTGATATTAATACAAGCCGGATTGATGCACTGCGTGTGGGGCATGACGCGACGCTGGAAGTCTCCAATGACGAATTGGCTTTAGCCAATCAGTTTGTACTCACCAGCAACCCCGCTGATTTGGCTGCTGCCTCAATCTACATCGTAACCGTGCCGACCCCGATCGATGCACACAAGCGCCCCAACCTGACTCCCTTACTCAAAGCCTCAGAAATGCTGGGGGGCGTATTGAAGCGTGGCGACATCGTCATTTATGAAAGTACGGTATACCCAGGCGCGACCGAAGAAGACTGCGTGCCAGTTCTGGAGCTTGCGTCCAGCCTTACCTTCAACGTCGACTTCTTTGCAGGGTACTCACCCGAGCGGATCAACCCCGGCGACAAGGCGCACCGCCTGCCCGACATTTGCAAGGTGACGTCTGGCTCCACCCCCGAGATCGCAGAAGAAGTCAATCAACTCTATGCCAGCATCATCACCGCCGGCACCTACAAAGTGGAAAGCATCCGTGTAGCAGAGGCCGCCAAAGTAATCGAGAATACGCAGCGCGATCTGAACGTTGCGCTCATGAATGAACTAGCGATGATCTTCAACAGGATGGGGATCGACACCGATGAGGTTCTGAAAGCGGCAGGCACGAAATGGAATTTCCTGCCGTTCCAGCCTGGGCTGGTCGGCGGGCACTGCATCGGGGTGGACCCGTATTACCTTACCCACAAGGCCGAGGCGATAGGCTACCACCCGCAGATTATCTTGGCCGGGCGGCGTATCAATGACGGGATGGGTGCGTATGTGGCCGGTCAGTTGGTCAAGGCCATGCTGAAACGCCGTCTTCAGGTGGATGGCGCGAGGGTGTTGATCCTCGGGCTGACGTTCAAGGAAAACTGCCCCGATCTGCGCAACACACGCGTGATCGATGTTGTTGCGGAACTGCGCGGCTACGGTGTGCATGTAGACGTGCATGATCCATGGGTGGATGCGGCAGATGTGCAGAACGAGTACGGGCTGGCATTGGTCACAACACCTGAACCAGGGGCCTATGACGGCGTAATCCTTGCCGTGGCGCACGACAGCTACCACGAGGCTGGTGCAGATGCACTGCGCGGCTACGGCCGACCCGGTCACGTGTTCTGTGACTTGAAGAGTGTCTTTGGACGCGGTGAAAGCGATTTGCGACTGTGAATAACTTAGGGAGAAACGGATGAGCGCAAATATTCATTCTACTGCAATCGTAATGCCAGGAGCTCAGATCGATAAGAGCGTAACGATTGGACCTTTTTGTATTATTGGAGAAGCAGCGCAGATTGCAAAGGGCTCAGAAGTTGGGGCATCTTGCGAGATTGGGGTGCAAACTGGTGTGCTCCCACCCGGACCAGTAACGATTGGGCATAATTCGATCATTCGTTCAGGAAGCGTCATTTATCAAAATTCTGTTTTTGGAAATGGACTCAAAACAGGTCATCGGGTTACTCTCCGGGAAGGCATACTTGCAGGTGATGGACTTCAAGTCGGCACCCTGAGCGATATTCAAGGTCACTGCGAGATTGGTCAGCATGTTCGCCTTCACAGCAATGTTCACATCGGCCAAAGAAGTAAAGTTGGTGATTTTGTCTGGATTTTCCCATATGTAGTTCTAACCAATGATCCTCATCCACCGAGCCAAACTATGGATGGATGTTTAATTCAAGAATTTGCAGTAGTTGCTACGATGTCGACAGTATTACCTGGGCGAATAGTTGGTCGCGGCGCTCTAGTGGGCGCTATGACTTTAGTGCGTGAGGATGTTCTGGATGATACCATCTGCGTTGGCAATCCCGGACGTAATGTCGGAAGCACTACCAAGATACGTTTCAGCGACACTGGTAAACCTGTCTACCCTTGGCGTCGTCATTTCCATCACGGTTATCCGGAAGAAATTGTCGCAAAATGGCGAGCAGAATTTCCTCGTGAGGGCGGTGAACTATGAGAAGACTTGATGGCTTAGTTCGAGAAATAGAGCTGCCACAGATCCAGGACCCACGCGGTGATCTGACTTTTGTGGAGGGTGGCAATCATATCCCCTTCAATATCGCGCGAATCTACTATCTCTACAATGTCCCCGTCGATGCCGAACGTGGTGGTCATGCCCATAGAGATCTGGAACAAGTTGTATTCGCACTGTCTGGTAGTTTTCGAATGAAAATCGACGACGGCAAGACCAAGTCTGAGTACTGGCTGCGCGACCCTCGCAAAGGGCTATACATCAATAACATGATTTGGCGGGAAATGGACAGCTTCAGCCAAGGCGCAGTCTGCATGGTGCTGGCGTCGCACCGTTATGATGAGGCAGATTATTATCGCGATTATGATGATTTTCTTACTGTCGCAAAAGAAAGTACGGGTAGCGAGCATGAATAACATAAGCCGCGACATTCCAGCACTTACGGGTTTACGTTTTGTTGCCGCATTCTATGTTTTTTTATTTCACATTCATATTCGGATGCCGCTTACCGAGAACACATTTCTTGCTGGAATTATTGGTCAAGGCGCAATTGGAATGACGATTTTCTTTGTTCTTTCAGGTTTTATTCTGACCCACCGATATTCGTATCGGGACTACAGTGACCGCAGCTTCATCGTGTCTCGTATTGCAAGAATTTATCCTATTTACATTGCTTCTTTTCTCTTGGCTGTGCCGGTCTTATACTTTCAGCTAGATGATTTCCGTTTTGGTATTTTTTCGGCTGTAATACAGGTCATAGTAATCTTCGTGACTGTTGTGACGATGTTGCAAGCATGGTTCCCCATGCTTTTTTCTTATGTCAACAACAGTGCCAGTTGGTCATTGTCAGTAGAGGCATTTTTTTACGCAACCTTCCTACTAATCGAAAAAAGAGTAGTTTCTCTTGGTCGTACTGGGCTTATCGGGCTTGGTATCATTCTTTATGTTGTCTCATCGGGTACGGCAATTCCATATTATTCATTCGAAAACCGACCGACGCATGGCCTTCAAATATTTTACGCGATGCCTATATTTCGATTGGCTGAATTTGTTCTGGGAATGGTCATCTACCACCTCGTCAAAAAGACAGACCTAGCTAGTAAGGTGAACACAAGCCATATTTGTATCTTGTTGCTTATAGCATGCATTTACTTGGGCACTTTTGGTCCAAACCTCCCTCTGTTCATTGGTCACAATTGGATTGTTATACCCTTGGTATCATCTTTGCTTGTTTTGCTATCTTGTCAGAAAAACTCACTTTTTGAAAAGTTCCTGAAAAGTGGGCCAATGTTATATTTAGGAAAGATAAGTTATTGTTTTTATTGCTTCCAGTTCCATGTGTTGACGGTGTTAGTTTATGTATTCAAGAACCAAGAAATAGATCCGTTAACATTTTTTACAATTTCCTTTTTCTGCTTGCTGACTATTTCTAGTTTTTTTTACCACGTACTTGAAGAGCCTGCTCGGAAATTCATCTCCCGAAAATACTCCTCTCCGTGTCGTCAAATCGAAGGTGCCACCGTATGATACCCTTTCTCGAACTTGGTGCGTCCTACCGGGAACTAAAGCCTGAAATTGATGCCGCTGTCTCACGCGTTCTCGAAAGTGGCTGGTACATCCTTGGCCCCGAGGTCGAAGCGTTTGAAGCTGAATGGGCCGCTTATTGCGATGCGAAACACGCAGTCGGACTTGCCAATGGTTTGGACGCTCTTACCTTGGCTCTACGCGCACTCGATATCGGACCGGGCGATGAAGTGATCGTCCCCTCAAATACGTATATCGCCACTTGGCTCGCTGTCTCCGGAGTTGGTGCCACACCGGTTCCGGTCGAACCCGACCAAGCTACACACAACATCGACCCCGCGCGGATCGAAGCTGCGATTACATCACGAACCCGCGCGCTATTACCCGTGCACCTTTACGGCCAACCCGCCGACATGGACCTGATCCTCGACATCGCAAAGCGTCATGGGTTGCGGGTAATCGAGGACGCCGCACAGGCGCATGGTGCACGCTACAAGGGTCAGCGCATCGGTGCGCATGGCGATATTGTTTGTTGGAGCTTCTATCCAGGCAAAAACCTCGGAGCGCTCGGCGATGCCGGGGCGATCACTACGGATGACACCGCATTGGCGGAGCGTGTCGCGCTACTGCGCAATTATGGCTCACGTCAGAAGTATGTGAACGAAGAGGCTGGCCTGAACTCTCGTCTCGATCCCATCCAAGCTGCGGTCTTACGGGTGAAGTTGGAGGTTCTAGATGAGTGGACTGAACGTCGCCGTACTGTGGCCACGGCCTACACAGTGGGTATGGCGCAAAGCGACGTCATATTGCCTCATGTACCTGATTGGGCAGAGCCGGCTTGGCACCTCTACGTGGTGCGCACGTATGATCGTGAGGCGCTGCAGGACCGCATGACAGAGGCTGGCATCGGAACACTGATCCATTATCCGACCCCACCGCATATGCAAAAGGCTTATACTGACATGGAGATCATGCCGGAGGCACTACCTATGGCCCGTGATCTAGCGAGCGAAGTACTCAGTCTGCCTATGGGTCCGCAACTTAGTTTAGACCAAGTGCAAAACATTGTTAATGCGCTCAAGAATGCTTGATCAGCATGTCTGAACTGTCTAGCTCCCGTGGCCTGATAAAGTCGATGTTGGTCATTGGATCAGCGCAGGTCGTCAACATCCTAATTTCTATTGTCAGGATGAAGGTACTGGCCGTTTTGCTTGGGCCCAGCGGCGTCGGCCTACTCAGTATCTACAACAGCCTCCTGGGCATGGTCAAACAAACCGCAGGCCTCGGCATGGGGTCCAGCGGCGTTCGAGAAATCGCATCCTCGCGCGGTGACGAGGCAACGCTCAGCCGCGCGCGCCGCGTCCTCTTTGCAGCCCATCTGCTGCAGGGGACATTGGCGATGATCGCCGTCTGGCTCCTGCGCGAGCGCATTGCGATCTGGCTTTTTGGCGACACTCTACGGGCGACAGAGGTCGGATTGATCGGGATTGCAATCCTCCTTGGCCTCCTCGCTGCCTCGCAAACGGCTCTCTTGCAGGGACTGCGCAAGATAGGTGACTTGGGACGTGTGACGGTTCTTGGCGCCTTTGTCGGCACCCTCGCGGGCCTTGCAGCCGTATGGCTTCAAGGCGAAAGCGGCCTCATTTGGTTTATCCTCGTGCAGCCGCTGGCTGTAGTTTTGATTGCCCTGCACTACACACGTCGCCTGCCCAAACCCATCGCTGCACGCCTGTCGCTTGTCGAGACGTGGGACGTCTGGAAGCCCATGGCCAAACTCGGCGCTGCCTTCATGCTCGGCGGGCTTGCAACGGCGGCGACGCTTTTGCTTGTGCGGGGCCGCATTTCACAGGAACTAGGGCTCGACGCCGCCGGGTATTTTGCTGCCGCTTGGGGGATCACGATGACTTATGTCGGCTTCCTTCTCGGTGCGATGGGGGCGGACTACTACCCCCGCCTGACAGAGGTGATCCACGACAAGATTGCAGCGGTCCGGCTCATGAATGACCAGGCCCAGCTGGGTCTCGCCATCGGTGGACCGGTCTTGTTGCTACTTATCGGTCTGGCACCTTGGGTAATCACCCTTCTTTACTCCAGCGCATTTGAGCCAACTGTAACACTCCTTCAGTGGCAAATGGTTGGTAATGTCTTCAAGTTGGCAAGTTGGGCCATGAGCTTTTCCATCGTCGCCGCAGCACGTGGCAAGACGTTTTTCCTCATGGAGCTGAGCTTTAACATCGTCTTTCTCAGCATGGTCTTCGTGTTTCTGCCTCACGTCGGTTTGGAAGTGACAGCTTACGCCTTCGTGCTCGGTTACCTTGTCTATCTTACCATCGTATATGTGCTGGCCCGCAGCATTCACGGATTTCGCTGGCAGGCACTCTCTCTCGGCCTGCTGGGTCTGCACACGAGCCTTGGGCTTGCGCTGCTGGTGCTGGCACTGATTGCCCCCTTTGCGGCGGCCATGGCCTCACCGCTTCTTGCCGCGGCGACAGGGCTCTTCGGTCTCCGTGTCGTCCTGAGCAAAGTCGGGAAGCACGGCCGCCTCCCCACACGGCTGTATGGAATTTTTGCAAAGCTCAGCTGGCCGATTAAGTCGGCGATATAGAAAAATGAAATGAAGACAATGTCAGAGAAACCAGAACAAATGCCTGATAATGCGACTGATCAGCCCATGGTAACGTTCGCCCTCTTTGCCTATAATCAGGAGCAGTATATCCGCGAGGCGGTAGAGGGTGCTTTTGCACAGACCTACGAGCCGCTGGAGATTATCCTGTCCGACGACTGTTCTAGCGACAGGACCTTCGAGATCATGCAGGAGATGGCGGCGGTGTATGAGGGGCCGCATGAGGTTATTCTCAACAGGTTGGAAAAGAACATTGGAACTATCGATCATGTCTTAAGAGTGGCGCGGAAAGCGTGCGGGCAATTAATAGTGGTCGCTGCAGGTGACGATATTTCTCTCCCAGATAGGACTGAAAAATTAACAGATGTCTGGGTGAAAACCGGAGCTGCGGTTGTTTATTCTGGCAGGCTGATTATGAACGATGACGGCATTACGACAGGGATAGAGAGCAATCCGGAGCCCATGCAGCGGATTCAAGCCATATTTTCTGGCACAAATTGCGCCAAGCGATATGGCGGAAAGGTTCGAAATATTCCTGGCTACTCAGCCGCATACGCCACGAATTTTATTGCAAGCATCCCGGAATGTGGAGTCGGTGCGCTAAATGAGGATGCCCTGACAACTATGATGGCGAATATCCAGTCCTTTAGCATTGAAGCCGTAGAATTGCCTCTGGTACGATACAGGTATGCCTCAACGTCCCTGTCTCCAAGATCTGAAGTCATGACGATACAGGATATCATTCAGCGTGAAAGCCGCGCGGCGAAATTCAATCGGTCGAGTGCTGTATTTTTTCCATTTCTATTTGAGCTAATAAGACAAAAGCCTGATCCATCGGGCGATCTGGCCATTGTCTTAAGCCGTCTTAAATATATCTACAGAGAATCTATTCTGATATGTAGTTCAAATGAACTTGGTTTTTTCAAAAGAACCGCTTTACTCACTCAGTGTCGGTCGCTCTCTGAATGCAAGCTCGTTGGATCGAGGCTAATGGGCATTCATTTCTATGCCCTCATTAAGTTTGCAGTAATCAACTTGACCAGAAGGTGGGTGCAATGAGTATTGCAAAAAGGTGCATTCGTTTTTTCATATCGCGATCTAGCGAGGTAGGTGCAGCTTTCAGACCTATGCTAATTGCCGGGTTGACGGTTGGGCGCGGATGCAAAGTTTACAATGGTGTGCGCCTGAGGGTTTTCGACGGTGGAGCGTGTTCTTTGTGTGATCATACCGTGGTCAAAAGGTTTTGCGAGATCACAGCCAGTGGAGGGATTGTCGACGTCGGCCCTGACTCTTTCATAGGACAAGGCTCGATTTTGGTTGGAAAATCAAGGATTTCTATCAGAAAAGGGTGCCTGATCGCTGAACATGTCACCATTCATGATTAAAACCACAGATTTGGCCATAGACTTGCAGTTCGTAATTCTGGCTTTGATGTGCTGGACGTGTTGATCGGTGACAATGTATGGATTGGCGCGAAAGTTAGCATCCTTCCTGGGGTGGAAATCGGATCGAATTGCGTGATCGGTGCGGGAAGCGTCGTTACCCGGAGTTTTCCGCCAAATATGGTCATAGTGGGAAATTCAGCCAGAGCAATTCGTAGCATCAATGAGCGAGTATGTTGATCTCCATCCTCCTCCCTGATCTGGGCGGCGGTGGTGCCGAGCGGGTCAACCTTGATCTCGCATACGAATTCGCCCGCGCCGGGCACGCGGTGGAATTCGTGCTGATGCAGGCGTGCGGAGATTTACTGGAGGAGGCGAGAGCCAGCTTTTCCGTAATCGACCTAGACACCCCCCGTGCCCGCGCGCTGCCTCTTGCGCTGGCCCGCTACCTTCGCCAGCGTCGCCCCGATGCGCTACTCGCTGCAATGTGGCCGCTGACCGCGATCGCACCACTGGCGCAGTGGCTCTCCGGGCATCACTGCAACGCACTCGTTTCAGAGCATGGCATACTCTCTGCACAATATCGCGATTGGGGCAGATTTCATAGGCTGTTGCTGCGTCTTTCAACATCCCTCGCTTATCGCCATGTAAATTCTCGGATCGGTGTGTCTGCAGGCGTTGCCGCTGACATGGCTTCTTTGTCAGGGATGCGAAACGATACGTTCGAAGTGGTCCACAATCCTGTTCCCGCGCGCGCGGTGCCCAAACAGGCCGCACTTGAAATCGCTGATCGCCTTTGGTCCGGCCCAAGTGGCGCCCGCATTCTGACGGTAGGCACATTGAAAGCGGTCAAGAACCATCCGCTGCTCCTGCGCGCCTTCGCGCTCCTCGACCGACCCGACGCGATGCTTATGTTCGTGGGGGACGGAGACGGACGAGAGGCCCTGCTCTCGATTGCACGGGGCCTAGGTGTAACAGACCGTGTTATCTTCGCAGGTTTTCACCCCGACCCAACCCCGTTCTATAAGACGGCTGATCTGTTTGTCTTGTCCTCCAATTTCGAGGGTTTCGGAAACGTCATTGTCGAGGCCATGGCCTGCGGCACCCCAGTGGTGTCCACAGACTGCCCCTCTGGCCCAGCCGAGATCCTCAAGAATGGGCGCTTTGGCAT
>Ga0209199_1005454_pt1 | contig 11118 bp, 5 predicted proteins | sample COGITO_mtgs_1105_7_FD_184805 | JGI IMG/M metagenome (GOLD analysis project Ga0209199, IMG submission 184805) | Pelagic marine microbial communities from North Sea - COGITO_mtgs_110523 (SPAdes) (version 2) | ecosystem: Environmental > Aquatic > Marine > Epipelagic ...
ATTTTTATAGTAAAAATGGGACTGCAACGCGTTCAGCGAGCGGAAAACCAGGACATGCCTATTGGCAAAACAGCGCCGATTACAGTATCGACGTGAACTTAAACGAAACTACGAAAGAAATTTCGGGAACAGAAACCATCACTTACACAAACAACAGTCCAGATGCATTGGATTTTTTGTGGATGCAATTGGATCAGAATTTATTTAAATTAGACTCTCGTGGAAAAGCGGTGGTTCCCGTACGTGGAAGCCGAAATGGCGACAAGGGTCAAGACTTTGACGGCGGCTATGGCATCAACACCATCAAACTTATTTACAAAAAAGGACGTCGTTCTACAGAACTGACTACTTCTTACTCAATTGTGGATACACGCATGAAAGTCAACCTTCCAAAAGCACTAGAAGCGAATGGCGGAACAGTTGGAATTAAAATTGATTTCTCATTTACTTCACCTGATTATGGATCGGATCGAATGGGTGTTTTAGAAACTAAAAATGGCCGTATTTTCACTTTGGCACAATGGTATCCTAGAATGTGTGTGTATGACGATGTGAGTGGATGGAACACGCTTCCTTACTTAGGAGCAGGCGAGTTTTATTTAGAATACGGAACTTTTGATGTTAACATTACAGCACCCGCAAGTCACTTGGTGGTGTGTTCAGGAGCCCTTTTAAATCCTTCTGAAGTGTATACTGCTGAACAGCAAAATAGAATGAAAAAAGCAGAATCAAGCGATGCAACAGTGATGATTCGATCGGAAGCAGAAGTAACGCAACCGAGCTCACGACCAACAAATACGGCGACTCTTACATGGAAATTCAGAATTGAAAATTCAAGAGATGTCGCTTGGGCGTCTTCTGCTTCTTTTATTTTGGATGCTGCACGTATCAACTTACCGAGTGGAAAGAAAACCATCGCCATGTCTGCATATCCTGCTGAAAGTGTAGGACAAGATGCTTGGACCCGTTCTACAGAATATACGAAAGCTTCTATTGAGCATTACTCAGAAAAATGGCTTGAATATCCTTATCCTGCTGCAATTAATGTTGCTGGAAACGAAGGCGGAATGGAATATCCAGGGATTGTGTTTTGTAATTTCGAATCCAAAACAGAACGTTTATGGGGTGTAACGGATCATGAATTTGGACATATTTGGTTTCCAATGATTGTTGGGTCTAACGAGCGTTTACACGCTTGGATGGATGAAGGGTTTAATACCTTTATTAATTCTTTAAGTACAGAAGCATTTAATAATGGAGAATATAAAGAACCAAAATCTAATATGCACCGTTTGTCTAGTGTGTTTGTGAATGACAGACTCGAACCGATCTATACATCTCCAGACAACTTAAAAGAACGAAACTTAGGTGTTTTGGCTTACTACAAGCCAAGTACGGGACTTATACTGTTGCGCGAGCAAATCTTAGGTCCTGAACGTTTTGATGAAGCCTTTACGGCCTATATCGATCGCTGGGCTTACAAACACCCAACGCCAGATGATTTCTTTAGAACTATGGAAAATGTATCAGGAGAAGACTTGAGATGGTTTTGGAGGTCTTGGTTCATTAACAGCTGGAAATTAGATCAAGCGGTTACTGAGGTTAAATATGTTAAAAATGATCCAACGCAAGGGGCTATCATTACGATAGAAAATTTAGAGAAAATGCCGATGCCGGTGGTGATTGAAATCAAAACTAAAAGCGGTACGGTGACTCGAAAAACTTTGCCAGTTGAGATTTGGAAACGCAATGTGTCTTGGTCTTTTAAAGTGGACACTACTGAAGAGTTGTCAAAAGTAGTCATTGACCCTGATTTTGCATTACCAGATACAAACTCAAAGAACAACAAATGGAAAGCATCGGATGGTGCTGCTAGTGTGGAGATTTTAACGGATTATTTAGGAGAGTACACGGCTCCTGGTTTCCCTTTAAAAGTAACTGCTGTTGAAGCAAATGGAGTCCTAGAATTACATCTCGAAGGTGAACAACCTTTACCTTTAGAAAGTGAAGGTAATGGCGAATTTTCTATGGAAGAAGCTGGTATCAAAGTTCAATTTAACCCTGAAAAAACTGGGTTTAAATTGGATGTAAGCGGTCAAGTTTTTGAGTTCACAAAGAAGTAGAGTTTATAAAACATTTATTACAAAAATGAGACTGTCTGAAAAGGCAGTCTTTTTTTTGCGTTTATTTGGTAATGACGCTAATATTTTCAACTTTATATATCTACTTGTTTAACGGATTTGTGTATGATTGGTTGCGTATTTCAAGCACCTAATTTAGTAAACACAAACCGAACCTGCCTGCCGCAAGCAAGGTAGGAAATCCGGTAGGATTTTCGTAAGTAAGCTGGAACAAAAGCAATTAATTATACACGGCTTGTTGTACTTAGTGCTTTTTCAATATTTCTATCAATTTTGTGTTTACGTAGACGTTTTCTCTTCCAATTTTTTGAGAAGCTAATATTCCAATTTCTTCCATTTTTTTTAAATATCTTGAAGCTGCTTTTCTCTCAACGTTTAATCTTTCTACTACAAACTCTATTTTAGAATAAGGTTGTTCAAATAGTAATTCAATTAATTCTTTTCTATAAATTTTCGGTTCTTTTTCTTGCGCAAATAGTATAGTTTCATCTAATAGTATTTTTATAGAATTTATTTTCTCAATAGTTCTGTTTGATGTTACTTCAACAGCTTTTAGCATATAAATTATATATTCAGACCATTCGTTTGTGTTATTAACTGTATTTAGTAAACGGTAATAATCTGCTTTATTTTCGTTGATATATGAACTTAAATATAGAATAGGAATGTCTAAAAGATCGTTTATAATTAAGTATAGAATGTTTAGAATTCTTCCTGTCCTTCCATTTCCATCATAAAAAGGGTGAATACTTTCAAACTGATAATGTAAAATTGCTAAATTAATTAATGGGTTTAAATCATTCTGTTTAACATTAAAATGTTCTAAGAAATTACCTAATAAATCTAAAATTTCGTCTTTTTCTTGTGGTGGAGTATAGACAATTTTTCCAGTTTTATCATTTTTTAATACAGTTCCAGCCATTGAGCGAATTCCTGCATTATTTTCGATAATGGTTTTTTGAATTGTTTCAATATCCTTTAACTTTAAAAACCCTTGTTTTTTCATTAACTCGAAACCTGAAAAAATGGCACTCCTATAATTTATAACCTCTTTAATTTGAGTTGGTTGTTTTGTGTTTGTTGCTAGAGCTTTGTATAGTTCATCTTGAGTTGTAATAATATTTTCTATTTCTGAACTATCTTTAGCTTCCTGTAAAACAACTGCATTAATTAACATTTCCTGATTAGGAATAGTTTTAGCAATTCCTTTTAATTCTCCTAATGAATTTGAAGATTTACTCAATTGACGAAGAATTTCAATTGTTTCTACTTTCTCTCTTTTTGGAGGAAGTTTTACAAGTTTCTTGTTATCGGACATTTTATCTCTAATGACTATTATGTGTACCAAAAATACAAAAAATAGTTCAAATAAAAGTAATATGTGACTTTTTGTCCCGCATTAAGTACAACTATAGAGTATGTAGACTTGGAAAAGGGCTGAACATAAAAAAAAACCTCCATTTTCAGGAAAGCTTCTCACCAGCTTGTTACAAAATACACATAATCATTTGATTATAAATACACTACTCCTTATTTACTGTATGTATTTTTTTTCAACTTAGACCTACTTAGCTATTGGCTCACCCTTTAATCCAGCACCCACCAAATAGGCCAGATATTCAGCAAATGGTTTTATGTCTTGACCAAAACTAGCATGCTCTAGAGCATTCATATACCTATCCCGTTCTTCAACTGGGATTACAGTCCAAAGGTAGCCACCAGAAGCAAGCATCGTGTTCATTAAAAACCTTCCCATACGTCCGTTACCATCCATATATGGGTGTGTATATACAAAAATAAAATGCCCTAATACGGCTCTAACGCTCGCCTCTTTTTCATTTTCCAATAATTCAAAAAGCAACGGCATGACATCGCGGACACCGTCTTTGTTTATTGGGGTGTGTTTGGATTGGCTTATATAAACCTGTCCATTTCTGTATCCAGCTAAATCTGAAACTTTCAGCAAACCAACTGCGACACTGGGAGAAAACAATTCTCGATACCAATCTCCATGATCTCTATCAACTACTTTTCCTGCATTTTCACCTTTTAAAATTTGAATAACACTTTCTTTTACAGCCTTAAATGCCTGCCAATACCCCCGTGCAGCCATGGCATCTTTTTGTTTACGATCTGCTTCGTTCTCTTTTGCATCCCATGCTCCGCTTCTGACACGTTCAATTAACTCAATGCTTACGGTATAGCGTTCTATAGATAAAGAATGGTAAGCATCGGTTGTGTAGATTTCTTCTATACCCTTAATATAGGCATTCGCATCTTTCGACATCCCCGCAGCTTTTGGAAATACGTCTATGACATCTTTCCTCATAGCTTCCCACATCAATTTAATGCGATTCACATAGGGTGAACGCTCCCTTAAATCAAGCTTAATAGGTGTAGGTGTTCCAAATGGGTCCGTTTCCCTAACATCATAGTCAGCCGATTTCATAGTTTTTAAAATAGTGTCAGCAATCTTTTCATGTCCTATATTTCTATAAGCACCAACCAATCTGCCTGCAATAGTAGAATGTCCCCCATCAAGTAGAATAGTTAATAGTTCAGAAGCATCTTTAATCATTAGTAATGCAGTTCGCACTTCTATCGCTTGTCTGGTAAATATTGAAGGTGTAGAATGTACTATAGATGATGGCAGGTTCACAATTCTAATACCGTGCTTTTCTTCTATTTCAGCAATATTTGGCAAAGGCGATTTCATGACAAATAAAGAGGTACCAAATAATAAAGAAGTGGGTGAATTATTTCCTTTAGAGGAGCGTATGATTAGTTGTGTTGGGACAGCGTTATTTCCGGCATGAAGCAAAAGAGATTGTTCGGCTGATACGCAATAATCATCCCCATAGCGATCTTCTAAATATCTTGAACAAAACCCCCAAAAAGAAGAGTACCAGAAAGTCGTATCTCCTTTTTGTGCATCATGAGGAGCTACAAGATACCACCCTTTAATGACCTCTCGAATAAATCCATTTTTAACCAACCGCTCTCTATGTCCTCTGGTTAAATCAGATGCTTTTATCGCAACTAAACCTCGATCTTGAATAGCCTTTAGTTTTTCTAATGATTTTGCTAATTTCTCTCCTGGAGTTGCCATTTGTTTAAATTAAATTCGTGATAATCTTATTAATCAATGTTGTGATAAAATTATTAATTACTGTTGTTCTATAATTATTAATTAGCGTTGTATGATTATTATTAATTAGTGCAAATATATAATATATCGTTCTTAATCCAATATAAATAATGCTAAATTTTATGGAGTGGATTTCTCAACAGACTAAAATTCATCTATAATACAAGAATCCTATTTAGAAGATTGTAAAATGGAAATAGGAATTGACGTTATTTCATCGGACAAAAACCGTATAAAATAAAAAAAGCCCTCCATTTTCAGGAAAGCTTCTCACTGGTTTGTCACAAACCACGGATAATCGTTTGATTATCACAACACAACGTCTTATTTACTATGTGCATCTTTTGAAAGATACTTAGCGGTCTGGACGGGACTCGAACCCGCGACCCCCTGCGTGACAGGCAGGTATTCTAACCAACTGAACTACCAAACCGTTGCGTTATTGCGGTTGCAAATATACACTGCATTTTTCATTTCACAACTATTTTTGACTTTATTTTCAACTAAAATGAAAATTAAATAAATTTCTGTCGCTCCACCATATAAGTGGTTAGGATTTTATCGAAACCTTCTTGAATATCGACCCCTACATAATTGATTTTATACTGCCCACACTTCAAACGTAAGTCCTTGAAATAGGATGCTATAGCGGTCTCGTAATTCGCTTGAACTGATTCTGGATACAAATCTACAGACCCACCAGTTTCCACATCCACAAAGCGCTTGGGTGCATTGTCAAATTTAAAATTATATTCCGTGGCTTTGTCATAAACATGAAATAACACCAATTCGTGCTTGTTATATTTTAAATGACGCAGCGCTTCAAACAGTTGTTCCTGCTCCTGATCGGACTGAAACATGTCTGTAAACAAAAAAATCAAGGAACGGCGGTGGAGCTTTTCTGCAATTTCATGCAAGACCTCGTATGTTTTGGTGCCTACTTCCTTTTGAGGGCTGCTCACAGTCGTGTTTAAACGGTCCATTAGCATTTGATGGTGGCGTTCACTGCCTTTTTCTGGGGCGTAGTAGTCAATGGAATCTGAATAGACGCTCAGACCCACCGCATCGCGTTGTTTTTTAAGAAGCTGCATCATCGCCGCAGCCGCCAAAGCTGAAAAACTAACTTTATTTAATTGGTTGATGGAGGGCTGATCGCATTTCGGATAATGCATAGAGCTGCTATTATCGACAATCAAATGACAACGCAAGTTGGTTTCTTCGTCATAGCGTTTGGTGTACAGTTTGTCGGTTTTGGCAAACAACTTCCAATCGATATGGCGCGTACTTTCGCCATTGTTGTAAATTTTATGCTCGGCAAATTCCGCCGAAAACCCATGAAAAGGACTTTTATGCATGCCAGAAATAAAGCCCTCTACAATGGATTTAGCTAATAAATCAAAGTTTAAAAACCCGGAGGCTTCTTGTAATTCCTTTTGAATATCCATAGGCTCTAAACTAAAAAAGGTTTGCCAATAAGACAAACCTTTTTAATATTCTTTTTAAAAGATATTTTACAACAATGCGTCAATCGCTTCAGTATAAACGTTTTTTGGAGAAACCCCTACTTGACGTCCTACAACTTCACCGTTTTGAAATACCAACACGGTTGGAATATTTCGCACGCCATATTTAGCCGCAAATTCTTGATTTGCATCTACATCTACTTTTCCTACAACGGCTTTGTCGCCATATTCTGTACTAATTTCTTCGATGATAGGCCCTACCATTCGACAAGGTCCGCACCATGCTGCCCAGAAGTCTACCAATACAGGTTTTGTGCTTTTTAAGACTGTTTCTTCAAAATTTGCGTCTGTGATTTCTAATGCCATGTTATTAATTTTTTAAATGTTTATTATTATGTTAATCTGTGTAATTTCGTTAAAATTTAAACTTTTCTTTTCAAATGTATTTTTTTTAAGCGACTTCTTTTGTTTCAATTTTCCCTAACAAATTGAGAATTACAATCACAATTCCTAGAATGAGTTGAAAAATAAATATCAAATTCCACTCCAGTTTTTCTAAAAGATTTATCAATCCACTCAAGAAAAAAAAGACTCCATAGAAATACCAAAATACTTTTCTGTATTTGGATTTTTTAGAATCCTCAAGATTCATCATTCTATTTGAAAAAAAATGAATCATTGCAATCACTATAAAAACAATGCTAAGAATTAATAAACCCTTTCCCATAGTCGTACAATTTATCAAGCCACAAAATTAATTAAAAATATAACTAAATCACAGTAGGGCACGATTTGTTTTACTTATGACTGAATTGTCGATCGTTATAAGGGCTTTAATTTAATTTATAAAACACCTCTTGTGCTTTCAATTCTTCCAACAGTTCTTGCGATATTTTAATTTTCTGCAAGCGACTACTCATTTCTAATTTCAACTCTTCCTCATCGTCATAGACCACAAATTTCAGGTTATGATTCCCCGAGTGCATTTGTAGAAGTTCTTTAATGCTTTGAATTTTTTCTTCGGAGATTTCTTTTATATTTAATTGGATGGATAGTTTTTTAGCATAGGACTCCATAATATCGTGCAACAGCTGAAAGCTATTAAATTGCAAGCGTGGGTCGCCCTTAGCACCCGTATCTCGATTGGTCCACCCCTCTCGAATTAAAGCACGTACAAACACAAAATTATTGTGCATCAAAAAGTGTTTAAATTTTAAATACTCTTCCCCAAAAATCCGAAATTCATGGGTGTTCATATAATCTTCGATGGTAAACGTGCCCCAGCCTTTTCCTTGTTTGCTCACACGGTGCTGCACATCGGTCACCACACCCCCAAAAGAAATTTCTTTGTTTATAAAAGTGGGCATGTCTCGGAATACAGAAATATCGCCATTGCAAAAATTTTGCATTTCGAGTTTAAAATCATCCAAAGGATGGCCAGAGATATAAATTCCTACGACTTCTTTTTCTCGGGCTAACTTTTCCATGGTCCCCCAAGTTTCACAAGGCGGAATTTCGGGCTCTTCTATCTGAACATCGCTCGATTCGCCAAACAAACTGACTTGCGCCGAGTTTTTATTTTCTTGATAGCGATTGGCATATTTAATGGTTTTTTCTAAGAAGGTCACTCCATCTCCTTCGTCCTGAAAATACTGTGCTCGGTGGGTGTTTGGAAAACAATCAAAGCCGCCAGCATTGGCTAAGTTTTCAAATGCTTTCTTATTAGCCGCTCTTAAATCGATGCGTTTTGCCAAATCAAAAATGGACTTGTACGGCCCTTCATTTTTGCGTTCTTCTACAATGGTTTTTACAGCGCCGTGACCCACGCCTTTTATAGCACCCATCCCAAAACGTACTGCATTGTCTTGATTCACTGAAAATTTATAATAACTCTCATTGACATCAGGCCCCAACACATTTAATTTCATGCGCTTACATTCTTCCATAAAGAAGGTCACTTGCTTGATGTCATTCATATTATTGGACAACACCGCTGCCATGTATTCCGCAGGATAATGCGCTTTTAAGTACGCCGTTTGATAGGCAATCCACGCATAACAAGTGGAGTGGGATTTGTTAAAGGCATAACTGGCGAATTTTTCCCAATCCGTCCAAATTTTCTCTAATTTATCGGCAGCCATCCCTTTGGCGGCAGCTTGATTTATAAACTTCGGCTTCATCTTATCGAGTACCGAAATTTGCTTTTTACCCATCGCTTTACGCAAGACATCGGCTTCACCTTTGGTAAAGTCTGCCAGTTTTTGCGACAAGAGCATTACTTGCTCTTGGTACACCGTAATCCCATAGGTTTCTTTCAAATATTCTTCCATTTCTGGAAGGTCATAGCTGATCTCTTCATCGCCTTGTTTCCGACGAATGAAACTAGGAATGTATTCAATTGGGCCTGGACGGTACAAGGCATTCATTGCAATTAAATCGGCAAAAACAGTGGGCTTCAAGTCCCGCATGTGTTTCTGCATTCCCGGAGATTCATACTGAAATACACCAACAGTCTCCCCTCTTTGGAATAATTCATAAGTCAACTCATCATCCAACGGAAAGTGATCGGGATCCAGTGTAACATCATGTTTTGCTTTGACAATTTTAACGGTATCTTTTATCAGTGTTAAGGTTTTTAAGCCTAAGAAATCCATTTTTAGCAGTCCTGCATCTTCTACCACAGAGTTGTCAAACTGTGTCACATAAAGATCGGAATCTTTAGCGGTGGCAATGGGTACATAATTGGTGATATCTCCAGGGGTAATAATCACCCCACAAGCATGAATTCCTGTATTTCTAAGCGAACCTTCCAACACTTGTGCTTGATTGATCGTCTCGGCTTCCAAGTCGTCGCCATCGGACAAATTGAGCAACTGATTGATCAGCTCCATATCTTCCGATCTGAATTTCGCTTTCAACTCCTTTTCAGGGGTGTTAAAAATTTTGTGCAGCTTCGCCATATTGGGAATTAGCTTCGCAATACGGTCGGCGTCGCCTAAGGGTAAATCCAACACTCTTGCTGTATCTCTAATAGACGATTTAGCTGCCATCGTACCATACGTAATAATTTGAGCCACTTGACTCGATCCATATTTTTGGATGACATAGTCCATGACACGTCCACGACCTTCATCGTCAAAGTCAATATCAATATCGGGCATGCTCACACGATCTGGATTTAAGAAACGCTCAAAAAGTAAATCGTATTTGATGGGGTCAATATTGGTAATCCAAAGGCAATAGGCAACCACAGAACCTGCTGCCGATCCACGACCGGGACCAACCGATACATCCATGGAACGTGCCACCCGAATAAAATCTTCTACAATTAGAAAATACCCTGGGTAACCAGTGTTTTCAATGGTTTTTAACTCAAAATCGAGACGTTCTTTTATTTCATCTGTGAGTTCTCCGTAGCGTTTTTCGGCCCCTATATAAGTCAAATGTCTTAAATACGCATTTTCACCAAAGTTACTGCCATCCACCGCATCTACTGGATTGACGAATTCTTGAGGGATGTCAAACTTGGGTAATAAAACATCGCGTGCCAATTCATAAGGTTCGATTTTATCGACCACTTCTTGAATGTTCACAATCGCCTCGGGAACATCTTTAAAAAGCGATTTCATTTCCTCTGAAGACTTGAAATAATACTCTTGATTTGGCAGTCCATAACGGTATCCACGTCCACGCCCTATAGGTGTAGCTTGTTTTTCACCATCTTTTACACACAACAAAATATCATGCGCATTGGCATCTTCTTGACTGATGTAATAGGTATTATTGGTTGCCACTAATTTGACGGCATGTTTTTGGGCGAGACTGATCAAAACGGGGTTGATACGGTCTTCATCCTCTTGATTGTGACGCATGAGTTCCACATACAAATCCACTCCAAATTTGTCTTTCCACCACAAAAGGGCTTCTTCGGCTTGACGCTCGCCAACGTTTAATATTTTGGATGGCACTTCGCCGTATAAATTCCCTGTCAGAACAATTAAATCTTCTTTGTAGGTTTCGACGATGGTACGGTCAATTCTTGGTAAATAGTAAAAACCATCGGTATAGGCCTTGGACGACATTTTCACTAAGTTGTGATAGCCTTTTTTGGTTTTTGCTAAAAAGACGACTTGGTAGCCATTGTCTTTTTGAGATTTGTTGGTATGGTCTTCACAGACGAAGAATTCACAACCTACAATCCCTTTAATTTCTTGTGCATCCGCGGGTTCATTTGCTTCTAAAGCAAGTTTGTTTTTTTTACGAATGTCTCTGTTATAGTTGCCTATTTCTTTGACAAAATGAAAGGCTCCCATCATGTTTCCATGATCGGTAAGGGCGACGGCTGGCATCTCATTATCAGATGCAG
>Ga0209199_1005456_pt1 | contig 11117 bp, 9 predicted proteins | sample COGITO_mtgs_1105_7_FD_184805 | JGI IMG/M metagenome (GOLD analysis project Ga0209199, IMG submission 184805) | Pelagic marine microbial communities from North Sea - COGITO_mtgs_110523 (SPAdes) (version 2) | ecosystem: Environmental > Aquatic > Marine > Epipelagic ...
TGAAATCATACCCACCTTTAGCCCGGGTGGCGGAATTGGTAGACGCAAGGGACTTAAAATCCCTCGCCTTCACGGGCGTGCCGGTTCGATTCCGGCCCCGGGCACCATTAAGTAAACGTGTTACTTCTTTATCGTACTGATTGGCTTGAGTTTTTACTTGCAGCTATGGAGTGCGGTAGACCATGCGGAAGACCATTAGACCATCTAACTACACATTCACTAAGCGTGGTGTGTATTACTTCTCACGACGTATACCTGAAGACCTACAACACCATTATAAAAGACCCAGAATAGTCCGTTCACTACGTACTAAGCAGCCTAAAGAAGCAGCCACTGCTGCACAATTACTTAGTAATCAGCTAGAGCAGCTATGGTTTCAACTACGGCTACAAAAACAAACTGAACAACTTTCTAGCCTCAGCCAATTCCAGCAACAGAGTAGCCAATTCACTCTTGAGCAAGCATTGGCTTACTACCTTGAGCAAAAAGGCAAAACTAGAAGTCAGCTATTTCATAAGCACGCTAGGCTCTATGTCAGTTACTTACAGGCTGCAATACCGAATAGAACCAAACTCAAAGACTTTACTACTAGAGATGCTTTAGCCTTTCGTAATTGGTTACAGGCTAAAGGCTTAAGCAATGCCTCCGTACATAAATCCTTTGCCATCATTCGAGCCATCTTCAACTTTGTCATTCAAGAACATGCCTTAGAATTTAGAAATGTATTTAAAGGTATGCAGCTACCAAGCGAGAAGGATGATGCGAAGAAACGCCTACCAATAGCCATAGCCGATATAAGACTTATCCAGAGCCGCTGTAAGGCTGTAGATGATGACATGAGATGGCTGGTTGCACTTATCAGTGACACTGGTCTGAGGCTGTCAGAAGCCGCTGGCTTGATGCTGAATGACCTATGCTTAGACGAAGAAGTACTGCGTATCATTATTCGGCCACATAAACACAGACCACTTAAAACTAGAAGCAGTGAACGCATAGTGCCTTTGGTGGGTGCATCACTCTGGGCGGCTCAGCAAATTAAACAGAACGCACAAGCAAGTGACTACTGTTTTCCACGTTACTGCAATTCAAAAGGCTGTAACAGCAACTCAGCCAGTGCTGCTTTGAATAAATGGCTTAAGGTAGTAACTGGGAACAAAGATTATGTACTGCATGGTCTACGTCATAGCTTTAGAGATAGGCTAAGAGCAGTAGATGCACCTATTGAGATGATAGATAGACTGGGTGGTTGGTCATTGAAAACTGTTGGACAAGGTTATGGTGATGGGTATCAGCTAGAGCAGACGCATCTTACGATGAAGCTACTTAGCCTGGGCTAACAATTCTTATAATTTTTCTTGAGACATTCTCCTGATAACTTCTGAGCTTCTGCTATCTGTGAAGAGGTCATACGTTTGGTGATAATGTCTTTACCTGTGGAGGCATTTTCAATGCCATTTGCTGCTGCTAAATTCCACCACATGTAGGCAAGGACGTTATTCTCTGGCACACCTCTACCCAATGCATACATACCACCAAGATTAGATTGAGCATCAGCATAACCTTGCTCAGCAGCTAATCGAAACCATTTAGCAGCTTGCTTATCATCTTCTGGGACACCTTGGCCATTAAAATACATAACACCAAGATTATATTGAGCAGCAGCCAAACCTTTCTTTACAGCTAATCGATACCACTTAACTGCTTGCTTATCATCTTCTGGTACACCGTCACCATTGTCATACATTAAACCAAGATTAGTTTGAGCATTAGCATGACCTTGTTCAGCTAGAGGCTTCCATAACCTCATAGCGGTCTTATAGTCACCTTTTTTATATGCAGAATAACCATCACTAAAGTCATCACCAAACACAGTTGACGATAAGGTTATTACTAGTAGTAGAGTTGTTATAAGAGACTTCATATTTCATTAAACCAAAAGCAATTTTTATAATTGTTTGCGCTTCCTAAAGTACGATGCACAGCTCTTTTTGTTTCATTGAAGAAAGCAAATTCTTCATCACCACTTGAATTTCTAAACTGCATGGTATCAAAGTCCTTATTCAAAATAGATTTAAATGAGGCTATACCGTCTTTGGTAAATACTGTTTTAGAAACATTCGAGAATGAGCCTTCCCAAAAATCAAATAGAGTTAATTTAGTTCTTAAGCCAAAAAATACTAGACGTTAGTTGAGATACTTTTTCTACATCTTTAGTTTCAGCATAGAGCCACAAGATCGCAATTATTGATATCACTGGGACAAAGGCTAAGAGTGCTCCCGCAAATGTACTTTTCTTTGCTAATTCTGAAATCAATACAATGATGCCACTTGTCAGAACGATTTTATTATTAAATACATATAATAAATCTCTATATCAATATACTGCTAATTGTAGCGCCTCTTATAAGCATCCGCATGGTTGATTTCGTCGGATAACAAAGAATTCTTAATAGACACTTTCAAATAATTTAGCTACGCTTGTAAGATGCATCGAAACGCAAAATTCTTGATCATTTATATGTGTCTAACCCTGCTATTCTTACAATGGAGTGGCATGCATTTTCATGTCAGCACAGATGAACATGCTAGTGAACTACACATCGGTCATGTAAATGCACTAGATTTAGAAGATCATGGACATGAACATGATTCAGATTTTGATGTTTCTTTATTTGAATTGACGGCTAATTGGTTCAAGCAGATTCAAAATACCATTTTATTCACTCTGTCTTTAATACTCTTTGTTACTTCAGCGATTGTTGTTTGGCCACCTCCACATAGAAACACACTTTATCAAAGACATACCTATTGGCGCCCCGTTCTGCGTGGCCCACCTGTCCTGCATTAATCAAACTATTCTTTAGACATACAAGTATCCGCTAGTTGGATACATCGTTGTGTATTTGATTTTACTCGTATAAATCCGAGCAATGCAGGAGTTAACACAATGTTTAATACATTGAGATTATGGAACAACAGATTGGTACTTACACTAGTCTGTCTACTAATCAGTGCAAGCCCACTGACAGTGGTTGCCGAACAGATAATCACTTTAAATACGGCTATTGCTAAAACTTTGGAGAATAATCCAGAGCTTGTCGCACTTGGATATCACGTGCAGATACAAGAAGGCTTATTAGCACAAGCGCAATTAGCCCCTTCTCCTGAACTGAGCCTTGAAGTTGAAGACGTATTAGGAACAGGAAATTTCAGCAATATCAATGCAGCTCAAACTACATTAAGCATTGGGTGGGTATTAGAGCGTGGGATTCGTCAACGCCGTGTTGATGTTGCTTCATCCAATGTCTCTTTTGCTTCCACGAAAATCGAAACCATGCGTATTGATAAATCTGCCAATACCGCAAGGTATTATTTAGATTGTTTGTCTAATCAAGTGCGTTATGACTATGCAAAAGAGGCAGTAGCATTAGCTGAATCAATTGTTGATGCAGTCACAGCGCGTGTAAATGCAAGCAAATCGCCACGCGCAGAACTTGCTCGTGCAAAAGCTGACTTAGCCATGAAAGAGCTTGAGCTAGAAGATCATAATCATGAGTTACTGTCGTCATATCGACGTCTGGCAGCACAATGGGGTGAGACTGAACCACAGTTCACGCACGTAGAAGGTAAATTACTGACACTTCCAAAAACAGAATCTTTTGACAAGCTCATCACGCGGCTAGATCGAAATTCAGAAATTCAAGAATTATTGTCACAACGCCGACTCAATGAGACTCAGCTACATCTTGCCAATGCACAAAGCAAATCTCCCTGGCGCGTCTCGGCAGGTGTGCGTCGTTTTGAACAAGAGGATGATCAAGCACTTGTTTTAGGATTAACCATTCCGCTGACTTATAAGAACCGTAATCAAGGTGAAATAGCGGCGAGACAAGCAGCACTTGATAAAATTGATGCGGATACCCGTGTCGTTGATGTCAAAATTAAAACACAACTATTCATTTTATATGAAGAACTCAAACATAGTTTTCACCGCGCCACTGCATTGCGCGAAGAAGTCATCCCAAATATTAATCAAGCTGTAGACGACTCTAAAAGAGCTTATGAACGTGGCATTTACAGTTTTCTTGAATGGCAAATTGTACAAAAGGAATTACTAGCAGCTAATGCTGAATTAGTCGATGCCATGACCAGCGCGCATTTACATGTGATTGAAATAGAACGCCTAACAGGCGAAAAAATAACTCAATTACATTAAAAAAGAGAAAAATTATGAAAAATTTATTAAAGACAATTCAGATTATTTTATTTAGTTTTCTTATTTACGGATGCGACCATCATGATGATCATAGTGACCATGAAGATGAAATCGTGAAAGGTTCACATGGTGGTCGAATGCTTACAAAAGATAATTTTGCACTAGAACTTTCTATATTTGAAACAGGGGTTCCACCAGAATATCGCGTGTGGGTCACCGACAGTAATCGACCTGTTTCTCCTGATGACGTTGACTTACAAATCAATTTAACGCGCTTAGGAAACATAGTAGATAACATTCACTTTAAACCACAAGGTGACTTCTTGCGAGGAGACACAGAAATCTATGAGCCTCATTCTTTTGTCGTGTCAGTGGAAGCAAAATACAAAGGCAAAACGTATTCTTGGCAATACGATAATTTTGAAGGTCGTACAACAATACTTCCTGATATTGCCCAAGCATTTGAATTACAGACAAGTGTTGCAGGCTCACAAACAATGAAAGAAGTAGTTACATTGTATGGACAAATGGTTATTAACCCTAAAAGCAAGAATGAAGTCAGTGCACGCTTTGACGGCGTTATTCAATCAGTTCATGTATCGCTTGGAGAAAGCGTTAAAAAAGGCCAGCTTCTTGCAAAAGTTGAGAGTAATGAAAGCCTAAATACTTACAATATTCGCGCTCCAATAGATGGAGTTATCACTGAACAGATCGCAAATGTTAAAGAACAAACTAATGGAAGACGTTTGTTTACCATCATGGATACATCAACTGTATGGGCAAGCTTACATATTTTCCCATCAGAGCGTGAACGCATTAAAAAAGGCGCTCACGTTACCGTCACACCTTCAATAGGTGGTCAATCTTATCAAGGTGAAATTTCATTTATTAATATTATGGCTGATGCAAACCAGTCAGTAACTGCTCGTGTTGAGTTAAATAATATTGATGGCTTATTACTGCCTGGTACGCACATTACTGGTCACGTCAAAGTCGCTGAATATACTGTACCGCTTGCAGTCAAACGTTCGGGCTTGCAAAGCTTTCGTGATTTCACCGTTGTTTATGCGCAAATTGGTAATGACTATGAAGTTCGTATGTTGGAATTAGGAAGACAGGATGATGTGTGGGTGGAAGTGTTAGGAGGATTACAAGCGGGTACTCACTATGTGAGTAACAACAGTTATCTCATCAAGGCAGACATCGAAAAATCTGGCGCATCTCACGATCATTAAGGAATACACATGCTGAATTATATTTTAAGATTTTCAATTGAGCGAAGAGGCATCGTATTTTTATTGGTGCTTTTGCTTATTGGTTTAGGTGTTTGGAATTTTACAAAACTCCCTATTGATGCCGTTCCTGATATAACAAACGTCCAAGTGGTGATTAATACAGAAGCACCTGGTTATACCCCACTTGAAGTCGAACGACGTGTCACGTTTCCCGTCGAAAGTACAATGTCTGGCTTACCCAAGTTATCGTATACACGTTCATCATCACGCTATGGCCTTTCACAAGTCATTGTGGTTTTTGAAGAAGGCACAGATATTTATTTTGCGCGTCAATTGGTAAGCGAGCGTTTGATATCAGCAAAAAGCCAATTGCCCACTTCACTCGAACCGAACTTAGGCCCTATTGCAACGGGGTTAGGTGAAATATTCATGTTTACCGTCGATGCTGAACTGGGCGCGACCAATGACGATGGCTCACTGATTACCCCAACCGATTTACGCTCAGTTCATGATTGGATTATTCGTCCACAACTTCTGCGTGTCCCTGGTGTGGTGGAAGTAAATCCTATCGGAGGTTTTAAGAAAGAGATCTTAATTGCACCTGATCCCGCAAAGCTACTTGCTTTCAATCTCACTTATCGAGATATTCTTAATGCAGTTGAACAGAATAATGCTAATCGTGGCGCAGGATTTATTGAACACAATGGTGCTCAATGGTTGATGCGTGTGCCTGGTCAAGCGAATGAAATTGATGCATTAAAAAATATCCTAATACAGACACACAATAGTGTTCCTTTACGCATTCGAGATGTCGCAACAGTTGAACAAGGTCAAGAATTAAGAAGCGGTGCGGCCACTCAAAATGGTCGTGAGGTTGTGATGAGTACGGTATTTATGTTGATCGGCGAGAATAGTCGTACCGTGGCAAGTGAAGTTGCACAAAAATTAGAAGACATCAAAGCAAGTTTACCTTCTGGCATTACTGCAACGGCTGTATACGATCGTACCAACTTGGTAGACAAAACATTGAAAACGGTACGCACCAATCTAGCTGAAGGGGCATTACTTGTTGTCGCTGTATTACTTTTACTTCTTGGGAATTTACGTGCAGCACTCATCACAGCGGCTGTGATACCTATTGCAATGTTAATGACAATCACTGGCATGGTAAAAAGTGGCGTCAGCGCTAATTTAATGAGTCTTGGCGCACTTGATTTCGGTTTGATTGTGGATGGCGCGGTGATTATTGTTGAAAATTGCATGAGACGTCTCAGTAGTGCTAACGACAGTCAAATGAATAACCTCCAAGAAAGACTTTCTATTGTATTTGAAGCCACTAAAGAAGTGATTCGCCCTGCACTGTTTGGTGTGTTTATTATTACCGCAGTTTATATTCCGATCTTTGCATTGACGGGCATTGAAGGAAAAATGTTTCATCCGATGGCCATTACAGTCGTCATTGCATTAATCAGTGCAATGATACTCTCCATTACTTTTGTCCCTGCTTGTGTTGCACTTCTATTTCGCGGCCCTGTACGTGAGAAGAAGAATCCAATTATTATTTTTTCACGTAGCCTCTATAAGCCCATCCTCAATATGGCTCTTAAATTAAGATGGTTGGTCATTTCAGCAGCGGTTGCTTTAGTTGGTATCAGTGGATTAGGCGCTTTACAACTAGGGTCTGAATTTATCCCAAATCTAGATGAAGGTGATATAGCCATGCATGCTTTACGTATTCCTGGCACATCGCTTAGCCAAGCAGTGAGTTTGCAAGAAGAACTAGAAAATCAAATCAAGAAAATGCCAGAGGTAGAACGCGTATTCACAAAAATCGGAACAGCCGAAGTTGCCACCGATGCAGTACCTCCAAGTGTTGCTGATAATTTCATCATTTTGAAACCACGTAATGAGTGGCCCAACCCGAATAAACCTAAGTCGCAAGTAGTCGAAGAACTAGAAGAATTAGTCACTCCTATCCCTGGAAATCGTTATGAATTTTTACAACCGATACAAATGCGATTCAATGAATTGATTTCCGGTGTTCGTGCAGAACTTGCAATTAAAGTATTTGGTGATGATTTTGACCAACTCATTGCCTTGGGTGAAGAAATTGAACACGCCATAATTGAAATAGAGGGGGCGTCAGATGTTTCTGCTGAACAAGCAACAGGGCTTCCAGTATTAACGATTGATCCGAACCGAGAAGCACTTGCACGATATGGTATCTCAATTCATCAACTGCAAGAGATTATTGCCACCTTTCAGGGAGGCACAGTTGTTGGTCAAGTATACGAGGGGGATCAACGAGCTGATATTGTAGTAAGACTCCCAGAGTCCATTCGATCTAATCCAGATTTACTTAAAAATCTTCCTATTCCACTCGCTTCTGATAGTTATGTGCCATTAGGCGAATTGGTTTCGATTAACTTAGATATGGGCTATAATCAAATTTACCGAGAAAATAGTAAACGACGTGTTGTAGTAACAGCAAATGTAAGAGGACGTGATCTTGGCTCATTTGTTAATGAAGTCCAGCAAGTTGTCTCTGAGGATATTGAGATACCAGCAGGTTACTGGGTCGAGTATGGCGGCACATTTCAGCATTTACAATCTGCAGTTAACCGACTCTCTATTGTTGTGCCAGCCACCTTATTCATCATTCTTGTTACTTTGGTGGTGGCATTGGGTTCAATTCGAGATGCTTCGATTATATTTTCTGGTGTGCCTTTAGCCTTGACGGGTGGTGTTGCTGCGTTACTGCTTCGAGACATTCCATTTTCAATTTCTGCCGCAGTTGGTTTTATTGCACTTTCTGGTGTCGCCGTACTTAATGGACTAGTAATGGTCTCATTCATTCGAGATTTACGAGCAAATGGCCAAGCGCTAGATGATGCAATCATCAATGGCGCGCTAACACGCTTACGCCCTGTTCTCATGACGGCATTAGTTGCATCATTAGGATTTGTACCAATGGCTTTGAATACGGGAATCGGCTCTGAAGTTCAACGCCCTTTAGCTACCGTTGTGATCGGTGGCATTATTTCATCCACAATCTTGACATTAATCGTTCTACCTGCTTTGTATAAAATTGTGCACTGGAAAAAATAAATGAAACAAGTACAAATCAATACAATCCTAGAACGTCCAAAGTTGTTCAGCTACAGCCAAGACTTTTAGGGGTATAAATAGGGGCACAATAATTTTCAGAATTTCCATTTGTATAAAGGAAACAAACACTTATAAGGTTGGTAAAGTAGCTACCGCCTCCACCAAAACATCTGATGCTTGGTCTACAACGTACTGATTAGCAAGTTAATTTCTCATTGCTAAGAGGTGCGGTAGACCATGCGGAAGACCAAAACAAGTACTCAATCCAACTACACATTCATCAAGCGCAACGTCTTTTACTTCTCGAGACGTGTTCCAGAAGACCTTCAGCATCACTATCAGCGACCCAGAATAGTCCGTTCACTACGCACTAAGCAGCCTGAAGAGGCAGCCACTGCCGCACAATTACTCAGTAATCAGCTAGAGCAGCTTTGGTTTCAGCTGCGGCTACAAAAACAAACTGAACAACTTTCTAGCCTCAGCCAATTCCAGCAGCAGAGTAGCCAATTCACTCTTGAGCAAGCATTGGCTTACTACCTTGAGCAAAAAGGCAAAACTAGAAGTCAGCTATTTCATAAGCATGCCACGCTCTATGTCAGTTACCTACAGGCTGCAGTGCCTAATAAAACTAAACTCAAAGACTTCACTACTAGAGACGCCCTCACCTTTCGTAATTGGCTACAGGCTAAAGGTTTAAGCAATGCCTCTGTACATAAATCCTTTGCCAACATTCGAGCCATCTTCAACTTTGTCATTCAAGAACATGCCTTAGAATTTAGAAATGTATTTAAAGGTATGCAGCTACCAAGCGAGAAGGATGATGCGAAGAAACGCCTACCAATAGCTATAGCCGATATAAGACTTATCCAGAGCTGCTGTAAGGCTGCAGATGATGACATGAGATGGCTAGTTGCACTTATCAGTAACACTGGTCTGAGGCTGTCAGAAGCCGCTGGCTTGATGCTGAATGACCTATGCTTAGACGAAGAAGTACCGCATGTCTTTATTCGCCCACACAAGCACAGACCACTTAAAACTAGAAGTAGTGAACGAGTTATACCACTAGTAGATGCATCACTCTGGGCAGCTCAGCAGATTAAGCAGAACGTACAAGCAAGTGACTATTGTTTCTCACGTTACTGCAACTCAAAAGGCTGTAATGCTAACTCAGCAAGTGCTGCTTTGAATAAATGGCTTAAGGTAGTGACTAGGAACAAGGATTACGTTCTGCATGGTCTACGTCATAGTTTTAGAGACAGACTACGTGCAGTCAACGCACCTATTGAGATGATTGATAGACTGGGTGGTTGGAGTTTAAAGACTGTTGGGCAAGGTTATGGTGATGGGTATCAGCTAGAGCAGATGCATCTTACGATGAAGATGTTACGTGTTGAGTAGTATTCGTATTCTTAATCGAGTATTTTGATGACGTGGTTAAGCTACAACAGCAACGAGGAGATTGATTATGATAGATAGACTTGCGAGAGTTTTAGATTAGATTTTATTTATATTTTTACCAGGGTGGCAATTAATGAATAAAAATAAAAATGATGAATATCAAGCATTATTGTTTTTAATAAAAAAACACCTCGCTACTGCTTTTATAATATTAATATCAATCTCAGTTTTTGGCTGTGCATCAATGAAGTCCACTGTTGTGGAAGAGAGATACACAATCTCCGATACAGACCTCTGCCAAAATCTTATTGCTGATTATGAGGAAATTTACCAAGCATCTCAAAATCCTTCAGAATTTTCACCAGAAGATTTAGAGTATTATCAGGTCTTAGCAGATGAGATACTGAGAAGAAATCTTGATTACTCTAAATGTGACGAACTAACTGCTAATGCTTTCGGTAAAAGCGTTAAAAAAGCATTGGTCGTAACAGGAGTATTCATTCTCTACGCATTGGCAGCACAAGGTTCTAACGGGGGTGATTACAGTTACTCTGATAATGACTGGGACTGGGACTATCAGCCGGGAAATAATCAGTGGGTTTGCAGAGGTATTCAAACTGGTCAATATGCTGCTTTAGCTAACTGTGCATATGACCAAAAAGATGATGATAGATGGCCTAATTGATTGGTTCTTGGTCATCATGCTCTTCATCACTTAGATTAAGTTTTCTATGCTGGGAAGTTAGGTAAAAGAAGACGGCTATGCAGCGCATACGGAGCGCAAGTGTATGTATGCAATATGCTGCCTCACCTACGGCAAATACCTCTCAAACCTCCTCAGATGCTCTCTAAGCCGTTTTCTTGTAATTAGACTACGTATCCATAGGTTTTATAAGATATGCTCTTAAACTAAATCTAAATGAGTTACAGATAATATTAGTGAATTCTAATATAGCATACTCTCACCACTGTGCTCTGGAAACCTATTCAGAAACAATGACTTAAAAGCAGACTTCCTTTTGAAATGGCTTAGCGTTGCCTGACCTTTTTCAAACCGAGCTTTTTAGTACGTGAGCAGCACCATATATACCTAAGAGTACGCTACTACCTCCCCAGCCCATGCTTCGCATAGCAGCTCATGGAAACTGGATTTATTACAG
>Ga0209199_1005459_pt1 | contig 11115 bp, 8 predicted proteins | sample COGITO_mtgs_1105_7_FD_184805 | JGI IMG/M metagenome (GOLD analysis project Ga0209199, IMG submission 184805) | Pelagic marine microbial communities from North Sea - COGITO_mtgs_110523 (SPAdes) (version 2) | ecosystem: Environmental > Aquatic > Marine > Epipelagic ...
TGGAATTGAAGACTTATTTGTGAATTATCTTTTCTTTCCATTTGATTTTTTGAGAATTACTGAACTAGACAATTGGTGGATTGCTAATTTCATGACTTGGATTTCTGTCGTTGTATTTATCTGTGCTTTTACGTACTGGATGTTGCAATTAAAAAAGTTTGATGACAACAAAGAAGAAGACAGGTCTATATCTGCACATTCTTTTTTATAAATCGAAACCTAAATCTTTTCTGTAGTACATACTGTCAAAATTAATTTTTGAAGAGCTCTTGTATGAATTATCTAAAGCCTGCTGAAAGTTATCCCCAAATGAAGTAATAGCCAACACTCTTCCTCCGTTTGTGTATACGCTATCCTCTTTTTGAATAGCTCCTGCATGATAAACTGTCGAATCAACAACACGGTCTATGCCTGTTATTTTAAATCCTTTGTTATAATTACTAGGGTACCCTCCTGAAACCAAAACAACTGTAGCGGCTGATCTATTATCAATTTTTAGTTCAATTTTATCTAATGTTTTGTGTTTAAAAGATTGAAATATTTCAACAAAATCATTTTGAATTCTAGGCAAAACAACTTCTGTTTCTGGATCTCCCATTCGAACATTATATTCAATAACTTTTGGTTCGTCATTAACATTAATTAATCCTATAAAAATAAAGCCTTGGTACTCAATTTCATCTTTTTTAAGACCTTTTACTGTAGGAATAATTATATTTTGTTCGATTTTATTTAATAGCTCGTTGTTCGCAAATGGAACTGGGGATATGGCTCCCATACCTCCAGTGTTTAAGCCAGTGTCTCCTTCTCCGATTCTTTTATAATCTTTGGCCGTTGGAAGCACTTTGTAGTTTACGCCATCTGTTAACACAAAACAACTCAATTCTATTCCGTCTAGAAACTCTTCAATTACTACTTTAGAGCTTGCTTTTCCAAACTTTTCGCCGACTAACATTTCTCTTAACTCGTTGTTTGCTTCATCCAAATTATCCATTATTAAAACTCCTTTTCCAGCGGCTAAACCGTCAGCTTTTAAAACATAGGGAGGGGTAAGTGTTTTTAAAAATTCTAGGCCTTCATTTAGATTGTCTTTTGTGAATGTTGCATAAGATGCTGTCGGGATATTATGACGTATCAAAAACTTTTTTGCAAAATCTTTACTCCCTTCTAAACTTGCTGCCTTTTTTTTGGGGCCTATAATAGCTATTGATTTTGTTTGTATATCTTTTGCGAAGAAGTCGTGTATTCCATTAACTAAAGGGTCCTCTGGTCCAACAACTATCATACTGATTTCAAGTTCAAGAGATATTCTTTTCACTTCTTCAAAATCATTGATGTTTATTGGAATATTAGTCGCTATTTGTTGTGTGCCAGAATTTCCAGGGGCAACATATAGCCTCTTGGTTAATTTACTATTTGCTATTTTTAATGCAAAAGCGTGTTCTCTTCCGCCAGAACCAAGTATTAGTATGTTCATCGATTTTTTTTGTAAAAATACTGTATATGTAATTATTAAAAAAAAGAAAAAGACAACTAATATGCTTTCTCTTCCCCAATAAAAGAATTTGTTATTGTCCTAATTATAATTTTTATATCCAACAATAATGACCAATTTTCTAAATAAAATATGTCAAGTCTTATTCTGTTTACAATGTCAGATTCTTTTTGTACCTCTCCGCGAAATCCACTAACTTGTGCTAACCCAGTTATACCTGGTTTAATTGAGTGCCTTAGCATATATTTTTCTACAGATTTAAAGTACCTGTCATTTTCTTTAGTCATATGAGGTCTAGGCCCAACCACGGACATGTCTCCCATAAAAACATTAATAAACTGAGGCATTTCGTCTAAACTTGTCTTTCTCAAAAATTTACCAACTCTTGTTACTCTAGGGTCTCCTTTACTTGCTTGTTTTATGTCTGCTTGATTATTTACTATCATAGATCTAAACTTAAAGCAATAAAACTCATCGTAATTAATTCCATTTCTAATTTGTTTAAAAAAAATAGGGCCGTTTGACTCTTTTTTAATAAATAAAGCAATAATAGGGGTTAACCAGCTTAATATAAAAACAATTACAAATGTTGAGATTATTAAATCTAAAAGTCTTTTAAAAAATATATTTACAGAATCACTTAAAGGTGCTTTTCTTAGAGATAAAATAGGAATAGCATCATAAGTTTCATAAATAAGTTTTTTAGAGTTTAATTTTGTTCTGTTTGGGATAAACTTTATCACTTTTAAATTATTGTCAGAAAACTTTATCAGTGCTTTAAGTTCTAAATCGGTAATTTGTTCAAGTGAACAATATATTTCATCAACATTATTTTCTTTAATAAATTTAAGACATTCATTTATAGAGTCGTTATTTACTGACAAAAAAGTTTTCTTATGAATGTAACCTGCTTCTTTTTTAGTTTTAAAAAAAAACTCTAAATTTTGAGCTTCTGGGCTGTTTCCTATTATTACAGTTTTTCGATTATTTCCCCCAAAATCAGATCTAAATTTTTTAATAGAATAGTAACTTAGTAGCTTAATTAAAATTATTAAAATTGAGTTAAGGCTTAGAATTTTAATTACTAATCCAGTCTCAATATATAAATCTGAAAAAAGGCCTACAAAACAAAAAAAGGATAAAGAAAATAATATAATCTGATTAAAAAGAAGGTTTAAAAGCTTAACAATATTTGTATATCTGTATACATAGTAAAATTTATTAAAAACAGATATTAAAATCCATAGAGATGAAATTGTTATAAAATGCTTTAATTCAAATTCGGAATAGAGGTATAAAGTAAAAAGATTAAATAATAAAAAATTAATTATTGCCAAATCAATTAAATATGATAACGGAGTTATTAATCCTGAATACCTTCCCTGTTTAAAATTCATAATCTATTAACAATTTTGATAATTTTGCTTAATGTAGTTATACTAGAAATTAACGTTAAATTAAAAGCAAAATTGCTCAGGCTTAGGAAAACTTAATATAATATTCTGTAAGTTTATTTATAAAGTTAGCAAGTAAGTGGTGTTTTTTATAAAAAGCATGTGCGTTTTGCCCTAATTGTTTCCTTTTTGAGTTATTTTCAATTAATGTACATATTTTAGTGCTCATTTGTTCAATGTTCATGTTTTTAATAATATATCCGTTAAATCCGTCTACAACTAAATCTCTATTGCCGTCAGTATCTGTCAAAATACAAGGCACTTTTAAGCTCATACTTTCAATAACAGAAAAAGGCATCCCTTCATATCTTGAAGTTGAAACATATATTTTTGAATTCTTTAGAATTGACAAGACTCTTTTTCTAGGAATCCAGGGAAGTATTGTTATTCTATCTTCTAAACTATAATCAGAAATAATTTGGTTAATTTTATTTAATGATGGACTGTATTCACCAGCGCCTATAATGTATAAATGAGTTTCTTTGTATCTTTTGCTTACTAATAAAAAAACCTCTAAAAGCATTTCAAGGTTCTTTTGATACGATGGTCTTGCTATTGTACATATATAATTTGAGTGGATTTGGTTGGGGTCTAATTCATTTGAATCAACTGGGTTTACAGCATTGTTTAGAACAAGTGCTTTGGAGGGTTTAAACCCAACAGTATTTATCGCGAGGTTTTTTTCAGAATTCGAGGTCGCTAATAAAATTGTATTCCTTGTTATAAGGCATTTCTCAATTAATATGTACATTTTTTTTTTAAAATAATTTTGTGTGCTTAAAAAAGAAAACGCATGAGGAGTATAAAGAATTTTAATCTGAAAAAAAAGACCCGCTAGTCTAGCTAAGACCCCTCCTTTTGAGCTATGGGCATGAATTAGATCAGGTTTTTCAATCAATATAATATAAACACATTTTATTAAAGCTAGTAAATCAAATAATAGGTTAATTTCTCGGGCTATACTTATTGAGTAACATTTTAATAAATTCCCCTTGGAATCATAAAAACTTTGTTCACTTGTTAATGGCTGAGACACAATAATATTTTCAATATTCTCGGAGTTGATATTTTCTGTAATTTGCCTAGCATATATGTCTACTCCACCTACAGAGTGAAGTAAGTGTAAAATTTTTATTTTTTTAACATTACTCATCCAGGGAAGGTTTTTTTGATCTAACAATAATACAAAAGATAATTGCAAAAATGAAAACCCCGATTACTCGGTAAAAATTATTATATATAGTAAGAAATATGGCGAGGGTTAAAAATAATAAAAAGTTAGTGTCAGAAAATAATGACTCTTTATATAAATAATAAAGAAAAATTAAAAATAAGGCAAGACCAATTATCCCTTGAGTCAATAAAATATCTAAGTATTGATTGTGAGAATTAAATTGCTCTTGAATAAACCAGTTTCTTTTATTTAAATCGTCTATTTCTTCATATTTTTTTAACAACTGAATTTTAACCCCCTTAAATCCATGGCCAAAAAGTAGCTGGTTTTTATTTAAAACTGAATAGGAATATTTCCAAATTAAATATCTTGGTTCTTGTGTTAAAATTCTTTCAAATATTGAACTGTTGGTTTTATATTCCGTGTCTAATATTCGTTTAGAAAGATTAGGGCTTTTTAAGAAAAACAAAAAAGTAAAAAGGGCTAAAGATAAAAGCGTAAGAAGCTTATATTTTTTATACATTTTTAATTGAACATAATATAGCAATACGATAACGGTTGTTATAATAGCTATTCTTGCTGAAATCAAAAAAACAAATGAGCCAAAAATTATTGCTAAAAACAAGAATACTTTTTTATTCATTTTAAAGAACCTGTCCATTACAAGTATCAGGCTTATTACGCACAATAAACCTAAATATAATCTTTGAAGAGGTAGGGTGTCATTTATTATAGGTCCATTTGAAAAATTAAAAGATCCTGTTTCTATAATTATTGATGTAATCTTGATTAAAGAATAAATAACAGCAAATAGTGATCCAAAAATAATTCCAGACTTTAGTTGTTCTAATGCATTCCTTTTTAAGCCAAATGAAAGGATAAGAAGTAACAAAATTTGAAATAACTTTTTTATAACATTAAGGTCCTCTAAAAAATGCCCTAAAAATATGGACTTAAATAAAACAAATAACAAGAAAGCTGCAAAACAAACTATTGGTTTTTTAAGTATGTTCTTAATAAATGATTGCTTGTCAATTACAAAAGGAAATAATAAAACCAACAAAATATTAATTCCATTTGGAATAGCGTAAAACCTGTTGCCAATAAAGGAAAGGGAAAAACAAAGAACAAAAAAAAGCATCGAATATGTCTTGTGTAGATTTAGGTTCATTTGTAAGTTTTTGATTTTAGAAATGTTATTGCTTTTACTGGGACAATAAGCAAAATTAAATTTCTTATAATTCCAAAAATAGGAACAAGGCCAAAATAAAAATTGTCTATCAGTACTCGAATTCTATTATATACCTGTTCAGTTCTTTTTTGGTTTGAAATTGAATTTTCAGACATGATATAATCCAATAATATTTCAGGATAATTTTCTGCTTTATAGCGCTTTATTATCTTAAAAAAGAAGGCATAGTCTTCTGAAGATTTTCTGTTTGTTGGGTAATTACCAACCTCAGTAACAACCTCTGATCTGAAAACAACTGAGGGGTGCATAAACGTGTTGTTAAAATACATTTGAGACTTTATATCATTATACTTTATGGGGTGTTTTAAATTAAATTTAAAGGTTTTGTTTTCATCTAAAACTCTGGCCCAGCATCCTAAAAGCTTAACTTCTTTGTTTTTTTTCAAGTAGTTAAGTTGTTTTGTAAACTTGTTTTTATGGCACAAATCCCCACAATCTAATCTTCCAATAAACTCATATTTGCTTTTCAACGCAAACTCAAGGCCTAAGTTAAGAGCAATTTCTATTCCAGAGTTACTGGCTAATACCTTGAAAAAAGTTCTGTATTTGCAAATTAACCTATCTTTTAAGGGCTTTTCGTCACTGCCATCATCAATAATTATTATATCTACATTCGTTTCTTCATCTATAGATAAAAGGCTGTTTTGTAAGCCTTCAACATTATTGTAGTGAGGAATAATAATTATTATACTACTTTGCATTATTGCGTTTAAGTTTTGTAATTGAAAAAATTAGTGAAAGGCATATCCAAAAGCCATATATTCTAAAAGTATCAATTTTTAACCAATTTAAAAGAAAGCCAATCATTGAAACAAAAATTATTATTGAGATAATGTTGTTTTTAACCTTCATTTCATTGTAGCACCAAATCAATATATGAGCTATAAATAACAAAAAAATGGCAAGTCCAATAATTCCTGTCTCGGCAACTAATCTTAAATACAAATTATATCCTGGCGGAAAACTTCTATCATTTTGGTTTAAGTAAATTAATTTAAACTCCCAATTGTTTCGTTTAGACCAACTAGGATACTTAGATCTTGATTCAAATGCCTGTTGCCCATAACCCACCCCTATTATGGGGTTTTCTAGAAATACTTTATACAGAGCGTACTGAATCCCAAACCTAGATTTGTTAGATACTGCGTGGTCAGTGTCATTTAACTTAAAAGAGTGTATTTCGTTCTGGACATAATTAAAGATTTTTGGGCCTGAAATAATCGACGTAATCGTAAGGATTATTGCAAGTGATATTAGAACTTTAGAAAAAATGTTTTTATACTTTCGAATTTTTGAAATAACAATAATAAAAACTGCAGACTGTACCAAAATAATAAAGAGTGCTGATCTTGAGCCTGAAATTATAGCCAGAATTATAACTAGTACAGCGGGAATAAAATTATAATATTTCTTTGTTGTTAAAGTATAACTTGCCATCCAGGCGAAAATAGTTATTAGATACATCCCTAGTGCTGGAGTTTCGTAGGTTATTGAAGAAATCCTTCGGCCCCTTAAATCAACTTTTGCTTCAACAAATGGGATATAATCATAAAGGTTTAAGACCGATTTCTTAAGGAAAATTAAATCAAATTTAACTATCAATATTTCAATTAACGAATAAGATAATACTACGATAAAAGAAAATAGCATTGCGCTCCTAATTTTTAAAAGCAATTTACTTTCATTTACATTGATAAAAACATTGTAAAAAATTATTGGCAAAATAAATGCAGCAATAATAAGAGAGACAAATTGTCTAAAAAACCTATAATATCCAGAGGTTTGCTTAAAAAAATAATTTGATATCTCTGCACTGTTAAGGCTAGTTGTTACAACTGCCCAAATCAAAAAAAGCAATAAAAAATAAAATATTAAACTATGCAGCGGTAGTTTAATGTTTTTTTTAAATATTAACAGAGCAAAAGGGGCAATGAAAAATAATAAACAAGCATCCCTGTGGTACTCCCCCAAAAAACTTAATCCATCCCAGGAATTAAAAGGAATAAAAAAAACACCTAACAAAATTAGGATAAAAGAAGAGTTTATTATGTTTGGCTTTGTTTTCAAAAATTAATTTAATAAATAAAAGTTTTAACATTATCAAGATATAGTACTGTTGCTGACGCTGATGCTTTTGCAAAAATAAAGCTTAATGAAGTCCCTACTGCTGCGCCTACCATGCCAAATTCAGGAATTAAAATTAAATTTAATATTACATTAATAATCAAAGAAATGAATAAAATCATGTTTAGTTTTTTTTGTCTTCCTGTCATGTTTAAATAAAGGGCTGAAGGCCCAAAAATAGAATTAAAAAGTTGAGCTAAAAGAAGTATTAAAAAAGCATTTTTAGCTAGTATATACCTTTCTCCAAACATAAGTAAAATGGATTCTGAAAAAAGAAAAACTATGACTAGAAATGGAATGCATATCGCTAAACTAATTCGTGTTGCTTTTCTTATCATTGATTTTAACTCTAAGAAGTTTTTATCATTATAAATTTGTGCAATTTTTGGAGCAATTACTATATTAACCGAGATTAAAGCTAATGAAGTTACTGTTGCTATTTTTACAGCAACTGAATAGTAAGCAATTGTTTCAAATGAATCAAAAGACCCAAGAAAAAGGATGTCAATGCTTTGCATTAAAAAATAAGAAATTGCGCTTAACGCCATAGGGTAGGATGTTTTAAATATGTCTTTTATTGAGTAAACTTCGCTTGTTGCGTGTGGTGTTTGTTTTTTTAAAAAAAGAATAAAAACTATTGCAGTACTGATAACAAATAATAAAACAAAACTGTATACAAAGCATTTGACTAAATATTCAGGCTTTCCTATTGAGTAAATAATAACAGAAAAAAAGAAAAAAGGGGTATATCTAATTATATTTCTAAATAGTTCCGAGATAAGAGTGTGCTTTAAAGCTCTTATGGTGTCAATATTAAGCATTGTAATAGAATAAAATAAAAGTCCTTGAAATGCTAGGTTGATCAAATTATAAGACTCTGGCTTATTAAAAATTTTGTTTATCTCTTGTTCAGAAATTAAAAGAATTGGGATATATAAAATGGCACATATTATAAATATTAGTGATGTCATCTTAAAATATATCCTTTTGAGTTGACCTGAGGACTTGCTAGAGGTTAAAATTCCTGAGTAATAAATTATAGCCTGGTCAGTCCCAAGAATTGATATACCGCTTAAAATCATCATGGCTGATCGAACAAAATCATATTGCCCTACAAGATCTGCAGAGTAATAATTAGTTAAAAATAATGAAAGAAAAAACATTAATCCTACCCCTGCGAATCTTAAAACCAGAACATTTAAACTATTTGCTGTTAATTTGGAATAGGGCATAAGTAATATTATGAAGTTGTATTACTTTTTTTCTAAATTATCAAGGAAATTGTAACTACTTTTAAGAATTTGAAAACAGATAAAGACAAGGCAAAATAATAATGGGTAAAAGATTATTTTATTATCCCTCAGCCTATTGTTTTGTACTAATAAGTCAGAGTTGTTAATAACAACGACTGTATTGTTTGAGTAAATTTTTTCTTCTTTTAAATCTTCTATTTCATTTAATAAATCAATTTTAGTTTTTATCAATTCGTGAAAGTATAGAGTCTTACTGTCAATATAAAACTGAGAGTTCTTAGTAGTAGAGGCGGGGTCGCTAGTGTATTTTGAAATTAAATTATCTATTTGAGTAATTGTATTTTCGTTATCAAAAATTCTGTCTGAAATACTATTAATTTTTCTAAGTTTTAATTTTGTGAATAGTGGGTTTGTGTTTAAAAAATCAATGAGTTTATTTACAGACTCTCTTTCTGCTAAAGAACTAAAAGTACAAGTTAATGAGTGATAAGTGTAGTCTGAGATAAAACTATTTGTCATTGAAAGGTTGTCGTCAAAATTTAAGTTTTCAAACAAAGTTTTTATTTCATTAGCATTAAATTCCTTGCTTTCAATTATTTCTTGCAAATTAATTACTGGAGATATTTTGAGCTCAAAAAGATCTATCTCTTCACCAATCATTCCGATTTCATTAAAAAACTCTAGGTCGTTGGCTTCAATTTTTTGATTAATCAAAGAGACTGCATCATAAATATAATTGACCGCATCAAAATTTACTTTTAATAAAATAGTTGCTTCTTTATCCGGGTCATTTTTATTTCCGCTTACAAAGGCTATGATTATTCCAGTGATTATTAATGCTAAAAAAGTTTTCCATTGATTTGATAAATATTTGACACTTTTAAATAAAAAGAGTAATTGTTTTAAAAAAAAGGATTTAATGGAGTTTATCAGGACAACTAAATCCATTTCTCCTTGAGGCTGCGTGTTACTCATAATTTATATGTTAGTATGGGCTTGTTTCCCTTGTTGTTAATGACTTAACGAATAATAAGTGGGTTTATTTTAACTACATTAAACTTTTTTCTTCTGTAAACGCCAAAAGAACATTTGCGATTTTTCTGTCATTGGCTAATTTAGGTATTTTAAACTGTCCGCCTAGTTTATTTTGTGATCTCATATAATTGTTAAACCCTCCTTTTTGTATTATGTTGATTTTTAAAGGCTGTAAAACTTTTCCTTGAACTAAGTCTTTATAGTATTTATTTTCTTTTTGCATTGCCTTGTCTAGGGTCTTTGCAAACAACTTTGTGTTTGTTTTCTCAGAGTCTATTTCTATAAACCATTCATGATATGGAAGCTCGTTTGTTGTATTTACTTGAGGGGCAACTGTAAACTCTGTGATTAAAACGTTTAAGATTGAGCATGTTTGTTGAATAGCGTTTTCAACATCCTTTACTATAACGTGCTCGCCGAAAGCAGAAATAAAATGCTTAACTCTCCCTGTAACTAGAATTTTATGTGGGGTTAGTTGAGTAAACATTATTGTGTCTCCGGTGTTATATGCCCACAGTCCTGCATTAGTAGATATTATTAATACGTAATTAGTGTTTAGCTTAACGCCCTTAACTGTAATTCTTTTATTTATATTTTGGTTAAAGTCCTCGACTGAAATAAACTCATAAAAAATTCCTGAATTAAGGAGCAATAATAAGTCTTTACTTTTTTGGGAGTTTTGAAAAGCAAAAAAACCTTCGCTTGCGGGATAAAACTCAATACTATCTACTTTTCTTCCAATTAGATCAACAAATTTTTCCTTGTAAGGCTCATAGTTGACTCCTCCATAGATAAATAAATTAAAATTTTTAAAAACCTCTCCAATTTTTTTTCCCTTTGCTTTCTGGATTCTTTCAAAATACATTTGTACCCACGATGGAATTCCGCCAATAATTCTCATATCTTCATTAATGGTTTCTTCAATTATTTTGTCAACTTTTGTTTCCCAATCTTCAATACAGTTTGTTTCCCAAGTGGGAAGCCTATTTGATTGCAAGTATTTAGGCACATGATGGGCTGATATTCCTGAAAGTCGACCTGTTTTAATGGTACCTTCAAAGTTAAGAGCTGGGCTGCCTTGCAAAAAAATTAATTTTCCAGACAGAAACTCTGTGTTTCCTGTTTCGTTTATATAACAAAGCATCGCGTTTTTGGATGCATTAAAATGTTCGGGCAAACTTTCTTTTGTAATTGGAATATACTTTATGCCGGAAGTTGTTCCTGAAGTTATTGCAAAATAAACAGGAAGGCCTTTCCATAGTATGTTCTTTTCTCCTTTTTTTATTAGTTCTATGTAGGCTCTAAACCCTTCATAATCTCTTACTGGT
>Ga0209199_1005470_pt1 | contig 11096 bp, 11 predicted proteins | sample COGITO_mtgs_1105_7_FD_184805 | JGI IMG/M metagenome (GOLD analysis project Ga0209199, IMG submission 184805) | Pelagic marine microbial communities from North Sea - COGITO_mtgs_110523 (SPAdes) (version 2) | ecosystem: Environmental > Aquatic > Marine > Epipelagic ...
TTGCTAGGTCTTTTGTCATCGATCCATTTTCAACACAATCAATACAAACTTTTTCTAATGTAGTTGAAAATTTAATCAAATCTTCATTACCATCTAATTTTCCTCTATGAGCCAAACCTCTAGTCCATGCAAAAATTGATGCAATCGGATTTGTAGAAGTTTCTTTACCTTCTTGATGCATTCTATAGTGTCTAGTTACAGTTCCATGAGCCGCTTCAGCTTCCATAGTCTTTCCATCAGGTGCAAGAAGAACACTTGTCATTAACCCTAATGATCCATAACCTTGAGCCACAGTATCAGATTGAACATCACCATCATAATTCTTACAAGCCCAAATATATTTACCACTCCATTTCATTGCGCAAGCAACCATGTCATCAATTAGTCTATGCTCGTAAGTGATGTTAAGCTTATCAAAATCAGATTTAAATTCTTTATCAAAAATATTCTGGAAGATATCTTTAAATCTACCATCATAAATCTTTAAAATAGTATTTTTAGTAGAAAGATACACAGGCCATTTTTTAATTATGCCATAGTTAAAGCAAGATCTTGCAAAGTCTTCTATAGATTTATCTAAATTGTACATAGATAAAGCAATTCCTGGTCCAGGAAAATTAAAGACCTCATATTTAATTTCATCACTACCATCTTCTGCTGTCCATTTAACTTCCATTTTACCTTTACCAGGTACTTTAAAATCTGTTGCCCTATATTGATCTCCAAAAGCATGTCTTCCAATAATTAAGGGATCTGTCCATGTTGGAACAAGTTTTGGAATATTTTTACAAATTATGGGCTCTCTGAAAACTGTACCTCCAAGAATATTTCGAATAGTTCCGTTTGGAGATCTCCACATTTTTTTTAACTTGAACTCTTCAACACGTGCTTCATCTGGAGTAATTGTTGCACATTTTATGCCAACGTTATGTTCTTTAATTGCCTTAGCAGAATCTATAGTTATTTGATCAGATGTATCATCACGGCTTTTCATGCCAAGATCATAGTATTTAATATCTAAATCTAAATATGGTAAAATCAGTTTACTTTTAATGAATTCCCAAATGACTCTAGTCATTTCATCACCGTCTAGTTCAACAACTGGATTTTTAACCTTTATTTTAGCCATAAATGAATAATATATAATAGTAATTGTAATTCAGTGCTTTATATACATATTAATAAAAAATTATCAAATAGAAGCTTATGTTAGAAAAAATTTTCCCAAAAATTCATTCTGAAGGTTACAAATTTTTAGCTATAGCTATTATTCTAACAATTTTTCTATACTTCCTAAGTACCTTTCTGGGATTAGTTGGCCTAGTATTATCTATATGGGTATATTATTTTTTTAGAGATCCTGAACGGATTTCAATAAATGATGAAAATTACCTAACAAGTCCAGCAGATGGCGAGGTTTTAATGGTTCATGAGGTTGATGGACCAAAGGAGCTTGGTTTAGAAGATAAAAAATTCACTAAGATAAGTATTTTTATGAACGTATTTGATTGTCACGTAAATAGAACACCTTGTGAAGGTAAAATTTCAGAAATACTTTATAAGCCTGGAAAATTTTTAAATGCATCACTTGATAAAGCAAGCGAAGACAATGAAAGAAATTATTACAAGATAACGAATAACCATGGAGAAGAAGTTATTGTTGTTCAGATTGCAGGTTTAATTGCCAGAAGAATTGTATGTGAATCTTCAAAAGATCAAGAGTTGCAACAAGGTGAAAGAATCGGAATGATAAGATTTGGAAGTAGGGCTGATGTTTATTTTGAAAATTATGAAACATTAGTTAAAGTAGGACAAAAGACAATTGCTGGTGAAACACTATTAGCTAAAAAGTAGCTTATGGAACAACCTAAAAATAATTTTAAGATTGTATCAGACAAAAAAGCTAGAATGCTTTTACCTAACGCACTGACATTAATAAATGTGTGTATTGGATTAAGTTCTATTAAATTTGCTTTAGATGAAAAATTTGAACTATCTATTATAGCTATTATATTTGCAGCAATTTTTGATACATTAGATGGCAGAGTTGCAAGGATGTTGAAAGGAACTTCTTTGGTTGGAAAAGAATTAGACTCATTAGCAGATTTAATTAGTTTTGGCGTAGCACCAGCTTTTATAATGTATTTCTGGTCTTTAAATAATTTAGGTAAATTTGGTTGGTTACTCACGATGATTTTTGTAGTTTGTGTTGCTCTTCGACTTGCAAGATTTAACGTGAGTTCAAACTCGGAGCCATCATGGAGAGATAATTATTTTGAAGGAGTACCGTCACCAGCAGGTGGAATTTTGGTATTGATGCCGTTAATATTAAGTCTAAGTGAGATAAATTTAATCAAAATTAACTACGATATAGTAGTACCAACATTCTTTATTTTGATTTCATTTTTACTGATAAGTAAAATTCCAACATTTGCTTTTAAAAAAATTTCAATACCACGCCACTTGACAATTTTTGCATTGTTTGGTGTTGTTTTATTTTTTGGACTTTTGTTGATATATACATTTAAAGTTTTAGTCATTTGTGGGTTAATCTATATTTGCTTAATTCCATTTGGATACTTTAGTTACCAAAAGATTTATAAACAGAAAATTTTAAGTGGTGAAAATCATGATAATGAAGATCTTGAAGACATACTGTAGATGAAAAAAAATGTAATTATATCTCTGGCTGATTCAAATTATTTTGAATTACTTAATGAATTGGTCGATTCTATTAAAAGTTTTGAAAAAAGCAAAGATACAGCAATCTGTATTTTAGATGCCGGTTTGTCTGAGCAACAAAGAGATATATTATCTAGAAAAGTTGACGAAATTAAATCAGCAGAATGGGATATTGACGTTTCAACATTTAAAGTCAAAGGAAGAGAGTGGTTAAAGAGTCAAGTATCTAGAGCATTTTTACCAAAATATTTCCCTAACTATGAGAAGTATTTGTGGATCGATGCAGATGCATGGGTTAACTCGTGGGATGCTATTGAATTATATTTTAAAGGGTGTGAAAATAACAAACTTTCAATATCAACCTCTGCTGATAGAGCTTATGGGAGAGTTCTAAGGGCAGATTGGGTTTTTGGAAGTTTTGCAAGAATAAAATCTCAAAATTACAAACATGCAAAATCATCTGGTTTTTCAGAAAAAATTGCAAGAGAAGTAGCTCTTAAACCTCATTTAAATATTGGAGTATTTGCCTTAGAAGCAAATGCTTCTCATTGGAGTGTATGGCAAAAAAATTTGAAATTGGCATTAAAAAAAGGAAGAATTTGGGGCTCTGAACAAATTGCAATGAACATAACCATTTACTCAGACAATCTATCAGTAGAAATACTTCCAGCATATTGTAACTGGACTCAAATTGGTTATCCTGGAATAAAATTTGACAAAGAAAGAAACACACTGGTAGAACCATATTTACCTAATCACGAAATCGGTATTGTTCATTTTGCTGGAAAACATAATGATCAAATTAGGAATGACAAAAATTTTGTTTCTAAAATTGAGACAGTAGATGGTGAAATAATTAATAAAAAATTAAGATTTAGTAAATAATTGAAAAAAAATAGAATTTCCAAAAACTGGATCAACAAACAAAAAAGAGATATTTATGTTAGACAATCTCAGGTAGATGGTTATCGAGCTAGATCTGCATATAAGTTAATAGAAATAGATGAAAAATTTAAAATATTAAAAAACGGAATATCGGTAATAGATTTAGGTGCATCACCAGGTAGTTGGTCTCAATATATAGCAAGAACTGTAAAAAGTGGAAGATTGGTATCAATTGATATAAAGGGAATGGAAGAAATTGAAAATACAATCCAAATTAAAGGTGATTTTACTGACTCAGATTCTCAAGATAAAATAAAAGCTTTATTCAAATCAAAAGTCGATGTTGTAGTGTCCGATATGGCTGTTAATACAACGGGTATAAAAGACATAGATGCAATTTATACAGGTGAACTTGCAATGGAGGCTATGAATTTTTCCAAAGAAATGTTGGTTAAAGAAGGACGATTTGTCTCTAAGATTTTTCTAGGCTCATCATTTAACGAAATTGTTGCTTTGGGTAAAAAATTATTCAAAGAAGTGAAGGTATTTAAACCTAAGTCTAGTAGAAAAGAATCTAAGGAAAGTTTTATTATTTGTAAAATCTTAAGATAGAGACTTTTTTTTTGAGGGGAATCATATATAAATGATTATGGATCCTATAAAAGAAGCTCTCACCTTTGATGATGTCACAATGGCACCAAAATACTCAGAAGTTCTACCTTCTGACGTTGATACCAGCACAAAATTATCATCTAATTTAACACTAAAAATACCTTTATTATCCTCTGCAATGGATACGGTTACTGAGAGTAAAATGGCTATAGCAATAGCTAAAGCAGGAGGCATTGGTGTAATTCACAGAAATCTTGATATTAAAAAACAAATTGATGAAATTAAAAAAGTTAAAAAATTAAACTTATTAGTTGGTGCAGCGGTTGGAGCGGGTCCTTTAGAACTTAAAAGAGCAGAAGCAATTTTAAAAGAAAAAGTAGATTTAATTGTTGTGGATACCGCCCATGGACACAGCAAAAAAGTTGCAGAAATTATTAAAGCTATAAAAAAATTAAAAACAAATAAAACAACTCTATGTGCTGGAAATATTGCAACAGCTGAAGCTGCAAAATTTTTAATAAAATTAGGAGTGGATATTATTAAAGTTGGGATTGGACCAGGATCAATCTGCACAACTAGACTAGTTGCAGGTATTGGTGTACCGCAGTTAAGTGCAATACTTGCTGTTAAAAAAGGTGTTAAAAATAATAAAGTAAAAATTATTTCTGATGGAGGAATTAAATATTCTGGTGATTTAGCTAAAGCTTTGTCTGCAGGTGCAGATGCTATAATGATTGGTTCTTTATTTGCAGGAAGTTTAGAAACACCTGGAAAGCTAATTAAAAAAAATGGTAAGTTATTTAAAAGTTTTAGAGGAATGGGATCTGTTGGAGCAATGAATAAAGGATCAGCTGATAGGTATTTTCAAACTAAGCAAAAAGATACATCTAAATATGTTCCAGAGGGAGTAGAAGGTTTTGTAAAATATAAAGGTGATGTTAAAAGTATAATTTACAAACTAGTCGGAGGCTTAAAATCATCTATGGGATATCTTGGTGCAAAAAAAGTTCCAAATCTTAAAAATAAACCTAATTTTGTAAAAATAACTAAGGCTGGTTTTTATGAAAGTATGGTTCATAATGTTGATGAAGTAAAAAATGAGAGCAAATATTAATGAAAAAAATAAATAAATTAACAATTGTACTATTTATGCTTTTAAATTTTGGAAGTTATTCTTTTGCAGAAAATAATTTTTTTGAAGAAGGAAAAAATAAATATGATGAACAGAAATATGAAGAATCTAAATTTTTGTTTCAAAGAAGTATTGTTTTTAATCCTAAGGATCAAAATTCATATTTATATTTAGCAAAGATTTATAACTTTGAAGAGAATAAAAAAGAAGAACAAAAAAATATAGATACTGTACTCTTATTAGATCCAAAAAATGAAGAAGCAAACTATATGCTTATGGAAATAGAGTTAAAAAGATCCAATTATTCCAAAGTAAAAGAATTAGCTGATAATTTTTCTAAAATTTGCAATAAATTGTGTGATAAAAGAAATTCTATTTTAGAATCCTTAAAGAATTTGGAACCTAAAAATGAGTCTTAATAATAATTTAAGTAAAATTTTAATAATTGATTTTGGTTCTCAATTTACTCAATTAATTGCAAGAAGGGTAAGGGAATTAGGGGTTTTTTCAGAAATTGTAAGTCACAAAAAAATAAAGATAACCCAAATAGCAAAGGATAATATTGCTGGAATAATACTGTCTGGTGGCCCTCTTAATGTTTATGAAAATAATAAATTTAAATTTGATAAGAAGATTTTAAAACTAAGAATTCCAATCTTAGGTATATGTTTTGGGCATCAAATATTGTCAAAACTATTAGGTGGTAAAGTTAAAAAATCTAAACATAGAGAGTTTGGTTTAGCTACAATAAGTAAAGAATTCAATAGTATTCTAACTAAAAATTTTTTTAATAATAATAACACAAGTGATGTTTGGATGAGTCATGCTGACCAAGTGTCAAAAATGCCAAAAAATTTTAAAGTTATAGCATCCACAAAAAATTCTAAATTAACAATAATTGAAAATATTAAAGATAATTTTTATGGAGTACAATTTCATCCTGAAGTAACTCATACCAATAAAGGTAAAATTTTATTACGTAATTTTGTTTTTCTTATATGTAAAATTAAAAGAAACTGGTCTTCAAAAGATCAAAAATTAAAATTAATTAATGAAATTAAAGAACAGGTAGGTAACAACAAGGTAATTTGTGGATTGTCGGGTGGTGTGGATAGTAGTGTGGTGGCACAATTATTAAGTAAAGCCATTGGAAAAAACTTAACTTGTATTTTTGTTAACAATGGTCTTTTAAGAAAAAATGAAGAAGCACAAGTAGTCAGTACTTTTAAGAAAAAATTAAAAATTAATTTGATTTATGTAAATGCTGAAAAAGAATTTATCACAAAATTAACGAATGTTTCTGATCCTGAAAAAAAACGAAAAATTATTGGAAATTTATTTATTAAAATATTTGAAAGATATGCTAACAAAATTAAAAATGTTAAATTTCTTGCACAGGGCACTCTTTACCCAGACTTAATTGAAAGTAAATCTGTTACAGGTAGTCAAACATCAAAAATAAAATCACATCATAATGTTGGTGGTCTTCCTAAAAAAATGAAATTAAAATTAGTGGAACCTCTTAAATTTTTATTTAAAGATGAAGTTAGAAAATTAGGTTTAGAACTTAATTTATCCAATGACTTGATCTCTAGACACCCATTTCCTGGTCCAGGTCTTGCTATAAGAATGCCTGGTATTATAACAAATGAAAAAATTAAAATTTTAAAAGAAGCAGATTTCTATTTTATAAAAGCTTTAAGAGATCATGGTTTATACGATAAAATTTGGCAAGCTTATGCTGCTTTACTACCAGTAAAAACCGTGGGTGTTATGGGAGATAATCGTACCTATGAACATATTTGTCTTTTAAGAGCAATTACTTCAGAAGATGGAATGACTGCTGATTTTTTTGATTTCCCCAAAGGTTTTATGCAATCAATTTCCAATCAAATTATTAACAATATTAGAGGCATTAATAGAGTAGTTTATGATGTTACTTCAAAACCACCTAGCACTATTGAATTAGAGTAGATAAGTCTTTATAAATTAAAAGCAATTATGAAATATTTACATACAATGATTAGAATTACTGATGTTAAAAAATCCTTAAATTTTTTTTGTAATGGCTTAGGTCTTATAGAGACAAGAAGAATAGAAAATGAAAAAGCCAGATTTACTCTAATTTTTTTAGCAGCGCCTGGAGATGAAAAAGCTGAATTAGAACTAACTTATAATTGGGATGGTGACAAATTAGGAGATGGTTCTCGTAATTTTGGTCATTTGGCATACCGTGTTGAAAATATTTATGAAACGTGTGAGAGACTTAAAGATATGGGCTATACAATAAATAGACCTCCTAGAGATGGACACATGGCTTTTGTTAGATCACCAGACAACATATCTATTGAAATATTACAAGATGGTAATTTAGAACTTAAAGAACCATGGTCTTCAATGGAGAATACTGGCACCTGGTAATTAGATGCATCAGAAAATTTTAGATCTTATTAAAAAAAAGAATAAATCAAAAATTGTAAGTCTTACAGCTTATTCTAAAAATGTAGCTTCTATTATAGATAAATATTGTGACATTGTTCTAGTTGGAGATTCTCTTGGTTCAGTACTCTACAACTTTTCATCCACAAAGAAAGTAACATTAGATATGATGATTGAACATTCTAAGAGTGTAAGAATGGGAATCAAAAAAAGCTTAATGGTAGTAGACATGCCTCATAATACTTACCAAAACTCAAAGGAAGCATTAAAGAACGCCAAAAAAATAATTTCTAAAACGAAGTGTGATGCTATCAAGCTTGAAGGTGGTAAAAAAGTTGTTCAAATAATTAAAACTCTAATTAAGAATAAAATTCCAGTAATGGGGCATCTTGGTGTTCTTCCACAATCTGCAACAAATTTTAAATTTAAGGGAAAAGAAACATCAGAAAGAAAAATTATTTTAAGAGATTCTAAACTTTTAGAAGAAGCTGGTGTATTTTCAATTGTTTTAGAGTGTGTTGAAAGCTCACTGGCAAAAGAAATCACAAAAACTATTAAAGTTCCTACAATTGGTATTGGAGCATCAGCATATTGTGATGGGCAAGTTTTAGTTACTGATGATCTGATAGGATTAAATAAAATTAAAGTAAGATTTGTAAAAAGATATGCAAATATTGAAAATCAAATAAATGATGCTGCGCTAAAGTTTAAGAAAGATGTAGTTACAAGTAAGTTTCCTACTAAGAAACATTCATATTAGATTAAAAATATTGTTTAAATGTCTCGTTAATTGACAAAACACCATAATCATTTAATCCACCAATTATTAATTGTAGTGCCACAATTAAGATAAAGCCTAGGCCCACATAAGCTATCCACAAGTGTTTTTGAATATAATTTGCTAAATAAGTAGCTAATGCCCCAGTTAATACTACAGACAAAATAAGACCAAATATCATGAAACCAAAATAACCTTTTGCAGCACCAACAACTCCAATAACATTATCAAAGCTTATTGTAATATCTGCAAATAAAACTTTATAAATACTTTTTACAAATGAAGGCTCTGTTGATTTTTTTACTGGTGATTTAACCCTATTCTTCATTTCAACTAAATCTTTTCTTAAGTCATTAACAATCCAAATTAGAAGTAGCCCACCTAAAATTTTAATATAATAAAATTCAAATAGGTAAGTAGCAAAAAGAGCAAAAATAATTTTAAAAACTAAAGCTCCAGCAACACCCCATAAAATTATTTGCTTTCTATTTTTTGGTACAAAGTTAGCAGCAATTAAACCAATAATAATAGCGTTATCAGCAGCTAAGATAATATCTATAAAGATGATTTGGGTTAAAATTATGAATTCTTCGATCAAGATTTTTTTATAATATTAAATAAATATTATAATTCAAGAAAAAGTATTTAATAAATAAAAAAAGGCGACCACGTTAATGATCGCCTTCAATATTATTAGTCTAAATTATTTTTGAGACCAAGTAGGCATCGGGTACTGCAATTTACATGCAGCTAACTCAAATGGATAAACTGTACAGTATTTTCCACCTTGTACTTGCATTAAAATACCTCTAGTTTTTTCATTTTGACCATCAGCACCAAATTTAATACCTCTATATGGAACAATAAGAGAGTCAGATGACATATCTAAATTTACTAATGCTTGTCTAATTTTTTCTGGGTCTGTTGATCCAGCGTTATTAATTGCATTAGCTAATGCCATAAAACCAGTAAATGCTCTAGCAGGCACATCTGATAAATCTCTTCCACCAGAATGTTTCTTAAATAGTTCATTTACAGTTCCAATCATTGGAATTGTAGTTGCTAAGTCGGTGTTGAAAGGAGATCTTGTAATCACTCCTTCAGCTTTGCTTCCCATGGTAGCTATAAATTTTGGATCAGTATAACCAGCATTTTGTGCAACTAAAAGTTTAGGATTATAATCAAGTTCCTTAGCTGTGTTCAAAAATAAGTAAGCATCAGCTGTATAAGAAGATGGCAATAAAACATCAGGGTTTTTTGCTTTTAATCTTTGTACTTCAGAACTTAAAGAAGTTGTTTTTGCTTTATAGCTAATTTTTTCAACAACTTTATAACCTTTGTCTTTAGCCATTGTGTTTTGTGTTCCACCACTATCAGCTCCCCAAAGGGTATCTTCATGAATAATTCCAAGTGTCTTTAATTTATTATTATTCTTAGTGTTAAAATCATCCATAAATTCAAACATTAATTGAGTAAACTCACCATCATGTGGTGTCACTCTAAAGAAATATTTAAACCCTCTTGTAGTTAATTTTGGTGAAGTAGATTCACCATTAACCCAAGGTATACCGGCTCTTTCAGATACTTGACTTGCTGCACCTGTTACAGATGAGTAGTAAGCACCAAACATAGCATGAACTTTATCAGAGTTTAACATTTTCTCTGTTTCACCAACTCCAATATCTGGTTTTCCACCATGATCACCAACAACAATTGAAATTTTTCCACCACCCAAACCTTTTAGACCCGCATCTTTTGCTAAAGGCATACCAGGAATGTTGTGGCTATTATTTATAATATCTAAAGCAGTTTGAACTGCTGCTACGGCATCTTTTCCAACTTGAGCAACAGGCCCAGTTAATGGATAGAGTACTCCAATTTTAACATTTTCTGCTGCACTAATTGTAGGTGCACAAACTAATGATAAAAAAGTAAATACTGAAAGTATTAATTTTTTCATTTATTTCCCCTCATATTTGTTTTTTTTAAAAATATAATCTAATACTATATGTGATATCAATTCAATGACTTACTATTCAATTAACAGTAGAAAATTTATAAGAAATAAATGACAACTGAAATAATCTTACAAGCAGTAGTGACTGGATTAATGATGGGTTTAATTTATGCATTAATTGCTGCTGGGTTAAGTTTAATTTTTGGATTAATGGATATAGTGAATTTTGCTCATGGTGAACATTTAATGTTATCGATGTTTTCATCATTTTGGTTATGGTCTTTATTTGGATTGGATCCTATTTTTTCGATACCAATTACAATTTTATTAATGGCTTTTTGTGGAGTGCTAACCCATTATTTTTTGATTAGATACATATTAAAAGCCAAAATGTTAATCCAAATTTGTGCAACTTTTGGATTATCAATATTTATTAGATCAATCGCACAGTTTTTATGGACACCAGATTTTAGAAATATTGATAAACCGTTATTAGAAGGAAGATTAGAAATTTCAGGAATGTTTATTGGACAGCCTCAACTAATTGCTAGTTTGGTTTGTTTGGTTGCTTTTATTCTTCTTTATCTATTCGTAACAAAAACTGAAACTGG
>Ga0209199_1005478_pt1 | contig 11089 bp, 10 predicted proteins | sample COGITO_mtgs_1105_7_FD_184805 | JGI IMG/M metagenome (GOLD analysis project Ga0209199, IMG submission 184805) | Pelagic marine microbial communities from North Sea - COGITO_mtgs_110523 (SPAdes) (version 2) | ecosystem: Environmental > Aquatic > Marine > Epipelagic ...
CCAGCGTCTGCAACGCAATAAGAGCGTCCGGCACAACAAGTTGGGCTACCTCAGTATTGGCAACGGCATGTTCTACGATAGCAGCAAAAATATCAGTCGCATCTAGCTGGCTGACAAAATCATGACCATCACTTCGTGCGCCCTTCAGCGCCACAAAGATATTGCCCTTATCAAGCGCCCGGCTATCAATCTTTATCCCGCGAGCATTGCCGCTTGGGGGGGCTGGATGCCAGAGCCCGCCGCAGATATCTGCAAGCTCTTGGGCAGAAAGAAGGCTCAGCATGCTGAATCCTCCTGAAGGCGTGCTATCGTGTTTCGTGCAACAGCGGCATCATCAAAGGGCAGGGTTTCAGTGCCGATCATCTGCACTGTTTCATGGCCTTTGCCAGCAATAAGCAGGCTGTCATGCGCTGACATCTGAGTGATTGCCTGACGAATGGCATTATCGCGCGGCCAGACAGCCACGCTATCAGGGCAGCCAGTGCGGATTTCATCTCGGATAAGGGCAGGGTCTTCTGTGCGGGGATTATCGTCTGTGACAATGACATGATCTGCTTTTTCAGCGGCAACCTGACCCATTTGTGCCCGTTTGCCTTTATCGCGGTCACCGCCACAGCCAAAGACAACAAATAAGTTACCGCTGGTCTCTGCTCTTAGCGCATCAAGCGCTGCAGCAAGCGCATCAGGAGTATGGGCATAATCAATGATAATGCGGGCGCCTAACGGATGACCATGAACAGGTTGCATGCGCCCCCGCACCGGCTGTAGGCTCGGTAATGCGCCAAAAGAATCCTGTAGCGGCATCCCCGAAGCATAAGCAGCAACAGCTGCCATGACAGCATTCACAGCCTGAAACTGTCCTGATAAGGCAATCGGGAAGTGAAAGACCTGCCCCTGATGGCTCAGGCTTAAATCAAGCCCAAAGGATTGCGGGGTAATATCTTTAATACAAAAAGCAGACTCTGCTGACATGCCAACAGTCCAGAGCACAATGTGCCGGCCAGCCAGACGTTTGATAAGCGCTTTTCCATAAGCATCATCATTATTAATCACAGCAATGCCACCATCCATCAGATTTTCATCAAACAGACGGGCTTTGGCGTCAAAATATTCATCCATATCTGAATGCCAGTCCAGATGGTCGCGGCTTAAATTGGTAAATACAGCAACATTAACGCCAAGGCCGGACAGGCGGCCTTGCGCAAGACCATGACTGGATGCTTCAAAGGCTGTGTGGCTAATGCCAGCATCAGCCAGCAGGTCCAGATTAGAAAATAATGTTTCAGCTTGCGGGGTTGTTAATGTGGTAACTGTATCTGCAATCTTGTCAGCGGGGCAGGTGATGCCGAGTGTTCCCATTGCAGCTGCTGGCCATGTTGCACGCTGCCAGATCTGGCGTAAATATTCACAAACCGAGGTTTTGCCGTTCGTGCCTGTTACCCCAACTAACATGCCTGAGCGCCGCGGCCAGAAATGTGAACATAATCTGCCATAAGCATGCGCCACATTGGCTGCTGTGATAACAGCAACGCCGTCCGGCACGCTAACGGGCCGGCCATCAGTTAGAATGGCAGAGGCGCCAGCAGAACAGGCATCTGCGATAAAATCATGACCATCAGATGTCTCGCCTGCTATACACACAAATAATGCGCCAGCGTTAACCGTGCGGCTATCACAACGCACGGCCGAGATGACTGTCTGGTCTGAGCCCGCTGTCAGGGTGATGCTGTTATCATGTAAGATAAGATCAATAAGATGCACGTATCGCTCCTTCGGTACCAATTACAATGTTTGGTTCCAGATTTTGGCGAATTTCTGGCGAATCCTTGTCAACAGGATGAATGCCCATCATTGGTGCAATTTGAGTAACGATGCGCGCTATCGCAGGCGCAGCAACCCAGCCCGCTGTGGCATAGCCATAAGAATGTTTTTGCGGCTTTGGCTCATCAACCATGATGAAAATCAGATAGGCTGGATCATGAATAGGGAAACTTGCAACAACCGAGACAAGGTTGGCTTTGCGGTTATAGCCCTTATCGGTCACTTTCTCAGCAGTTCCCGTTTTGCCGCCAACCATATAGCCGGGTGCATTTGCAAAATTCACTGTGCCGTCTTCATGTGACACAGCAAGGCGCATCATGGAGCGCACTTTGCGAACGGTATCCTCTGAGAAGATACGCGATTTCTCAAAGGTATCTGTTGGCGCACGGCGCAGCAGCGTAGGTTCAATGTAAAACCCATGACCAGAGGCAGCGGCAATTGCGCCGGCGGCCTGAACAGGCGAGACAGAAAGACCATGCCCGTATGAGATTGTCATAGAGGCTATCCGCTCCCATTGACGCGGGATAAGGGGCTTGGATATTTCTGGCAATTCAAGGGCCGGGCGCTTCAGAAGACCAAGCCTATCCATAAAGGCTTTCTGGGCGGCTGCCCCAATATCTTCAGCAATACGGGCTGACCCGATATTGGATGAATAGACAAGAATTTCAGATAAATTAAGCGGACGATTATAAGGGTGGTAATCACGAATGCGGAACCGTGCAACGCGCAGTGGCTTGCTTACATCATAGGATGAGCCAAGCGATGCAACACCTGTCTCAAGAGCAATAGCAGAGTTCAACACCTTGAAAATACTACCCATTTCGAAGACGCCTTTGGTCGCGCGATTGAATTGGGCATCAGCATCGGCTGAACTATACTGGTTGGCATTATAATCAGGCAATGAGGTAAGGCTGAGTATCTCGCCGGTGCGAACATCCAGCACAAGGCCGGCGCCGCCAAGCGCGTCAAACTGCTCAATCTGATGCTGAAGTTCGCGCCGCACAACAGCCTGAACGCCCAAATCAATAGACAGCGCAACCGGATTGCCGGCACGCAATCTCTCATCAAACTGCTTCTCAATACCAGCAATGCCTTTGCCATCAATATCCATTGTGCCGAGCAGATGGGCTGCTTCGGCGCCTTGGGGGTAGAGCCGTGTCTCAGATGGACTGATATAAATACCCGGCAGGCCAAGTGCCAGAATGTCAGCATGACGTTGCGGAGTGATTTTCCGGGCAAGCTCAATATAGCGGCCTTTGCGCGATAAGGCGTTCAGGATATCCTGCTGTGACTTTTTACCTAAGAGCGGCGCAAGTTTTTCCGCTACTTCATGCTGGTCCATGACCTTTTTAGGGTCTGCATGCAGCACCATAATCGGCACTGTCTGCGCCATCAATCTTCCACGGCGATCTAGGATGGGGCCGCGTTGCTGAACCTGTTTGTAGTTGCCTCTAACGCTATTTTTATTATCGAGGTTGGTCGCAAGATGGACAGCCTTAGCGCTAATACCCACAAAGCACAGACCCGCAACAATGCCGGCAAGCACCAGCCGGTTCTGGGCAATAATACGCGTGCGGGACGGTAAGGGGCGGTCTGGCCAGATTGAGCGTAACAGCTTTGTCTTCCAATTAGTCATTGCTGTCCCCTTCAGTCTGGGGGCGTGCGGGCGCTGGCCTACGCAATGGAATAGCGTCTAGCGGCAGAATGCGATCAGGCTCAATAGGCCGCATCGAAAGCAAAGAAGAGGATAGCGAGATAATCCGGTCAGGGCGGCTAAGATAGGCCCATTCTGCTGCCAGAATAGCGGCTCTGTCTTCAGCAGTGGTAATAGTGTATTCAAGCTGTTTGAGTTCTTTGTAACGCGCATCAACTGAACGTTTCACCATGTAGAGACCGCTACCACATAAGCCAAGGGCTACGCATGCAAGGATGACAATTCGCATCAGGCAACCTCCTGCAATAGTGCTGGCGCATTTGTGCGCTGGGCTACGCGTAATTTAGCTGAACGGGACCGCGGGTTAATGCCGATTTCTGCGTCAGTTGGCGGAATAGGTTTGCGCGGCGTAAGGGTGAAGGTTGGCGGCGCTTCATTACCAACATCAGGCAGGTGACGTGAGGGGCGTGCCTTGGCACCGCTCCGGTCTGCTAGAAACAGTTTTACAATCCGGTCTTCCAGCGAATGAAAGCTGACAACAGCAAGGATGCCGCCCGGCTTGAGTAATTTTTCTGCTGCTATAAGCGCTGCTTCAATTTCTTCGAGCTCGGCATTTACATAGATACGGAGCGCTTGGAATGAGCGGGTTGCACTATCAGCCTGACCAGGCTTTGGGCGCGGCATCACAGAATGGATAATATTGGTAAGCTGGGCCGTGCGCTCAATAGGGGCGTTAAGGCGGGCCTGCACAATAGCGCGTGCAATGCGACGTGAAGCACGCTCCTCGCCATACCGCCAGAGGATATTGGCAATGTCGGCTTCACCAAAATGATTAACAATATGCGCAGCATCGGTGCCGTCCTTCGACATCCGCATATCAAGCGGGCCATCCTGACGGAATGAAAAACCACGCTCTGGCTGATCAAGCTGGGTTGAACAAACACCTAAGTCAAAGACAATGCCATCTACTTTGGCAAAAGGGGTATTTTCCATCATCTCTGCCATCTGCGAGAAGGGACCCTCAAATAGAGAAAGTCTGCCATGCGCGGCATCATTCAGCTCTTGCCCCCGCAGAATAGCATCCGGATCGCGGTCAATTGCAGCAACAGAACAGGAAGCAGAAGAGAGAATGGCGCGGCTATAACCGCCATTTCCGAATGTGGCGTCAATAAAAAGACCTGTGTCAGCAGGGGCAAGTGCGCAGATAACCTCGTCCAGCATGACAGGGATGTGCAAGCTGGTGTCTGACATTACCCAGCTCCCTCAGTAGATGTGCTGCGCGGGCGAAGCCGAAGAGATGGCACACCATCACGCTTTGCGCGGGCACGGCTATCTGTCTCACGACTCCGGAAAGCTGTTGGCTGCCAGACTTGAAAAGATCGTCCGATACCAGAGAATAACGCCTGACCATCAAGCTCAGCATAAGCAACAAACTCAGCTGGCAACATCATCCGCCCTTCGCTATCAAGGCGCATTTCCTGCGCGCTGGAAAGCATGGTTTGTAGGATTTCTGCTTCTTCAGATAGGCTATCTAGCTCTTCAATCGCATTAACAATCTGGGTAATACGCTCAGGGCCACACCCCTCAAGACAGGGAAGTGTCAGAGACTTGTAAAGATAAAGCGGGCTTCGGCTTCTCTCAAGTACGGCACGATAGGACGCCGGCACAGAAAGCCGACCTTTCGTGTCAATCCTGTTTTCAAATGTGGATAGAAATAGATCCACGTGCCATATCCCGTTTTGTTCGTACGCTCTACCCCTCTGAAAGACTTAATAATTTTCTCTTCATAGCCAGCCATTTGGCGGATCAGAAGATAAATTGCCCTTCATTTGGGTTCTTATGGGATACCATGGGATTTCATGGTCGTCAATGGTTTTGCATGGTAAAGCATGGAAAAAAGACGTAATTTCAACTGTTTATGACAAATTGCTTTAGCAACGATGTTTAAGCTATTCAATTTTATGATTAATTTTTGATTCGGGGGTCACTAGCTGACGTTATGGCTATTCGAGAGCATATTTTGACCGCCTAAAATGCGTTCTAAATTCTTTTGGATAAAGGTTAACGCCTCTAAAATCTCTTTTTATCATTCAGATTAGGAGATTTTGGTATGAAGAAAGAATATGTTCTGCTCAGCATTATGCTTCTGTCAGGCTGTCAAACAGTTGAATCTCAACGGATAGAAATTGCCTCCTATGCTCCTGTCATTGATGTTAAGGGGCAGGGATATGATAATGCGACCTATCTGTTGGACCTTTATGAGTGCCGTGAATTAGGAGTGAAGATACAAGCAACTTACGAGGCCCAGCGTAAAAAAGAGCAAATGCAGGCAACTGAACAAGTAATTGTTGGCATATTAGCTGGCGCGCTCATTGGTCATGCTATTGGCGCTAATAATGATTATCATACGGGGCGTACAGCAACTACAGGCGCCATTTACGGCGGCGCGATTGCAGGCGCCTCTGGTTCTGATGCAGTAGATTATTCGCGCACCATGGCAAAATTTGGTCCGACTGGCATTGTTGATAGATGTATGGCGGGAAGAGGGTATGTCATTTTGTCGAATGAAGGCTTTGGTGGGGGCTAATAGGTGGTGATCTTTCGGCCGCTCTTATGCCAGCGGCTGTTTTGTCAGCAAGGCCGTTTTTCGTTTTTGAGGGGAACGGTCTGGAAGGGAGACACGGCCCTGCCGACAATCAGAGATACCTGAAATCGTTTTTCTGTTGAATGATTAAAGGTCGTGTTTCTATGATACGATGCTATGAGCAGAAAATGGCATGATTAAGGCATTATGCTCGCCAAGCATAACGCGTGCGATGTTTAGCATTAACAGATAAGTAAAATAGGAACAGATGGCCTATAAGCCGGGTTCTGTCCGCATGGCATAAGCCACGCTGGATGACTATTCATCTGGGACATCTGTTACCAGATGCCTCATGCGACCGACCCGGGCATCTCTGGCAGGACCGCCAGTGCTGATTAAACAGCTATGCCCCTATGTGGTCTTGCTTCGGATGGGGTTTACCCTGCCAGTTCTGTCACCAGACCTGCGGTGCGCTCTTACCGCACCTTTTCACCCTTACATAACAGCCCCTAAAGGCGGCATGCGGTTTGTTTTCTGTGGCACTTTCCCTAGGGTCGCCCCCGCTGGACGTTATCCAGCATCCTGATCCTGTGAAGCCCGGACTTTCCTCCACCGGCATGCCGGCAGCAGCCATCCAGCCATCTGTTCCTGCACGCATCTGTGCCAAAATAAGGCAGGCAAGTCAAATAAGGCAGATAGGTCACATAAATCTGGCAGATATCACATAGCCGGGAATGCTGCGAGCCTAGGAGGGATTATCTTCAATAGTCTCGCGTAAAATTTCTAGCTCAAGCCACATTTCCTCTGCTTCGCAAAAGGCTGTGTTATCAGCATCCATCTGAGCAGAGAGTGCTTGATAGGCATCAGGGTCTTTGGCAAAGAAGGTCATATCACCTAGCTTTTCTGCTGCGGTGGCAATCGCTGCCTCAAGCCGGCTCATCTCTTCTGGTAAGGTTTTTAGCAGATAGGTCTGCTTGTAGCTGAGCCGTTCTTTTTGCGGGCCGGATGGTTTTTCCTGAGCTGGTTTTTTCTTGGCTTTGCGCTGTTTACTATCTGCTTTGGCCAGCGCGGTGCGGCGACTGAGATAGTCTGAATAGCCGCCTGCATGCGGGGTTATACGACCCTGCTCTTCAAATGCCAGGACGCCTGATACTGTGCGGTCCAGAAAATCTCTATCATGGCTTACAATCATCACTGTGCCATCATAGTCAGCCACAACTTCCTGCAGCAAATCCATAGATTCAAGGTCCAGATCATTTGTTGGTTCATCCAGAACTAGGAAATTATGAGGCTGGGCAAAAATCCGTGCCAGCATCAACCGGTTTTGCTCGCCACCAGACAGGGTGCCAACACGCTGGGTCATTTTGTGGTCATCAAATAGGAAATCACGAAGATAACTTGTTACATGACGCGGCTTTCCGCCAACCTCAACGGTCTCGCCGCCATCAGGGCATAAGGTCGTCCATGGATTAGCGTCCGGATTAAGCTGTGTCCGGTTTTGGTCAAAATAAGCTGGTAGGAGCCCGAACCCGATTTTCACATGCCCGGCGCTTGGCTCCATCTCGCCAAGCATGACCCGCAGAAGTGTTGATTTTCCAGCGCCGTTTGGCCCAACAATACCCAGCCTATCACCGCGTTTAACAATCGCATTAAAATGACTGACAAGCATGTGCGGCTCGTCCTGCGGTATGGCGCCGGGGACGGTGATGGTTATGTTGCGTGCTTCCAAGACGACTTGGCCACCGCCTTCAGCATTGCCGGTTGTCATTGACATTTGGCGGCTCATACTGCCGCCATCTCGGATACGCTGAACCCGCAATTCTGCTAGCTCACGCATCCGGCCCTGATTGCGTTTACGCCGTGCACTGATACCTTGATGTGACCAGCGGGTTTCATCTGCAATACGTTTATCAAGCTTTCGCAGCCGGACTGACTCTTCTGTCATGATGCCTTCTGACCAGTCTTCAAACTGCTCAAACGCACCTTCGCGGCGGCGCAGATTTCCCTGATTTATCCAGATAATACCATTACCGAGTGACCGTAAAAAAGCTCTGTCATGGCTAATGAGAACAAGCGCGCCACCGCGTTCCTTCAACAGCCCCTCGAGCCATTCGATTGTGGGTAAATCAAGATGGTTTGTTGGTTCATCCAGCAATAAGATATCAGGGTTTGTAATCAGCGCACGGGCAAGCGAGACACGTCTGCGCTCACCGCCAGACAGCCCGTCAGTCATCCGCGCCGGATCCATATTCATCCGCATTAACATAGCATCTGCCCGATGCATGCTATCAGAGATATTTTCATCCCTGCCCAGTCCATTTTCAGGCCCATTTTCAGGCTCATTTTTAAGGCCTTGAATCACATATGAGGCAAGGCTCATAGAGCCTGAAAAGGTTGGGGTCTGGGGCAGGTAGGCAACCTGAACACCTGGCGCGACCCAGCGGCTTCCCTCATCTGGTTCCTGACTTCCGGCAATGAGTTTCATTAGGCTTGATTTGCCCGCACCATTACGCCCGACAAGCGCCAGCCTATCACCGGCAGATAGTGATAAATCGACATGCCTTAACAACCATCTATCGCCAAGATTCACACCGATATCTGAAATACTGAGAAGAGGAGGAGCGGCCATAGAAACGATTTTATCCTAGGAATGTAGCGGCGATTGTGAGGAGGCGTTTGATGCAGGCTCTGATGAGGGCTTGCGAGCCGCGATTTTCTTCGACATCAGCTCATAAGCACGATTGATCCCAGACAGCCTGTCTGTTGCTGCCCGCACAAATTCTTCTGGCATGCCGGCAGCAATCATCTGGTCAGGGTGATGGTCGCGTGCCAACTGCTTCCATGCGGCACGCACATCTACCAGCTCTGCATCAGCTGATACGCCAAGCACCAGATGCGGCGCTGGATGAATGCCGGAATAAATATCGGATAGCCGAGAAAACTCGGTTTCATCATAGCCAAAAATATGGGCAACTTCTTGCAAATACGCCCATTCTGGCGGCGTGATATCACCATCTGCCCGTGCAATGGTAAAAAGAAGGTCCAGAAGTTGCTCTAGCATTGCAGTACGCGGTCCAAACAAGCGTGCTGTCTGGCTGGCATAGGCTTCAAACCCATCTGGTGTTTGCCGCGCTAAATCCCAAAACTTGCCGATTTTATCAATATCATCAGATTGAATATCAACACGGTTGCGAAACGCATCAATCTCAGCACGTGTTACGGTGCCATCAGCCTTTGCCATTTTGGCGGATAGCGCAATCACCGCAACGGTAAAGGCTACTTTGCGTGACTGTTCGGGGTCCAGCTGATCACGGATTTTGCGCTCTGTTAGATGACCGGCAGCTGCGCCCAGCAAGGCGCCAATCGGTCCGCCAAGGGCAAAGCCGGCTGCACCGCCAATAATGAGCCCCCAAATTGTCATTCATTTGCGCCTTGTAAGGATGATTGATGAGGCTTTTTGCCCTGTTATGTCACTAAATGCAAGATTGAGGCGGTGGCGTAGTATGTTTTTATGATACCTGCACATGGCGCGCTGGTAAATTTTACGGCTCATATCATAGGCGTGGCGCACGCGGTTTGGCTATGGTAAATCATATCGCTAGTAAAGCTAACCCCGCACGGAAATGGAGCGCGCCAGCATGAGTGATAAGCCGTCCCCATCAGACCAGCAAGCCGAAACACCGTTTCAGCATGACTGCGCGTTACAGGCTGATTTTCGGGGGCTGAAATGTCCGCTCCCTGTCCTTAAAGCACGGCGGTCTTTGGGTCAGATAAGCAGCGGTCAGGAAGCTGAATTTCTGGCTGATGATCCGGCGTCACCGTTAGATATGGCGCATTTCTGCGAGACAGAGGGGCATACACTTCTTGTCTCTGACGAGCACGGCGGCATCTTTATTTTTGTGGTGAAAAAAAAGTAAGGGCAGCATTAGTCTGGTGCATCAGTCTGGTGCATCAGTCTGGGGCCATCAAGGCTGTTAAGACACGCAGATAAAAGCTTTCTGTGTCTGCCGTTTCTGCCAGCAAGCCATGTTCATGACAACAGGCAAAAAATCCGGGTGCAGGAATGCCGCGCACTTTTGAGATGACACAAGCTGCCCGCACGGGCCTGCCAGCCTGCGCATCCTCTGCAATTAATGTTTCTAGCCATTGGGTAAGCTTATTAATCCGGTGTGGCGGCGGAATTCCAGCAGCCTCAGCAAGAGCCTGATAGGTTATCTGTCTTTTGGCAGCGATAGTGCTCTCAACCGCAATGAGAGCACGGTTCTGCCAGTCAGAATGTTGATGCTGGATATCTTCGCTAATCTTGTTGGTCATAAAGGGTCACATTGCCTTGTCGTAAGCCTGTCCTTGCGTTAAAGATGTAACCCATGTCATGGCTTACTTCCATCCTTAGCGCTATCGTTTTTTATATCGGTACAAGCGTGCTGGTGATTCTCATGTTGCCGGTTTGCCTTTCTGCACGCATTGCCCCTCTTGCAGGGCGCTTATGGGGCCGGTTTGCAAGCTTTGTTGCATGGATTTCCGGCATTAGTTTTCGTCTCGAAGGCAATGTGCCGAAGGGTAAACAGGTCATTTATGCGGTAAAACATCAATCGGCATGGGAGACCATGGTGCTATTCTGGGTGTTGTATGACCCCATTATTGTGATGAAACAGGAATTAATGCGGATTCCTTTTATCGGGTGGGTGTTTAAACGCACAGGAAGTATTGGGGTAGATAGGTCTGCAGGCATGGCGGCCTTGAAGAAATTAAAACGTGATGCCCTCATTGCACTAGAAACAGGCCGTCCTTTGCTGATTTTCCCGCAAGGCACACGCGTTCTTCCCCGTACAGAAGCGCCCTATCAGATAGGGGTTTATGCACTCTATTCAGCAACCGGACTGCCTGTTGTGCCTGTTGCTCTTAATTCAGGGTCATTCTGGCCTCGCAAGGGGATCCGGAAATATCCGGGCTGCATCACGCTGGAATTTTTGCCAGAAATTGCGCCGGGCTTGCCGCGCGCCGCCTTTATGGCCACATTAGAAGAGCAG
>Ga0209199_1005480_pt1 | contig 11088 bp, 3 predicted proteins | sample COGITO_mtgs_1105_7_FD_184805 | JGI IMG/M metagenome (GOLD analysis project Ga0209199, IMG submission 184805) | Pelagic marine microbial communities from North Sea - COGITO_mtgs_110523 (SPAdes) (version 2) | ecosystem: Environmental > Aquatic > Marine > Epipelagic ...
CAACTCCAACGCATTGCGCACCTGCACGGTCTTTTGGCTGATCGCACGCTTCTGTGCAAAAAGGGTAAATGAGGGTACTGCAACGGCTAATAAAATCGCGGCGATGGCCAGGGTGACCAATAATTCGACAATCGTAAATCCGCGCGGCAAAGCGAATCGGTTCATCCCTAAACTCCTGACGGTGCAATCACCATAAAATAATGAATAAGCTTTTAGTAGATAAGCTCTTAATAAATAAGCTCTTAATAAATAAGCTCTTAATAAAAAGCCTTTTAACTAATCATTAAAGGATAGCAGCTAATCAGGACCAGACTAATTTGTCTCAAACAGTTGCGACAAAGTCGACCTTAACCTGTCAGCAGAGAGCCAAAATCACAGACTCATACCCAGCCAAAGATAGGCAACAACAGCATATGAGGGATCTCTTTCCAGGCACCGGGCATGGCCTCTGGGTGCACAGAGCCCACAGAGATAATACCGGCATTGCCTGAGCTGGTGCCATCGCCGGGGGCCAAGCGATCCACGAGAGTGACCTGGCGGCCCTTGTCTTGCAGATAGAGGGCGGTGCAAATGCCCACGATGCCGGCGCCAACAACCACGGTTTGTGCTTCGCTTTGCATGGCTGATAGCCCATCGGGTGAGTGATGCGTGAACCGCTAGTATATAGACTTAGTTGTACAGTTTAGGAATCCACTATTCAGGGGTAGCACTGCACTAATCTAGCACTAATCTAGCACTAATCTAGCACTAATCTAGCACTAATCTAGCACTAATCTAGCACTAGCTTAGTGCTAGATATCGGCAATGCTAAGGGCAAAATCTCTAGCCCCTAAAACGGAAAAACCCTTGCCAGCTAATGCGTGCAAGGGCTTTAAAAATCGCGTCGCTGTTTTGAAAAACGCGTCGCTCTTTTGAAAAAATGGTAGGAACACGCAGACTCGAACTGCGGACCCCTTGCATGTCATGCAAGTGCTCTAACCAACTGAGCTATGCTCCTATTTCTTCTGAGGAGCGCATTCTACACAAGCCCCTCAATTCTGCCAAGGAAATTCAAGACAATTCGAGCTACAGTTAAGCAGGTGACAACTTATCGTCGAATAAGACTTTATCAAACGGATTTACATCAATCGAAAAGGATTTTTCATGCTCCAACCTGTGATTATTGCCGGTGGCTCTGGCACTCGACTATGGCCCCTCTCCCGGCAACTCTATCCCAAACAGTTCCTACCAGTAGTTGGGGACGAAACCATGTTACAGGCCACGCTAGAGCGCCTCCAGGGCCTCGACTGCGCACCACCGATTATTGTCTGCAACGAAGACCACCGGTTTATCGCCGCCGAGCAGTTGCGCCTCGCTGGCATCCAGCACAATGGCATCATTCTCGAACCCTGTGGCCGCAACACCGCACCGGCGATATGCCTAGCGGCTCTGTTGGCCAAGGAGATAGATCCCGACGCCAGCCTGCTGGTGCTGCCAGCCGACCATCATATGGCAGATCCACAGGCTTTTCTCGCGGCAGTTAGGACGGCGCAGGAGGCCGCGGCAAGCGGCGCTCTGATTACCTTTGGCATAACACCCAATCACCCGGCCACCGGTTATGGCTATATTAAAAGTGCTGCGCCACTGACTGGCGACAAGCCCCAAAAAATCAGCGAGTTTATTGAAAAGCCCAGCCTTGAACGGGCCGAGGCGTTGATCGCCAGCGGCGATTACCTCTGGAATAGCGGCATATTTATGTTTCGCGGCGATGCCTTTCTCAAGGAACTGCAAACACTGCGCCCAGATATTTACAGCACCTGTTTACAGTCCTGGCAGACCAGTGCCGCGGATATGGATTTTGTCCGCCCAGACAGCAATCTGTTTTCCGCATGCCCTGCCGAGTCGATTGACTATGCGGTAATGGAAAAAACCGCCAATGCCATGGTGATGTCAATGGACCCCCAGTGGAACGATCTGGGCAGCTGGTCATCGCTGCTCGACCTGCTGCCAAAAAATGCTCAGGGCAATGTTGAGATCGGCGATACCATGAGCATTGACAGCTGCAACAACTATATTCGCGGCGACAGTAAACTGATCGCCACTCTGGGTATTAGTGATCTGGTGATTGTCGACACCAAGGACGCCCTGTTGGTAGCCCACAAAGATCATGTGGAGAAGGTTAAACAGCTGGTTGATCAATTAAAGACCGAACAGCGCAGCGAATATATTCACCACCGCGAGGTCTATCGCCCCTGGGGCAAGTACGACTCTATGGATCAGGGGTCACGGTTTCAAGTGAAACGTATCACTGTGAAACCCGAAGCTAAACTCTCGGTGCAGATGCATCATCATCGCGCCGAGCACTGGGTGGTGGTGAGCGGCACAGCCAAGGTCAGCATTGATAATGTGGAGCGGCTAATCTGTGAAAATGAGTCGGTGTATATTCCCATTGGCGCGGTTCACAGCCTTGAAAATCCTGGCAAGATCCCGATCGAGCTGATTGAGATACAGTCCGGTGCTTATTTGGGAGAGGACGATATTGTGCGCTTTGACGATCGCTACGGGCGCGCCTAAAAACACTGACTGACTTGCCCCGGGCCGTTAATCTAACGGCCCGGACTATCAATGCTTTAGCCCCCTAATCTTAATCCTTACTCTGAGTATGCCGAGCCATCAATCTCAAGACTGAAATCTTGATTTTCCACGTTGCCATTAACAATGACAGTGGCCGGCGACATTAGGGTGGGATAAGCGCCGCAGGCTTCGGCGATACCGCAGATAATTCCATCGTTGTCGATATCGGTGCCCGAGTGAATTTCATAGACACCCTGCTCAACACCGTCGATGTTATAGCTGTATTGGCCCGCCGCGGCAGACTGAATCTGCAAGGGTATTTCAGCACCGCTATTAATGTCCTTGAGAATCACCGAAATATTGCCAAGATTGCCCTCAGAGCCAAGATTGGAGGACATCACCTGAAACACCAAAGCGACATCTACATCGCCACCATTAGACGTGAAACTGACGCTACTAGAATAGATACCATCAGCCAAACCGCTGCGGTCGATGCCGATGATATAGGTGGAGATGCCATTGTTCTGCAGCGGCTCACTGATGATCACAAAGGCGTCAGCCGCACTCACCGAACTGATAACTAAATCGCCATTGCCAAAGTTAGAGGCATTAACACTGTATTGTCCGATTGTTTTGCCATAATTCAGATAGCTCATATCGAGATACAAAATCGGGGTTACCGGGATTTCCTCAAACCCATCGGCTATCGCCTTACTGAATTCAACCGCCTTGGTAGCATCAATTCTGCCAGCGCCAAACAGGTCATCGCGTCCGACATCTCCCAGATCAACAATGATTTCACCACTGAGTAGAATCGCATCGAAGTCGCTTGGAGACATTTCAGGGTAGACAGATTTCATCAGACTCACTACCCCAGCCACATGGGGTGCCGCCATGGAAGTGCCATTAGAGGAAGCATAACTGGCTTTTATTTTTTGCTCTTCGGCATTAAATTCTGCCATCGTGCTCTTAATCTTGCTCCCCGGCGCAGCCACATCCACCGTGGCGCCAAAATTAGAATAGCTAGCCAGACTATCGTCTTCTAAGGTCGCTGAAACCGAAATAACATTGCTGTAGGCCGCCGGATAGGAAGGCAACTCGGTAGCAGAATTACCCGCTGCAGCAATGATAATCATGCCTGCCTCAGTGGCATCGGCAATCGCGCTGCTCATGGTCGAACTGGTGCCACCGCCACCGAGGCTCATATTGGCAATATCCGCAGGGTCATCGACAATAATACCCGACTGATTCTCAAGGCCCGCCGCATAACGAATCGCATTGGCAATATCGAAGTCATAGCCTCCCTCGCAACCCAGAACACGCAAATTCATAATCTCTCCCGCCCAGGTAACCCCCGCTATACCATTGCCTACTCCGTCACCGGCAACATCAAGAGTGTCGTCACTATCGATATCCTCACCGAAATCGAGACTACCGTTGTCATTGATATCCTCGGAGTCATCGTCATTGTTGGTTTCAGCACCCACAGTTCCGGCAACATGAGTGCCATGAAACGATGAACTGCCGGAGCCACCAGTGCAATAGGGGTTATCGGCGCCGTCACCGGGGTCATTGGCATCATTATCGATTTCCTGACCATCATCCAGATAGCCATCGCCATCCAGATCTTCACCTGGATCCAACAGCCCATTACCATTGCTATCTTCATTGACCTCCAGGCCATCACCGGCATTGTAAGAATTGTTAATAAAGTCAAAGCCATCGTCAGAGAGGCGCGCCTCTAAATCAGGATGGGCGACAAAAATACCCGTATCAAGGACTGCCACCTTGACGTCTGTGCTGCCAGTGGTGATGTCCCAGGCTTCAGGAAGCCTGATTTTTTCATAGTGCCACTGAGTACCATAGCGTTCATCCGTGGGAATCTGGGTGGCTCGGCGAAGGAAGTTGGGCTCGGCATATTCCACCGCCGGATCCAGCGACAGCTCTTTGGCAGCCAGCAGAGTGGCAACGCGCAAATCTATATCTGAGGGGGAAGTCAAGCTAGCTGACCGAGCACCCTTGGTGAGACCAGCACTCTGCTGGCCAATATTTTGTCCATATCGATAGAGTTTGGGGCCATTGTTACCCATCGACCTGATGGCCATAGGAGAGGCTGTAGAGAGAGCAATATTACTGGCTCTGCGGCTCTTAGAGAGCCGCTCCTTGACAATCACATCGCCTATGGCGAATTCAGAGTCAGAAGACCAGCCAGAGCCGAGACTCTGAAGCCCAGCGCCAATCGCAAGATAGTACTTTCCTGCACCCTCGCTCCACACATTGACGCGCAAAAAATACATGCCCTGCTCAAGGGGAATCATCAGACTCTCGTACTGGGTCTCGCTGATAGAATAGCCTACCAAGTCTTTGTCAGCGTCATAGAGATACATATCGAGATCCGTATAACCGGCACCGGTACTGCCGGGAGAATCCAGAATAAGATTAATCACCTCACCGCCCAACGCCTCAAACTGATAATAATCCCGCCAGTCGCCAGCGGAAAAAGACTTGCCGTTGGCACCATAATTAGCCGTGTTCACATAGCCAACAACATTGGCTGGAACATCCAGTATCTGGGCGCGGCTAAAGCTACTGTTATTCACAACCGCCGATGCAAGATCGTTGACATCAGAATCTATATGCGCCGAATCGGCTACGGTAATTACCCCCGAAACTGAGTAAGAACCGGGGGAGACCATCACCGACTGAGTAAAGGTGTCGCTCAGACCATCAGTATTCAGTACCGTCAACACCACAGCATAGGTACCCGCCGTCTCAAAGGTATGACTAATACTGACACCGGAACCCGACAAGCCATCGGCAAAGTCCCAACTGAAACTCACCACCGTATCATCGAGATAGCCGGCGACCGTGTCGCTGGCATCAAACAGCACGACCAGCGGCGCCGAACCCTGAAGTTGGTCAGCGTAGAACAGCGCCGTAGGTGGGGTAATGCTGGCATCCAAGGGCGCATCATCCCGCGAATCATTGACGCCATCGCCATCGTCATCGTTGTCGGCGTTGTTGCCAATCCCATCACCGTCTGTATCCAGCGACTCCGAGGCGTCCAAGGGAAAGGCGTCATCGTCATCGATCACAGAGTCATTGTCATCATCCAGGTCGGCGTTATTGCCAATTTCGTCGCCGTCAGTGTCAAGCCACTCAGTGACATCTAATGGGAAGGCGTCATTGCCATCCATATAGAAATCACCGTCATCATCCGGATCCGCATTATTGCCAACCCCATCACCGTCAGTATCCACTGATTCAGTGGCATCCAGTGGCAGCGCATCATCGCCATCCGCCACACCGTCATTATCGTCATCCGGATCTGCATTATTGCCAATTTCATCGCCATCGGTATCCAGTGACTCTGTGGCATCTAAGGGAAAGGCATCTGCATTGTCCAAAACACCATCGTTATCATCGTCTGGATCGGCATTGTTGCCAATTTCATCACCGTCAGTATCCACCGACTCAGTGGCGTCTAGCGGGAAGGCATCTGCGGCATCCAAAACACTGTCATTGTCATCGTCTGGATCCGCATTGTTGCCAATCTCATCGCCATCGGTGTCCAATGACTCTGTAGCATCTAATGGGAAGGCATCTGCACCATCCAAAACACCATCATTATCATTGTCTGGATCCGCATTGTTGCCAATTTCATCACCATCAGTATCCACCGACTCACTGGCATCTAATGGGAAGGCATCTGCGTCATCTAAAACGCCATCGTTATCATCATCCGGATCGGCATTGTTGCCAATATCATCACCGTCAGTATCCACCGACTCAGTGGCGTCTAGTGGAAAGGCATCTGCGCCATCCAAAACACTGTCATTGTCATCGTCTGGATCGGCATTGTTGCCAATCTCATCGCCATCGGTGTCCAATGACTCTGTAGCATCTAATGGGAAGGCATCTGCTCCATCCACAACACCGTCATTGTCATCGTCTGGGTCGGCATTGTTGCCAATCTCATCGCCATCGGTGTCCAATGACTCTGTAGCATCTAATGGGAAGGCATCTGCTCCATCCACAATACCGTCATTGTCATCGTCTGGGTCGGCATTGTTGCCAGTTCCATCGCCATCGGTATCCACCGATTCAGTGGCATCTAATGGGAAGGCATCTCCAGCATCCAAAACACCGTCACTGTCATCGTCCGGATCGACATTGTTGCCCAGCTCATCGCCATCAGTATCCAGCCACTCTGTAGCATCTAAAGGGAACGCATCTGCGCCATCCAAAACACTGTCGTTGTCATCATCAGGGTCAGAATTATTGCCAATGGTATCGCTATCAGTATCTAGCGTCTCAGTGGGATCCAGCGGAAAAGCATCATCGACATCCGCAACCCCATCATTATCATCGTCTGAATCCCCATTGTTACCGATCTTATCGCCGTCACTGTCCAACCACTCCCCGGAATCCAGTGGAAACACATCATCCCCATCCGCAACGCCATCGTTATCATCGTCCGGATCGGCGTTATCACCCAGCAGATCGTTATCTGTATCCAGCCATTCAGTGCCATCCAATGGGAAAGGATCGGCAGTATCGACAACAGTATCGTTATCATCGTCAGGGTCAGCATTGTTGCCAATGTCATCATTATCGGAATCCAACCACTCCTCGCCATCCAATGGGAAGGCATCATCGCCATCGGCAACCCCATCATTGTCGTCATCCGGATCTGTGTTATTACCCAGATCATCACCATCTGTGTCCACCCACTCAGTGGCATCTAGTGGAAAGGCGTCATCGCTGTCGGCCACAGAATCGTTATCATCATCGTTGTCTGCATTATCGCCAAGCAGATCACCATCCTGATCCCGAGACTCAGTAGCGTCCAATGGGAAGGCATCATCGATATCCAGAACACTGTCATTATCATCGTCCGAATCGGCATTATTGCCGAGGCCATCCGCATCAGTATCCAGAAACTCACCGACATCTACTGGAAAGGCATCAGCAGCATCCGCAACGCCGTCGTTGTCATCATCAGGATCGGCATTATCGCCAATGTCATCGCCATCGCTATCAACCCATTCTCGAGGATCTAAAGGCGACCAATCCACTCGATCCAAAACCGAATCGTTATCATCGTCCTCATCGAGAATATCCACCAGATCATCGCCATCGGTATTGGCTAGATCCAGATTCTCAGGCACATCGGCAAACAGCAGCTCAACCGACGTGGCCTGGAGAAATTGCTCTGTACTAATATCATTGCTGTTGAGATCAAGCACCGAGCGCTGCAGGTCTGTCTGTGCTACGCGTACCACAGCAACCGCGAAATCAGCCGTCAAATTATCTTGAGAATCAACTAACGCCCTATTCACCATAGCCAGTTTGGCGCCCACAGCAGCCTGAGCCTCGCCGTCAATAGCGATGCTAGAGGGGAACGCCAAAAGGGTATTATTTAAGACCTCAGTGACCAGCAACTCATCACCCAGATCTAAATCACGGTCCTCAATTAGATCGCCGATAACCGACACTAACTCGAGACTTACCTGCAATGGCGTAGCGGTGGAATCAGAGGTTAAGAGATTAACAAGGGTCTGAACAAGCAAACCGATCTGCTGATTGCGCGCCAACAGACTACCTTGGTTATTTTCTGCCAACTGCCATGGGTCAAGCAGAGCGAGCTGTTCAGGACTGACTGACAGCTGCAAGCGACTGAGTAGGCGCAGAGCGTCATCGGTTCCCGTAAGCAGGGTCGAAATCGGTGAAATAATAAAGTCTTGATTGCGCTGAAGTTGCCCAGCAAGCACAAAGTCACTGAGCAGAGTATTGGTGGACGTATCAGTGCCGCCATAGGCAACAACATTAAGCCCACAGCTGTTCAACTGGTCGCAGTTGACCTCTGAGTCATCTAATAGAAAAAAACCGTCACTGTCGGTGCTGGTCTGAGGTTCACCGGTATCGAGCTCAAAATCCCCATCTAGATCGCGAAACACCAGGCTGCCGGCCAGAGGCCCATCAACCACTCGGCCCTCTAAGGCATCTGTCACATTGACCCTCAGAGTTAAGGCTGTTGAATTGCCTCCATCAGATGCCGTGACCCCAAGGGAATAACGGTTATCCGCAGTCAAATCAAGTGGCGTCTCATAATCAGGGACCTGCAAAAAACGCAGCTGGCCCTGAGAGCTAAGGCTAAATAAGGCACTATCCTCGCCATTAACCAGACTGTATCTGACAGCTCTGCCTTCGGGATCTGAGGCGGCAATAGTGGCCACATCAGTAGAACCCTCGGCCACCGCAAATGTACTGCCACTGCTAAAAGTCGGAGCCAGATCAACAGCTGTCGAACCGCCACCGCAAGAGGTTAAGGCAAGCGCACCGAGAAATACTGTGAGTGAAGAATAATGTGCCATAGCAGCTTATTTTTGTTGTTGTTTTTGCTCTCGACAGTATAAACCAAACTGCCAAATAATTTTTACAGGCATAAAAAAAGGGCTGTCAAAAGACAGCCCTTTTTTACATCAACATAAGACTTACTTGCTGATCTTCCAAGAAGCACCGGCAGAAACACCAGTTTCGCCACCAGCATGGGTTAGACCCAGCTTGTAAGCAGCTCTTCGAGACTTATGAGTAAAGCCCATTGCAACAGCAGACTCGCCGTCAAAGTTACCTACACCGATTGCAAAACCAGTACCGTCGCCGTCAGTGGTTGGCATACCCGCCAGAGCCATCGACATAGCAACACCAGAGCGCAACATATCAACATCAGCATCCAACTGGCGCAAGTGGCCCTGGTTGGCAGCGATATCGCTCGCGTTAGTATTGATCAGACTACGGTTTGCCATTTCGGCATTCATAGCGCGGTTAGACTCAGCAGTCAGTGCAGTGCTAATTGCAGTTTCATTAGCACGTGCAGTTGTTGCCTCGTTGCTAATTGCAGTTGCGTTAGCCTGCTCAGCAGAACGTGCAGTTGCAGCTTCGTCAGTGATCGCAGTTGCGTTCGCTTGCTCAGCAGCTCGTGCAGTTGCAGCTTCATTAGAGATCGCGGTTGCGTTCGCTTGCTCAGCAGCTCGTGCAGTTGCAGCTTCGTCAGTGATCGCGGTTGCGTTCGCTTGTTCAGCAGCTCGTGCAGTTGCGGCTTCGTCAGTGATCGCGGTTGCGTTCGCCTGTTCAGCAGCTCGTGCAGTTGCAGCTTCATTAGTGATCGCGGTTGCGTTCGCCTGTTCAGCAGCTCGTGCAGTTGCAGCTTCATTAGTGATCGCGGTTGCGTTCGCTTGTTCAGCAGCTCGTGCAGTTGCAGCTTCATTAGTGATCGCGGTTGCGTTCGCTTGCTCAGCAGCCCGTGCAGTTGCAGCTTCATTAGTGATCGCAGTTGCGTTCGCCTGCTCAGCAGCTCGTGCAGTTGCAGCTTCGCCAGTGATCGCGGTTGCGTTCGCTTGCTCAGCAGCCCGTGCAGTTGCAGCTTCGTCAGTGATCGCGGTTGCATTGTTGTCAACCTGAGTATCCAGCTCTACCACCGACTCCATAACGGTAGAAGTGCCATCGAGGTAGGTGGTTCCATTAGGATTCCAAGTTGGGGCCAATACCTCAGACACAATAACACCACCGCCATTATCATCGATCCCTACTGAGTTTGTTAAACCAATTGCGTCGATCATATTCTGACGATCAGTTTCAAGGTCAGCAATGTCGTCGTCGTTAGAAACAACTTCAGAGTTCAAGGCGGAAATATCACTGTCATTATCAGCGACTTGAGTATTCAAGGATGCAATATCACCATCGTTTGACGTTACCTGATCTTGAACAGCAGTAACACTTGACTCAAGAGCCACTTCTGAACCGTTAAGTGTCAATTCAGTAGCGTCAATATCTAACTTAGTCGCATCATCAAAACGATCAGTAACAAACATAGTGACTTTGCTTTCAGTATCTAGAACGCCGTCACCGTCTTCATCTTCAGACAGATCAAGTATGCCGTCACCATCAAGATCTTCGGCAACATCAAGGTTGCCATCACCATCGAGATCTTCAGCTACGTCAAGGTTGCCGTCTCCGTCAGTATCTTCAGCAACGTCCAGGTTACCGTCACCGTCCACGTCTTCTGCTACGTCAAGGTTGCTGTCATTATCGAGGTCTTCTGCAACATCGAGGTTACCGTCACCGTCCACGTCTTCTGCAACGTCTAGGTTACCGTCGCCGTCAACATCTTCCGCAACATCAAGGTTACCGTCACCATCTAAATCTTCAGCAGTTAAAGACAGAGATCCATCACCATCGACGTCTTCTGCTACGTCAAGGTTACCGTCACCGTCTAGATCTTCTGCAACGTCAAGATTACCGTCACCGTCCTGATCTTCTGCTACGTCAAGGTTGCCGTCACCGTCGACATCTTCGTTAACGTCAAAGTTACCGTCGTTGTCTAGATCTTCGTTGGCGTCGAGACGTCCGTCACCGTCTAGATCTTCACCTGGATCAAGAACTCCGTTGCCGTTCGTATCTTCGTCGACATTATCAAAGTTGTTGTCGTTATCAGTATCTTCTGCAACATCTAAGGTACCGTCACCATCGACA
>Ga0209199_1005481_pt1 | contig 11087 bp, 14 predicted proteins | sample COGITO_mtgs_1105_7_FD_184805 | JGI IMG/M metagenome (GOLD analysis project Ga0209199, IMG submission 184805) | Pelagic marine microbial communities from North Sea - COGITO_mtgs_110523 (SPAdes) (version 2) | ecosystem: Environmental > Aquatic > Marine > Epipelagic ...
GCAAACACTGTGCGTGAAGCGGGTGACGGAACCACAACGGCCACCGTCCTCGCTCATGCTATTTTAAAAGAGATTAATAATCACCGCAATGAAGAGCAAATTAGAAGCATTAAAAAAGGCATTCAAGATTGTGCTGAAGAAGTTATGGTTTATCTTGACAATGCCAGTATTCCGGTTGCAGATCAAATGTTACAGCAAGTTGCTTACATTAGCTGTAACAACGATAAAGAGCTTGGAGACAAGATTGGAGAAGCTTTCAGCAAGGTTGGACCGGATGGCGTCGTTCTGATGGAAGAGTCTGATACGAATGAGACATACGTCGATTTCGTTGAAGGCACACAGTTTGATTCTGGACTTAAATCTCCGCACCTCGTTACTAATAAAGATAAAGGTGTTGCGGAACTTGACAATCCTTACGTACTTATTGTTACGTCGCCTATCCCAAACATCCGTCGTATCCAGTCTATTCTAGAGTTCGCTATTAAGAACAATAGAGCATTACTGATCGTCGCAGATATGGAACAGCAGCCGTACCAAACGCTGTTAGCGAATAAAGTAAAAGGAAACATTAAGATTAACATTGTTGACCCACCGGGCTTCGGTCCTACAAAGCAAGATACTATTGAGGATTTAGCTTTACTCACGGGCGCGACAATCATCAACGAGCAACTAGGTGACGATTTAGATTTAATCGACCCTTCAGTACTCGGTTCAGCAGTTAAGTCGGTAACAAATAATAAAAGCACAGTACTACAGGTTGATGTAGATAAAGAAGTGCTTGAAGAGCGCATTAAAGATGTACGTAAAAAGATTAGCGAAGAAACTAACGGGTTCTTTAAAGGTAAGCTCGAGCAACGGTTATCCATGCTATCCGGCAGTGTCGGGATCATACACGTTGGGGCTGACTCGCAAGTAGAGCTTAAGGAAAAGAAAGATAGAGTTGAGGATGCCATCTACGCTGTGCAAGCGGCTTTAAAAGAAGGTATCGTACCGGGTGGTGGAACTGCGTTGCTACAAGCATCACAGACTATCAAGAGTAAAGGCTTGGGTTACAACATCTTACTAAGTGCTATACGCGCACCGTTCTACACTATACTAGAAAACGCGGGTATTAAGTTCTCTGACAGTATAACCACAAAGCACGACGGAATTGACGCATCTACAGGAGAACGCGTTAATATGATTGAGAAGGGCATTATTGACCCAGTGCTCGTGACTAAAACAGCTTTAAAAAATGCAGTGAGTGTAGCCACTACGATTACGTCTGCAGATTGTATAATCTCTAACAAACGAATCGAAAATGCAAGCAATTAATCACTACATTGTAATACGTAAGATTAAAGAGGCGCCGGTGAAAGTCGGTGGCCTCGAGCTTACGGAGGATGAAAATAAAGACGTGCGCTACCTAAAAGCTGAGATTGTAAGTGTCGGCGATAAGGTAACGATGCTAAAACCTGGTAACATCATCAGGTACGACCGACACGCGGGTCACGGCATTGAATGGGGCAAAGAACTCTACCACGTTATTAATCTAGGTGACGTAGTCATTGTAGAATGAAAATAGAAGCAGCAGACCTGCGAGATATGAATTTGCTTAAGTACTACAGGCTCGTTAGGAAATGGGCCTGTAAGACTTACGAGATAACAGATGCTGATTTAGAGCTGCTGATATATCTTGATTGCAAAGACAGGTTTACACGTGATGATTTTATTAACGGTGTCTACACCTACGCATGGGATAAAAACCGGTGGGAACGGCTAAGGCGTGACGGCTGGATCGACGTATGGCGCCACAGAAATAAAACAACAATAAAGTATAGTGTATTTAAGGTATCGCCTAAGACAAGGCGCTTAATCACACGCATGTATAATATAATGTTAGGCTACGAGGATATGCCTATCGGACCTTCAAGTAAGTTTTATAAAAACAAATCGTACACAGATAAAGTCTACAACAAGGCTATTGACGATATGATTAAAGACAAAGAACGATAATGTATTCTAAACCTATTACACAGCGCGCTAAGTGCGACCACAGTAAGATAGCTCCATCTCAGGAAGTAACTATTGACGGTGCGGGTAAGATACCTGGCAACTTTACTGCTTCACCAATGAAAATGAAGAAAGGCTGCGGATGCGGCTGTGGTGCATAATGTTTCAATTAAAGAACAAAGAGGCGCTGTTTGGTATCAATAAAGAAGCGTCAGAGCACGGAACACCTGTATTTGAAAAGCAGTTAGCTCCAGGTATTGATGCTGAAGCTAACCGTGACGGTACTATCTTTGTGCAGAAAGGTTTATCACAGAATAAGATTAACGAGGCTGTGGAGCACGAGAAGGTACATTTAAGTCAAATGGCGCAGGGCAGGTTAGATTACACCAATGGTGAAGTGATGTGGAAACCCACAACGCAGTCACCAATGAAGCTCTTTAACAGAAGAATGATGGCAGAGGGCGCAAAGAATTTACCCTGGGAAGCAGAAGCATATCGGAAAACAAAAAAATAAAGGGGGAAGGTTACACTGGGCGTGTGGAAAATAAGGAATCGCTACCTTACGCAATAGCCCGATCCCCCTTTTTGACTTTACATTATGGCATACGTACAACACTCTTCACCTTTCAATAAGCTGAAGAAAACAACAAAAGGAAAAGGACGTCACTTCCTAAGCGCTGAAGAAGGTGCTGGGATGACAGAAGCCGGCCGTAAGGCGTACAAAAGAGAAACGGGTGGTAACCTAAAGGCACCACAACCCGGAGGTGGCAAGCGTCGCGATTCATACTGTGCTCGTTCAAAAGGACAGATGAACATGCACAACATTGACTGCTCTAAAACACCGGATAAAAGAATCTGCGCAGCACGCCGCAGATGGAAATGCTAATACAGATTAAAAATATATAAATACTAATACAAATGGGAAATTACGCAACGCAGCCAGACTTTGCTACTACAGCGGCTACTGTTACTAAGAGCGATACAACATTCTTAAACGGTGCTGCTCTTTATGTAGGTACAGGTGGTGATGTACACGTTATTATGAATAATGTAGAGAATATTGCTGGTAATGTAATTATTTTTAAGAACGTACCTGATGGTTCGTTTTTACCAGCTATTGTAGATTACGTCAGAGCGGCGACTACCGCAGCGGATCTTATAGCAATCAAGTAATATGGCTTTAGGTCTAGGCATAGTTGTATACTGGGCTACGCAAAGCGGGCCTATAGCCGCGGCGGTATCAGACTTTGTAAAGCGGGTTAAAGCAGATGGCGGTACAGTGGAATCGCCTGCGTGCTTAAAAGCTGCTATTAAAGCAATGCCCAACGCAGACTCTCCAACTTCTTTGTTCGCTGCTTACAATTTGCGTGTCGTTGCAGCTGGTGGTACTACAGAGTCTAAGGCTTGTACCATAACTAAATTACAACAAACAATATAGATATGGCAGAACCAACTCTTTTTGACGAAGCATCTTTAGCTCTCATTGCCTCAGGCGGTGCAGGAAAAGACGGTAAGGTATATAGTATAAAGCCTACAACAGGGGACGGCGACTTTACATTTTCACGAGGTTCAAACCTTGCGGCTACCCGTGTGGGGGCGGATGGATTGATTGAGAAAGGGCGGGAGAATCTTTTGGTTCAAAGCAATACTTTCAATAGTGGTTCTTGGGTTGGTTTTACAACTACAAGAACGGGAGGTCAAGCGGGTTACGATGGCTCAAGCGATGCGTGGCTTTTAACGTCAACCACAAATTATACTGGTATTACTCAAAATGTTTCTTCAAGTGGTATTCATACTTTTAGTGCATATCTAAAAGATGATAACATCTACTTGGTACAGTTAAAAGTAAACGGTTCAAGTTTTAATCTTATAGATATAGATTTAACCAATGGTGTTATAACGGGACAAGCGGGTAGTGAAATTGTAGATAAAGGTATTGAACCAGTAGGAAATGGATGGTACAGAGCTTATATCGTTGTTAACGATTCGGTTAGCTCGGTGCAGATTGTATTTAATGACATTGCTGGCACTTCATTCTACATCCAAGACGCACAATTAGAAGTAGGTTTAGCCGCTACGGATTACATAGAATCGGGAGCGACAACGGGCAAAGCGGGATTGTTAGAGGACGAACCCCGTTTTGACTATTCGGGGGGTGCGACTTGTCCGAGTCTTTTGCTGGAACCGAGTAGGACGAATTTGACAGGGTATAGTGAGTATGTAGGCGGAATGAATTTCAATAATGTTTCTGCAACGGCAAATGCTACAACATCACCCGAAGGTGTGGGTAATGCATATGAAGTTACAACTAACACTACAACTGAAAATCACTTTGTCTCTAATCTGAATATAATTAATCCATCAAATACTTATACGATATCGGGGTATTTTAAGAAAAGTACAAAAAGATATTGCAGCATAGGAATTAATCAAAGAACAAGTAGTGGCTCTTATATGGGTTCGTATACTCAAATTTTTGATTTAGATACTACTACTTGGGGTAGTGGTTTTTCCGAAGCTACTGCGCCTACCTATGTAAACAAAGATTTTGTTGATATGGGTAATGGCTGGTATCGCTTAATATTGACTTGTACTCTTGGTGCAACGGCAGGTATTTTAAAAAGTCAATATGGTATCGCAACTTCATCTACAAACACTTACTATGGAGGTTCTAATACTGATGCAATTTATCTATGGGGTCTTCAAGTAGAAGAAGCCTCCTACCCAACAAGCTACATCCCGAACCATTCGGGCGGGAGCGTTACGAGGGGGGCGGAAACTTCTTTAGCAAGTAATATCTCTTCTTTATTTGGTTCTAACAATACTTTTTATAGCGAATTTGTATATTATACTTCAAGCACATCTACTTTTTTAGAAGTAAATCAAGATGGTGGTGCTGCAAATTTGTTGCAAATAAATGCAACAAGTTCTGACAAAATAAATTATACCATATTTGCTAATGGTGCTTTTATTGCTTCTCGTTCTACAAATTCTATACTAACAGATGGTGTGATGAAGGTTGCTTTAAAATATGATGGAGTTAATTACAAAGTATTTTTAAATGGCTCTTTGGTTGATACTTATTCTCAAACATCTATACCTGTATCTTTAAATAGAATTTATTGCGGAAATGCAAGGGGTGCACAACAATTTGGAAAAGGTATCAGCCAAACACTTCTATTCCCTGAAGCCCTATCAGACACCGAGCTTATAAAATTAACAACAATATAATATGGCAACTGTATACGACAAGAGTAGTTTATTCCTAGCGCCTAGTGGTGTGAGTAACGGAACGGTTTTCGTACAGAAGCCTGTTCCTATATACGGGAGTGAACAAGTAACGAATGGCGATTTTAGTCAAACGGGTGCGGAGCAGGTAACGAATGGTGACTTTGCTACTGATAGCGATTGGTTTAAAACTGGTTGGGTTATAGAGAACGGACAAGCCTCAAATTCCGTAAGTGGGGTTGGTAATAATTTGTATCAAGGGAATGTTACGGCAGTAGGTAAGACTTTTAAAGTTGTTATAGATACAACAATAAGTGCTGGTAGCGTTGTAGTTATGTTAGGGGGTGGCTCTGGAGGTTACAATGTAATAGGGGAAACAACAACAAGCGGAACTTTTACTTATTATGGGGTATCCAACGGGACTGACAATAGAATTTTATTACAAACGGGTAGTGGAAGTACAATAGGAAGCATTACCATAGACAATGTATCCGTCAAGGAAGTAGGACAAGATTGGACTTTAGAAACGGGTTGGAGTATTGGAGAGGATAAGGTGGTCGTAACGAATGCCCCAAATTTATATCAAAGATTAACACAACCATCATTAAGTTTTAACCTAAATTCAACTTATGAAATAAGTGTAACTTGTTCTGAATATTCATCTGGCTGGGTTTATTTAAGAAAACCCAGAGGGGCAGAACCAGATACAAGTTTAAGGATTGACAGCGTTGGTACTTTTGTTTTTACTTTAAAAGCATTAACAGAACTTACTGAATTTGCTTTGGCTATTGGTGCTTTAGGTACAGATTTAACTATCACAAACATATCAGTACAAGAAGTACAAAGCCCAGCTAGCGACTTCACTTTCACTAGGGGTTCTAACTTATCGGCTACAAGAGTTAACGAAGATCAGCTTATAGAGAAGGGTAGAGAGAATGTCTTGCTGCAATCAAATCAGTTTGATACGGGTTGGGGAGCAAGCGCAGTTAATCTAACAAGTGGTCAGTCGGGGTATGATAGCAGCTCTGATGCTTGGTTAATTGAAAATACGGGAAATTTAATCTCATATGTATTTCAATCTGTTAGTCAGTCGGGTGTGCAAACATTTAGCATTTACGCTAAAGGCGGTAATGTAGATTGGATGCGAGTAAACGCTATTGTGAGCGGTGCTAATGCTAACGCATATTTTGATATTACCAATGGAACTATCGGGACTTCTACAGGCGCAGCAATTGATAAAACAATTACAGCGGCAGGAAATGGTTTTTACAGAATAAGCCTATCTTTCAATGATACCATTAGTCAAATTAGGGTGCAGATTGCAGATGGCAATGGAGATGAAAGCACACCTCTTGGTTCGAATATCTACATCCAAGACGCCCAATTAGAGCAAGGTCTTGCAGCAACAAGCGTTATAACAACAGGTGGCGGAACCGTACAAGCAGGTTTACTAGAAAACACACCAAGACTGGATTACAGCGGTGGTGCTTCGTGTCCTTCTCTTTTACTTGAGCCTCAACGGACAAATGAAATCATTTTTAGCGAGTATTTTGGTTCAAGTGAATGGATAAAAAGAACAAGCGATAGTACTGCTGCTCCTGTCGTAACTGATAACTATGCGGTATCTCCTGAAGGAGTGCAAAACGCAGCAAGAGTAGTTGTTACCAAGCCAAGCACGGATAATGATTATGCGGTTATCAATGACAACAATGCTATTGTTAAATCAGTAGGAGATAAATTTACATCATCAGTATATCTTAAAGCAACGGATGCTTCGCAAGTCGGTAAGATTGTAGACATATACACTTATGAAAGCGGTGGTGGTTATAGAGTGGTTAAGAGCCATATTCTAACTAATGATTGGGTTAGGGAAGATGCAATTGGAACTTTTATTGTAAGTACAGGGAATGTTGAACTTATAAATATAGGAAAAGCAAGGTCAAGCGCGGATGGTACAACTTTAGCAAATATGGCTACTGACTTTTTGGTGTATGGAGCGCAATTTGAAACAGGCTCCTACCCTACCTCATATATCCCTACCTATGGGACAAGTCAGACAAGGGCGGGTGAAATCTGTGTAGGCGTGAGTGATGCCTCAACCTTTAATTCTACTGAAGGTGTATTGTATACAGAGATAGCAGCTTTAGCCGATGATGAAATAAACAGACATATCACTTTATGGGACGGAACCGATACCAATAGACTTGTTTTAAAATATGACAACCAAAGTAATGTGGTGCAAGTATTTAACAGAGTAGGCGGTATTGAAACAGCTTTTTTAGGGCATAACCTTGCGGATATAACAATTTCACACAAAATAGCCGTAAGATACAAAGCCAATAATTATGCTTTGGTTATTGACGGGGTAGAAGTTGACACAGATACATCCAGTTCTACTTGGCCAGCATCGGTCTTGAATAACATTAAATTTAGCAATGGAAGCGGTTCTGATTTCTACGGCAAAGTAAAAGAAGTAATTTACTTCCCTACAGCGCTATCCGATTTAGACCTTGCTATATTAACAGGAGCAACAACTTACGAAACATTCGACGAAATGGCATTAGCCTTAAACTATACAGTATATGAATAACGCATCGTTAGAACTCGGTGGAACAAACTGGGCAGAGAAAGACGCTAGTCTATTAGGCTACACCGTCAGTGATGACTCTGGAAGATTTTTCCCTCAAGAGTTTACATTTTCAAGAGGCAGTAACTTAGCGGCCACAAGAATAGGTAAAACAGGTCTTATTGAAAAGGGGCGTGAGAATCTTTTGGTTCAATCAAATCAGTTTGACACTACTTGGGTAACGACTTTAACAAGTGTAACGAGTGGGCATAGTGGCTACGATGGAAGTAACAATGCTTGGAAATTGATTCAAAATACAAATACTGGTTATCATTATATAAGCCAAGGCATTACAAATACAAGTGTACAAACATTTAGTATTTACGCAAAGGCTGGTGAGTATTCTAGCATTTCTTTTTTCATTAAAAATTTAGCGGGAAATAGTGCAGCGTCAACATTTAACCTTTCAACGGGAACATTTGTAAGCAATACACACAACGCAACTGCTGAATCCGTTGGTAACGGATGGTATAGAATTAGTTTGTTAACTAAACCAAATGGTTATCAAACATTAAATACTTATGTAAACCAAACAACTCAACGAAGTGAAGCGGGCGATGGTACATCGGGCATTTATATCCAAGACGCCCAATTAGAATTAGGCCTCGCGGCAAGTCCTTACATACCAACAACTACTACAACTGCCCAAGCAGGAGTCTTAGAAAACACCCCAAGATTAAACTACACAACAGGAGTTGCTAATCCGTATCTTTTACTTGAACCGAGTAGGGGTAATTTGATTGGTAATAGCGAATATTTTAGTGGTACTGGATGGGCTTTATATAGATTATCTAATCTATGTAATCAAGTAGAAAGCCCAGAGGGTTTAATAAATGCATCGGAGCTTATTGAGAATGCAGAAAATAATACGCACGTAGCGCGATATGAAACTGCTTCGTACTCTGGAAGTCATACTATTAGTTTCTTTGCAAAAAGGAATAGGGGCACAAGAAATTTAGGTTTTACAACTTCGGCTAGTACTAGTCAGTATATAACCTTTGACTTGTCAAACGGAACTATTGATACCGAATTAGATACGATTGCTTCTGATATAGAAGATTTCGGTAATGGGTGGTATAAATGCTGGGCATCGTTTAATTTATCATCATCAACAAATTTTGATTTGAGGCTTGTTGAAAGTGGTCACACAGGCTCACCCGCGACTAGCATTTATTTGGGAGATGGCACTTCAAGCATTTATATCTACGGAGCGCAACTTGAAGAAGGAAGCTACCCTACCTCATACATCCCTACCTATTCAGCAAGTGCCACTAGAGCGGGTGATTCTTGTTATAAAACAGGTATATCTTCTTTGATTGGTCAAACGGAGGGGACTGTATTTATTGATATAAATAATAGATTATTAAGTCCTTATCCAAATGAATATGTTTTTCGTATAACAGGAACAGGTGGTGATCAATTGTGGTTAAGGAAAGAGTCTGGTGCTAATAATTTTACAGCAAGGCTTACTGTAGGTGGCTCTAATGTTTGGACAATATCCATAGCCCCTCCTAATGGATTAACTAAAATAGCAATTGCATACAAAAGCGGAGATAGTGTAGTTTATCTTAATGGAACACAAGTAAACGCAAGTTCTGCGACATTTAGCGGAAATGTTTTAGAAAATTTTTATTTTAGTGCTTCATCAACAGGAAATACAGAATTAAAATTAAATCAAAGCCTTTTATACAAAGAAAGATTAACCAATGCAGAATTAATCACACTCACAACTATATAATATGACACGACTAACAAGAAAATACGAATTTGTAGACCAAGCCGCAGCCGATGCCGCTATTGCTTTACTACCACAAGACGAAGAAGGAAACCCAACAGGTGAACACCTAGTTACGATATTAGGTTTTATACTTCTTGTACCTGCAACTTACGACGATGAAGGGAACGAGTTAACACCGCCTGTATACTCTGATAAATACGCAGTAGATGTCTATTGGGGTTCTGAAGCTTTAGAATCTTGGGAGCCTTACATTGTATGGCCTTTGCCAATGGGTGTGCACACTTACGGTAGCTCTAGCTCAAGAAACGAGTATGAAGCAACCTATTGTGGTTTGTTCCCAGAGAGCGAGTATTGCAACCCGCCACTACCGCCTGATCCAGAGGAACTTGAGTTACCTTAAACATAGGTAATAATAACATATAACAATTAAATTAAATTAAATGAAAAAAGTAACAGACGAACAGCTTGAAGCGCTACAGTCATTAGTTAATGCTATTAACGAAGGGCAAGCAACAATCGGTGGTGTCGAAATGCAGAAGCAAGGACTTATTGCTGAAGTTGATGGATTGATTAAGCAGCTTAAAGAAACACAAGCTAAACTAGAAGAAGAGTACGGTAATGTAACCGTAAACCTAACTACTGGTGAGATTACAGAAGCAGAAGATGCAGATAATCCGCAAGATTAGTGTAGGTAAGGACTATAAGAATGACGCCATGCACTATTCTGTTGGACAGGAAGTGTATGGTGGTCATACTATAGTTAACATTATAGAAGAGGAAGACAAGTACTCTATCTATATCCAGAAAAAAGATAACGTGATGCCGTGGAAAGACTTTAACAAGAACATGGCTATTTCTGTAGAATACGATCTAAGCTGGTGATGCAAAGCATATTTAATTTTATAGTATCACCAAAGCACGGCCGCTCAACTTCAAAGAAAGACATTGACGGTAAAGAATTGTTGCTAAATACAGAAGTTCAGAACCACGAATATACCAGCAGATTAGGTGTTGTAGGAAATACCCCATTAGCGATAGAGACAGAGATACAACCTGGTGATGAAGTGATTCTTCACCATAACGTGTTTAGACGCTTTCGCGACGTTAGAGGTAAAGAAAAGAACAGCAGAGCGTACTACAAGGAAGATACGTTCTTTGTACAACCAGAGCAGATCTACGCTTACAAGAGGGATGATGAATGGCAAGCTTTGGACGGCTTTTGCTTTATTAAGCCTATAAAAGAGAAGCAAGCATTTTCTTCGCTTAAAGAGCAGAGCGGTATAGGTATTATCAAATACCCTAGCGATGGTTTTGAAACAGGGGCACTTGTAGGGTTTAAGCCTGGTATGGAATACGAATTTAATATAGAGGGACAACGATTGTATCGTGTGCCTACCAATCAAATTACAATTAAATATGAGTACCAAGGAGACGAAGAAGAATATAATCCAAGCAGCACGCAAGGCTGTTGAGGAACTCATTAAGGTAGCAGAAGAAAAAATC
>Ga0209199_1005490_pt1 | contig 11074 bp, 13 predicted proteins | sample COGITO_mtgs_1105_7_FD_184805 | JGI IMG/M metagenome (GOLD analysis project Ga0209199, IMG submission 184805) | Pelagic marine microbial communities from North Sea - COGITO_mtgs_110523 (SPAdes) (version 2) | ecosystem: Environmental > Aquatic > Marine > Epipelagic ...
ACCTATCATTAAAAGCACAGGAATGGGCAGATTATATTGCATCAACTGATTCATTTGAGGTAAGTAGTGATGAGTATGGCGAGAATATTTTTGCAATATCTACTGAATATGTTTTTACCAAAGGGAAACAACCTTGTCTTGAAGCAACGATGAATTGGATTCTTGAATCTGATGATGATTCTACTCTAAAACAAATAATATACGAGGATTCAAAAAGAATTGGATTTGGTGTAGCTGAAAATCATGAGTATATTTATGTTGTTGCCAAATATGACAAACTTTATAAATGATTAAGGATAATGGAAATATTAATTAGTAAAAGTGATGTATTGGAAGTGTGTCAAGCAATAACAGATGAAAAAAATGAATTAATTGATTTTTTAAATAAATAAAGACTACGAATCTTGTTTGAAAATCAGCAAATTCTTACTTAAAAATTAAAATAATTAAAGAATGAAACACCGAATTGATATTCTTGAGTGTTATATCTCGGATGGAGAAATCGTTACCTCTGATGGAGATGTTAATGAATTCTCCTCTCCTGAAGATTTTCCTACAGGAGAATCCTTTAGTTTAAATACCAATTGTCAATTTATAATAAAATATAATCAAAAAATTTACTACATAGAGTTTGAATCTCAATCAATATATGATGAAGATTGGGAAGATGAAGAACCAAATAGAAGAGAATTTGATTTGACATTTCATTTTGAATTAAAAGAAGAACTTACAATTGGGGATATAGAAACTAACAATTTAAAATTTGAAAACATCAATGATGAAGAATTTATCTCGAAATTTTATAATGAAATTTCAGAAGATATCATTCCGTTATGTGGGGATGATTTATTAGAGGAAAAACCGTTTGTTGAATTTATTATTACATCTAATGAAAAAGATAATGTCATAAAAGAATACCATGAAAATGGTAACTTAAAAGGAGAAACAGAATTAAACAGCGAGGGGATTAGACATGGTATAACAAAAATATATCATGAAAACGGTCAACTTCAAATACAAGTAGAATTTACTAATGGAAAACAAAATAATGGTGAGATAATATCATTTCATGATAATGGAAACAAAGCAAGATGTGTTAATCTTTTAGATGAAAATTATGAAGGAGATTTTATTGAATGGCATAAAAATGGAGTTATATCAAGGAAAGGAGTATATGAAAATGATGAAATTGTTGAGGAACAATTATGGGATGAAGATAACAACCCAATAGATAAAAAGAATGAAGTTATCGAACAATATAAAATAAAAGATGATAATCCATCAAGTATTGGATCTGGGATAAGTGAATCTATGTTATTCAAAAGGGATATAACTGGTTTGATGTCATATTTTGAGGAAAGACCTAATATGGAAAGACTTTTTAATGAACTAACTCATTTTACTCGAGGTGGTTACACTGTTGAAGAATATTTAGATAACACCAACTTCATGGATGACGATGAAGTTAAAACTATAATTGGATATGGTTTTATAGATATATCAGGATTCCTCGAAGACATGTTAAAAATTCAAGAAAACAGCGAACTTAAAAAAGACTATGAATCTTGTCTAAAGGTTTCTAAAATTCTACTTAAATAATTGACATGAAAACCTTCAATTAATATGAAAAACATCCTTAATAGTATTTTGTCATTGTTTATTATTTGTGGGGTTTTACTTTTCTGGTATATCGATTGGTTTTGGGTTGTATTGTCTTATAATATTGCTTTTTCATATTTGTCTTTTACTATATACAGGGATTATAATGATAATCCTAGATTCAGAAATAAAATTCCTTTATTGTTTTACATAGGATTACCATTACTTTTCAACTTTATTGGGTTTTTAATTTCGATTATCAAAGGGTTTGAAGAGATACCTGAATGGGAAATTCAAGCAATGAAAAATATCGGTAAAGAGGATCTTGATGAAGTGTTTGAAAAGAAAAATTTGAGGAAACCTAATCTTTTCAATAAATTTAAATACCAATAAAATATAATTATGGGATTATTCAATTTCAATAAAAATAAAAAGTATATATCTAAACTTTCGATTGATCAACGTGATGAAATAATAATCACTTTGATTTTAATGAAACAGATGATTGATGTAGATGGAGTAGAAAAACCAGAGGAAAAAGAATATTACAAGAATTATCTTTTAAACTGTGGTATTTCAAGTAAAGAAGAACTTGAATCTATATTGGATGAGGCAGGAAATTTGACCTCTGATGGGTATGATGATATAGTAAATGAATTTGATGAATTTCAAAAATTGACTATTCTTCAAGAACTTTATGGGATTATTTGTTCAGATGATGAAATAGATGAAAACGAACTTGGTCTTCTGTTTCAAATCTCTCGAGACATGAAAATTGAAGATGATATTGTAATGGACATGTTGGGGGCAAATAAAGAATTACTTGAAAAATCATTCGAAAAGAATGAACCGAAAAATGACACTTCAAGTGTAAAATCAGTTTCAAAGGCTCAAAAAACAGATAAATTTTGTTCGAAATGTGGTGAACATTATAGTGAAGATGAAAAGTTTTGTACCTCTTGTGGTAACAAAAGAAATATTGTTGGAATAGAATCTAAAGATGAAGAAAATCTTCAAAATAAAATTAAAAATTTAAATCTGGAAGATGAATTAGAAAAAATAAAATCATACTTAGAATCAATCACTATAAAAGAAAAAGGTGATATATATAACCTTAATTATTGGTTTGACCAGGTTGTTACAAGGGTTGAAAGTCATGAAGTCTATTACAGTAGTGTTGATTTAAACGATTTAAAAAGTTTAAATGAATTAGCACATTCTCATTATGATGAATATCATCACAGAATGATTGAAGAAAATGATGAAAATAAGTTAAAATTTGTGGTCCCAAGAGTTGAGTGTTTTTTAGAAATTTTCAATAAAATCGATGAGATTAGAAATGAAGATTTAATTGAAGAGGGCAAGGACCTTTATAACAGGTATTATTTTCATTCAAAAAGTAGTTTATATGGTGCTGTAAAATTTTTAAGGACAGACATCAATAAAGGATTAGATGAATTACAAAAAATATATCCAGACTTTGATGAAGAAATATTGAATTATCAAGGAAACGAGATATCACATGAAATGATATCTAAATCAAAAGAATTATTGAGCTCATCAGTAAGATTATATTTAAATAAAGTTCTTAATCAAAATGCTGAGAGATTTATAGAACAAAAAAATTCTTCTGCTTATAATGGATTAGTAGAAATGATAAATAGTTCTTTACCTATCGATTCGAAGAAAAAAAATGATGAAAAAAAGGCAACTCAAGAAATTAAAAACTTATCAGTAGACGAAAAAGAGTACTTGAATAGAATTATTACAGCAACAATTATGTATGCTAAACTTCAAAACTGGAATTTATTTATATCGAAAACAATTAATGAATTGAGTAAAATAGATATTTCTATTGATGAAGAGTTTGAAATAGAGGATGAAAAAAATCCAAAAATTGAGGATGAATGGGAAGTAGTTGGCAACAAAGAAGAAGATGATTATTTACTAGTCAAAAAAAATCAGAATGGAATGATAGTTCATCAAAAATTTTATGTGGATGGTAAATTGGATAGATTTGATTTATCAAAACAAAAAGATGAAATAGAACATGCAAAAAAGTTTTTTGAGGTACTTCTTAATTATTCTTTTGGCAGTTTTTCTAAAGAAGATCTTGGTTTTAAAAAAGATGTGTCTGAAGATCAAATCAGATTAGGAACTGTAATGTCATTTTGGAAAATTTATAATTCTTATGATAATGAAGATAATTTACCTCATTCAATCCTTAATGATTATGCATATTTCTTGTACGATATGAATCAATTCTCAGAGGGGATTCATTTTGCTTCCTTAGCATTTAAAATAGAAGAAGATAGTGGTTATGCTGATACAGTCGGAGAAGGGTACTATAAACAAGAGTACTTTGATATGGCTTTTTCATCATTTAGTAAGGCGGTTGAGATAGACAAGAAGAATAATTCCCACAGAGAAGATCATATTATAAATTATATTAAAGCTGCCCTAAAAACAGAAAATTTAAAATCTGCACAAAATGGAATTGAACTTTTAAAAACACATTTTAAGGAGAATAAGGAGATCAAAAAATTCGAAAATGAATTAGAAAAACTCAAGTCTGATTTAGACGAATTTAAATGTCCCGAATGTGGGCACATACCGAAAATGACTCAGAAATTCTGTACCAAATGTGGAACAAAATTCAACGATGATGATCTTCAAGAAGATAATGTTTATGATAATATAATTACCTATCTAAACTCTGCAAACGAAACACTTTATTTATTTGTTAAAGCACAAGTAAATGTAGGTAAAAGAGGAGAATCATATCCAGAAGAAGTTTTAATTAAAAGAATATTAAGTTTTATTGATAAACTAAAAACTGACAAAGATTTGTTTAGAGATATTTTTGATGATAATGGAAACAAAAAAAATAATGATGAAAATTTAAATAATTTGATGTTTTTAACTCTTTATCCAAAATTCCTTATTAGTAATGAAATCGAAACATTAGCAAAACTATTAAATGAAACAGAGTCTGATAAATTTGATGGATATGATGAAATCGAACAGTATTACAGTTATTACGTTTACATAAGGGATTTTATGATTAATGAATCAAAAAAATATATGAAATGATTATTTCAGTAATAATTTTTATTCAACAACCAGAATGGACGAATAAAGTAAATCAGTTAGCTAGTAACAATTATATATTTGGATTATTACTTTTAATAGGTTTAGTTTATTTATTTTTTAAAATACCACAAAGAGTTACTAAAGAAAATAAAAAAACATACATCAGTGTTAAATCGAGTAAAAGAAATAAGAGTTCAAATTTCAAATTAAATAATTCAAAAAAATGTCCAAATTGTTCAAGTGAAATTTCTAAAGATGATAGATTTTGTGGAATATGTGGAGAAAAAATAAATAGTTAGGATTCTCATGAAATGTTCAAATTGTAATGAAAAGATTTTAGAAGAAGACAAATTCTGCGGGAATTGTGGTATTAAAATTATTCGTTCACAGCACAATGAACCACAGGAAAATAAAATTAAAAGCACTAAAAAAACTCAAAAAGAAATAGAAAATAAAAAAGTAGTAATTGAAGTCAATAAGTCTAAAAATAAAATTGAGTTTGATTTAATTTCAAAGATTCTTCTAGTTGCAATTATATTTTCCTTTTTACCTTTTATTTTGATCTCTTGGAATAGTATCAACGAATCTGAACTCTATTTGAATGAAGCAAAAGATTTTTTTCAGAAGGATTCTTTAACCAAGTCAATAATTAAAATTGATCAATCAATTGCAACGTACTATAGACCAGAATCAATTAAGCTTAAAGCAAAAATCAAAGAAAAACAAAGACTTTATAAGGATGCGGCTCTACTTTATAAAAAATTAATCGAAGATGGGTATAAAATGGACTCATTAAGAATTGATTATGGATTTGCTTTAATTAAAAGTAATGAATTCGAAAAAGGTATGGAATTCATTACTAAAGCTCTTAAGTCTGAAAATAAAAGAAAATATCCAATAAGATATGTTAATGAAGTTTTAGGAAATTCCGAAAAACAGACGAATAAGAATTTACTAATTTCTTTAGCTACAATGAATATTGATTTAGAAAATGATCGAGATAACCAAATCCTTTTTACAAGAGCAAGGGTTTATTATTTATTAGAAATGTATAAAGAAACTATAAAAGATTATAGCGAATATATTGAAAAAAATCCTTCTTACTGGGGTTCTTATTTAAATAGAGGGATGGCGTTATATTATTATAAAGAATATAAAGAATCAATAAATGACTTGAATAAAGCATTAAGTTTTGATATAGAAGATAAATGGATGGGGCAAGTTTATAATTATTTAGCAAAATCTTATTCTGCTATTAATCAATATAAGAAATCCTATCAATACTTTAAAAAGGCAATTGATGAAGGCTTTTCAGTTTCAACTAGTATGGGCTCTGATTATTGGTTTGTAAAAAGACAATTAAATATCCAATGAAACTTTTAAAATCCACACTTATTGTCTTATTCATTATTCTTGTTTTTATTGATATTAACTATGTTATTTTTAAAAATAAAGTTGGCGTTTTTATTGAAAAAATGCCAAAGATTGAGAGGGTAGAATTTCGAAAACATATAGAACGTAAAAATAAATGGGAAAAAATTTATACTGATTCTTTGAGTAATAATTCTGTTACTGATTGGTCTTCCCCAAAAGAAGAAAATAAAACACATAGATTTAAAGACAATCAAACTAGCTCAGGAGGACTTAATGACTTTAATAATGCAATAATTGAAATTGACACAGTTATTAATCACATGTTTTTTTCTAAAAAAATCTCTTACCAAGGATATAATAAAAAGTATTTTGAATGTTTGTGTTATCATGAATTTAACAGGTGGAATAACTTAGGAAATCTAAGCAATCAATGGTCCGATTCTTTAAAAAAATCAATGAAAATATCTGATATTGATTATGAATATTTAAGAGATATTATAAATAGAAAAAAAACTAATGGAGAAGTTTATTTTCCTGACAAATATGTTTTGAATAATAAAGATTATGATTGTAAAAAAATTATACCTGGTTATTCAGCTAACAGAGTAAAAGATGAAGTAGCTATTGAGGAATTCAAGAAACTATTTAATGAGTTTAATAAAAATAAAACATCCACAACTAGAGGTAATAAATCAATTATAAATTTTAATAGAAATTTATATAGAGAAAAAACAAAAGGGTTGAGTTCATCTCTAAGAAAAAAGATTGATGAATATTGGAATCAAAATGAGAAAAAAAAATATAAGGAGTTTGTTTTTAAAGGATCAAAAGAAGGTATAGGTCAAGTAGAATACAACTTAGAAATTGTAGAAAAAATTAATAAATCTAAACTTTCTAATTATGTAGGACAATTAATGCAAGATTACTACAAGTCAAATTCTTTAAAAACTGGAACATTTCCATATTCTAATTGCTTTGGATCAAGAAATAGCTGTTCAGGATATAATTGTTCCCAAATTATGATTAAAAATGGTAGTACAGATGTTATTGTTTCTGTAAAGAAAGGATCAAAAGTTTATAGACATTCATACATAAAAGCATATCAGTCTTTCACATTTAATGTTAGTGATGGAAAATATGATGTTTATTTCTATTATGGTAGAGGATGGAATCCCAATAAGAAAATTTTTAGCACAGAATGCAATAAATTAAGTGGAGGATTCGTTTCAGAGGAAGAAGTAAATAAGGATATGGGTTTAGCATTATACAATCAGATTATGACATATAAATTAACAACAACCTCAAATGGTAATTTTTCTCCAAATAGAAGTAATGTAGGAGAAGCATTTTGATAATATATAAGTATTTAAATGGGAAAAAAATAAATAAAATGGGAATATTTGACTTTCTGAAATCGAAAAATAATAAAATTGAATTAACCGAAAGGAATGATTTAAAAGAAATTCAAATTGATTGGATTTCTGAAATTGATAAGATATATGATGGAGAAAAGGCTCTAAAAAAACATGATTACAAACATTCGGAATTATTAAGAACTGTTCTTTATTTTAAAAGTGATTTTGATGATGGAGAACGATTAGATATTTATGTTTCTAATTATAACGAAGCAAAACTTATCATTAATCAAATCATTGATAAAATTGGTCAACATAAATTCACAAAAGCTAAAGATGCAGGTGATGGATTTAAACATATTCACGTGAGTGATAAACTTATTATTTATTATAATGCATTTGGTGTAGGAACGATTGTTATTGCATATACTCCTGTGGAGATGAAAAATGGGTTATATAAACACTTTCATGAAAATGGAAAATTATCTCAAGAAGTGAATTATAAAGATGATATAAAACATGGTTCTTTTAAAGTATATGATGAAAATGGAAATTTAAAAGTTGAGGGAAATTTTAAAGAAGGTGTTCAAGAAGGATATTGGAAATTCTACGAAGACGGGAGTTTGAATCAAGAGGGATTATATAAAGATGATAAACAACATGGAGTTTGGAAATATTATGATGAAAATGGTGAGTTAAAAGAAAGTATAGAACATTAAATAATGTAATGTCTATTGTACTGTACAATTAATTTTAAATATTTAAAAAAAACTGATGATTAAGATTATAAAGTAGACAACCTAAAGAGTTAAAAACCAAATATAGAATTATGGAAAAATATAATTTATCAGAATCCACAAAAAACCTGTGGAAATTTTTATTTGATTTTCAAACTGGAAATCTTTCCAAAATTAATATTGATATGAAAGAAGCATGGTTAGTTAATGATGTATTAGAAGTGTGTCAAGCAATTACCGATGAAAAAAATGAATTAATTGAATTTTTAGATAAATCCTGACTTATGAAGTATTTGTTTAATAGAAGAATTAACATTTTCGAAGATGAAAATGAAAATACTTATAAAGTAGTTGATTATTTATTGTTTGAACTATGGGATGATGATTATGACCCTTTTTATCAACCAGAGGGCGAGGTAAAAGGGATGTTATTCCAATACACGATTAAAGAAGATGATAATTCAATTTTTGAAGATAATGAGATAGAACTTGAATTCTTAGACCCTTACGAAGAGGAGTTTTATGAACTTAACGAACTTGAAACTATATTCTCAAATGATGTTAGTGAGTTTGGAGACAAACTATCCTCAATAATTGATATCCAAAAAGTAAAGGAGGCGATTTCAAAATTTAAAAAATTATAAAATAAATTTTTCAGTACAATTAATAGAATTACAAAATAATGATTTTGAAGATTTAGATTTAGAAAATTTAAATTCAAATTTAGAATCTAAAATGTATGAGTTTCAAGAGAAACACGAGGAGTTTTTGATGAAAAGAGAACATGAATCACAAGGGATAACTCAAGAGGATATAGATAATAAAACAGACGAGTTTATTCAAAGTTTTGGTTTACTTGAATTGTTATATGAGGATATCGAGGGCTTTTTGGATACAGATTTAGATTTAGGATTTTCAGATGATAAAAAACCCATTAATGAAAAGTCTTTTGAATATTATGTAAATAATCTATGTTTAAAAACAGATGGATTGATTATTGTTAGAGACTATCAAAGTTACCTTGATTGGCCAAATTTTATTTCAAAATATATCAATCAATTGGAACCTGAATACTTAGATGAAAATTTTGAACAAATAAGTTTTGAAGAGTTTATGAGTAAAAGTTTAGAAATCAAATCAAATTATGGTTGTTCCCTCTCGAGTTTAGTTTATTATACAAATAAATAACTAAGAAAATATAAAAAATAAATAAAATGGGAATATTTGATTGGTTTGGTAAAAGTAAATCGGAGAAAAAAGATAATTACCCTCAGCAAATAAATGATTTTAATCATATTGAAGGTAAAGATTCAATAAAAGTAGAATGGTTAAAAAACTTTAGTCCAATTTATATTGATGATGGTGATGAATTAATCTACAATACCTTTTATTATGATAATAATCAAAATGAAATTTTTCTTAGTACAGAGAATCTTGAAACAGCAATCAAATTAAAAAATCAATTTATAAGTAAATTAGATGGTGAGTTTATTAGTATTGACAAAAAGACATTAGATGAATTCTCATCAAAAATAGCGACCTATAAAGGAATATATAAAGGCGAAAATTTGACGGTTTTTATTAAAAAATCGTTTATGCCTAATATTGAACTTCAAATTTTGCCAAATAAACTGTCATTAATTAAAAATAACATTAAACATGATTTAATGGTTAAAATTATTTCAATTGAATCAAATGAAAATTTCATTTTTAAGGATATTTTAGAATTTTTATCTAAAGAAAATATTGAATTATTTGAATTTGTAAAAACTCTCGTAGAAAAAGGTAAAAAAGGCGTAAAGATTGATCAAGAAAAATTAGTAAAATTAATTCAAAATCTAGTAATAAAGCTTGTAAAAGAAAATGCTGACTTTTCCAAGTTGATTAAGAAAAATGATCCTACATCCAAAGAACTAGCTATCCAAGGATACGCCACATTTAATCTTTTTTCATTAGTAAAATACTTAAATGACAAATTGAATGAATATGAGGATAATAAGTTTAAAAAATGGGATGAAATAGAAACGTATTATTCAATTTATTTATTCATTTATGATACCATAACAAAGGAAAAATGAAACTAATCCAGGCAATTAAAGCAATCCAGTGTGGAAAATGAAATTACGAAAGGATATTATCTAACTAATGATTGGTATGAAAGAAACTGGGATGATTTTTTAAGATGGGAAAAAAATAAGTAAGATGAAATATTTAAAGGTATTTATTATAAACTCTCCAATTACTTGCATACCCCAAAATTCTTCGACACCTTCACCCTATGAAGGTTAAAGTATCTTCACTCAAACATCATCCTAAGAACAAAGAAATCTACACCCTATCCTCTATCGAGGAACTGATGGAAAGTATTTCAGAGGTTGGATTATTACTACCTCTAATCATTGATTCTCGTAATCAAGTAATCAATAAATCAAAAATTACAAAGTAAATACGAGAGTAATTGGATAATAGATAAAATTTAAATTATCTATTATGAAAAAACTTATTTTAATTACGATTTTAACCCCAATCATCTCATTTTCACAAACCTACTACGATGGTGCTTTGAACTTTCAAAATAACATTAGATCCTTTTATGATTTAAATGAATTGAAATATGACAGCTTATTATCAGTTTCAGCTCAAGAATGGGCAAATCATTTAGTCAAAGGAAATGATGGAATATTAGAATTTAGTGACAATGATAAAGGGGAGTTAATTTATTATTACAAAAAAAGAGAAAATGTACGAATTGAAGATTATTTTTTAGATGCATCAATAGGATGGGTAGTCGAATATGATGAGGAGGAAACATTCAAACAGGTTGTATGTGAAAAGTGTGAGTTTGTTGGATTTGGAATGTCTGAAAATGAAACTTATATTTATGTAGTTGCTAATTATGATAAACTATATGAATGA
>Ga0209199_1005497_pt1 | contig 11065 bp, 13 predicted proteins | sample COGITO_mtgs_1105_7_FD_184805 | JGI IMG/M metagenome (GOLD analysis project Ga0209199, IMG submission 184805) | Pelagic marine microbial communities from North Sea - COGITO_mtgs_110523 (SPAdes) (version 2) | ecosystem: Environmental > Aquatic > Marine > Epipelagic ...
AAGCAGTTAAAAGACGCGATGTTGGGGATCGCATCTGAAACTTATTCTTGTGCAGCTTCGCCCATTCAGTATGCGGCAATAACGGCTTATTCCGAAAATGAGATGATGCAGCAATATGTGCAAAATCAAAGAACGATCCTCAGCGCTATAGGCATGAATATTTATAAGGCCGTCATTGATGCAGGGTTAAATACACACGCTCCTGAAGGTGGGTTTTATCTATTGCTTGATTTTACCTCTTATCGACAATCACTTAGAGATAGCAGCCTTTGCACGGATACAGAGATTTGTGAAAAAATATTAGAAGATACCGGTGTTGCCTTATTACCCGGTGTATCTTTTGGTCTACCACCCGAGGCACTTTGTGCACGTTTAGCCTATGTGGATTTTGATGGAACACAGGCCCTTGAAGATATTACAACGCAGGGATGGTCAGAATATCTTACCGAAAAACATTCGCACAAAATGTGTCAGGGAATTGAAAATTTGGGACGTTATCTAAAACAGTTAGCTTAATGCCTTTTATAATTTAGGCATTTTGATGAATTCGCTTAAAATCTCAAGGACATATACCCATACGATTTCAATTATTTGCGAGCTAAGTAAAATAGGCGCTACGATCAACTGCATCGATAGCGCCTTCTAGGTACCCAGGGTCGATGGTTGCAAATTCACTGCCTATTAAATATAGATGTAGTGCGCTAAGTTCTTGTTTATGAACCGAAAGAGTAAATGATGGGTGGCGAGATGATTCAAGTTTGTCACTTGCAGTACAAGTAAACCGATCACTTGCCCAGTCTTTTAAATAATAGTCAGTATAACTCCTAGCTTGTGGGCCATAACAACTAACAAGTTGCGCCAAACATGCTTCTTTTAGTTGTTGCTGGGTTATTTGGTTTCTGCGCGATGCTGGCCATCCTATAAAACCAAATAAGCCATGACTTTTATCTGTGTCCGTTGATGCATCATGTATTTCAACCATTGGTCCTTTTTGACTGAATATTTGGCCTGATAGTCCTTGTTCACGCCAAAATGGTGTTGTATAGGCCACCGCAAATTTTGCTTGTCCCGCCATCCACGTTTGTGAATTCTTAAGTTGGCTGAGTAAAACATCTGATATCCATTGTTTCTCAGTAAGATGTTGAGCAATGATCCTTGGGGGCATAGCTAACATCAATTCATCAGCAGAAAAGGTGTACTCTGTACCATTGTTGCTCGCAGTGATTTTCCAAACGTTTTTAAACCTCTCAATATTGGTCATTTCATGGTTGAGAAGAATGTTGTTGGGTTCGAGTAAGGAATACAAAGCAGTGACTAAAGACTGGCACCCACCTTTAATTTTAAATAAATCTAGCTCGCCTGCACCTTTAATACGTTGTGGTGCTTGATTTTCAGACGTTTGATACAGCACATCACCCTTTGCATAGTGTTCAAAAAATGCAATACCAAGTTGTTTAAGTAACCCTTGGGTTTTTTGATGATGAGAAAAAACCCAGGTTGGGCCCAAATCAAAATAGTGCCCCAAGTTTTGTTTGTTTTGAACACCTAGAATACGTCCTCCTAATCTAGAATTAGCTTCTAATAATAAATAAGGAATACTCTGCTGCTCAAGTCGATGTGCTGCATACAAGCCCGCTAAGCCTCCACCAATTATGATAACGCTCTTATGTTTCAAATAATGTCCTCGAACAGGTTGTTAGTGAGGTGATGCGTCATTTTTTATGAAAGACCGCCGTTATTAGATTTGTCGATAGTTTTACGTAAGTGGCTAAGCAACATCATTAATTAAACAATAAAAGATTATCTTAGGATCAAAGTTCCCCATATTCTGATTTCTTTTTTATCTATATAGCTAATTACTTTGCACAAGTAACTGAGCCATTGGTGATTAAAAGTTGAGCTAACAAAGCAGTTAAGTCGAGTTTCAGTATGGTTTTGTTAGGTAATCCTTTATGCTCTGTTAATTGATGGTGTTGTTAATGAATAAATAAATATGTTTACCCGCAAAAAAAGTAACAAACATTCAAAGGTAAAAAAAGCAGCTGTCGATTTGCTGTTTAAGTGCCGTTGTGGGGGCAAAGCTAGTAAACCAAAAGAAGTCGCAGGTTGTAAAGATAGATGGATTATTCGATGTCAGATTGAACAATGTTATGCGTATAATATTGGACAAGGTTTAGCAGACACGATCCAAGGTTGGAACAGACTTAGTACACATTTATATCGTTAAAAATAAAGAGAACCTTAGCTTGATTAAACTGCTGTTAGTAGATGACCATGAATTAGTGCGAACTGGCATTCGTCGTATCTTAGAAGATATTACCGATTTTGCAGTGGTAGGCGAAGTCAACAATGGTGAAGATGCGGTTAAATTTTGTCGAAACCATGCGCCAGACTTAGTGCTAATGGACATGAGTATGCCGGGAATTGGTGGTTTAGAAGCTACTAAGCAAATTTTACGTTTTTCTGAAAATACTCGTGTGATAGTGTTATCTGTTCACAAAGAAAATCCAATCCCCGCTAAAGTTATGCAAATGGGGGCGTTTGGTTATTTAACCAAAGACTCTGAACCTGGAGAGATGATCAAAGCAATTTACAAAGTAGCTGCGGGTCAAAAGTATGTGTCGCCAGATATAGCCCAACAGATTGCACTTGGGCAACTAAATTTAAACGATAGTAATCCTTTTGAACAATTGTCAGAACGAGAGCTCGAAATTACCTTAATGTTAACCAAAGGTGCCAGAGTCCCCGATATAGCGGTGTATCTGAATATCAGTACCAAAACGGTCAATACCTATCGTTATAGAATGTTTGAAAAACTCAACGTCAGTAGTGATGTTGAGCTGACCCACCTTGCTTTGCGAAATAAATTAATATCTTCTGATCATTTGTAGACCGACTGACATCAATGAGCATTAGTACTGACGAACCTTTCGATCATCAAGCCTTCCTCAAAAATCTGACCAATCAACCGGGCGTTTACCGGATGTACAATCAAAAAGAGGAAGTGATTTATGTGGGGAAAGCAAAAAACCTAAAAAAACGGGTTGCTAGCTATTTTCGAAGCACGGTTGATAGCATTAAAACTCGCTCGCTTGTTAAACAGATTTGTGAGATGGACGTCACAGTTGTGCACAGTGAGGCTGAAGCCTTTATTCTCGAAAATAACTATATAAAGAAATATAAACCTCGGTATAACGTGCTGTTAAGAGACGATAAGTCTTATCCTTTTATATTTCTATCTGATCATACCCACCCAAGATTAAGTAATCACCGAGGCCCTAAAAAGCTCAAAGGCGAATACTTTGGCCCTTATCCCAGTGCTTGGGCGGTACGAGAGAGTTTACGCACCATGCAGCGTTTATTCCCCATCCGCCAATGTGAAGACAGTTATTACCGCGCTAGAACACGCCCCTGTTTACAATACCAATTACAACGCTGTGCTGGCCCTTGTGTCGAGGGTTTGGTGAGTGAGGAAGAGTATTCACAACAAGTGCAATACGCACGGTTGTTTCTAAAAGGTAAAAACAAGCAAGTTATTGATTCTTTGGTTGGCAAGATGGAACAAGCCAGTATTGATCTTCGATTTGAAGCCGCCGCTCGATATCGCGACCAGATTGGGGCGTTAAATAAGGTGCAAGAACAACAGTGGGTTAGCGGTAATCAACAAGAAATGGATGTGTTTGGTTTTGCTTATCGTAACGGTATTGCAGTTATTCAATGCATGTTTATTCGTGATAACAAACTACTTGGCAGTAAAAGTTTTTATCCAAAAGTGCCCGCTCAGTCGAGTGATGCAGAAGTGTTTCAATCTTTTGTTTTACAGTTTTACCTTGCGGGCAACAAAATTACCCCTCAGCAAATCGTGATCCCTTGCGAATTAGAAGAGCAGACCGCAATTGAGGAAATGTTAAGTAAGCAAGCTGAACGTAAAGTTCAGTTCTACAAAGGCGTAAGAGACGAAAAACGTCGTTACCTTGACCTAGCTAATACTAATGCTGAAATAGCTTTAGAGTCGCGGCAAAGTCATCAAAAATCGGTGTTTGCTCGTTATATCGAATTAGAAAAAATATTAGAATTTGAACAACCTATTCAACGTATGGAATGTTTTGATATCAGCCATACGTCTGGTCAACAAACCGTAGCATCTTGTGTGGTGTTTAACAGGGAAGGGCCCTACAAAACCGATTATCGCCGTTATAATATTGAGGGCATCACCCCTGGAGATGATTATGCAGCTATGGCACAAGCGCTGGCACGGCGTTATCGAGATGTAAAAGACGAGAGCAAAATACCCGATATTTTATTTATTGATGGCGGTAAAGGGCAACTTGCCCAAGCAGAGGCCTACTTCGACGATTGGAAACAAGACAAAAAACCATTATTAATTGGTGTGGCAAAAGGTAGCAGCCGAAAAGCGGGTTTAGAAACCCTAATAATGGCAGGTAGTCACGCTACTATACCCATGGCTGGTGACTGTGCTGCATTACATTTAATTCAACACATTCGTGATGAAGCCCACCGTTTTGCTATAACAGGGCACAGGCAAAGACGTCAAAAAGAAAAAACTACCTCAAAGTTACAGACCATTCCGGGAGTGGGTTCAAAAAGAAGGCAAAATTTACTAAAATATATGGGGGGCTTACACGGAATATTACAGGCTAGCAAAGGCGAGATTGCTAATGTGCCGGGTATTAGTGCACAACTTGCCGAAATTATTTATGATCATATTCACAATTGAGCTTTGAAATTATTCACTGCTTGTGGGTTAATGACTTTGTTTTAAAGCCTAATACACTTATTTTACAATTACAGGGATATAGAGAAGTTAGATGTGGACTGTTCCAAATATCATTACCATGGTCAGAGTGCTACTTATACCTGTGTTTGTTTTTGTCTATTTTTTAGATTGGAAATGGGCACATCAAGCGGGCGCCTTTATATTTTGGTTTGCGGCCATCACAGATTGGTTTGACGGTTACCTAGCGCGAAAGTTAAACCAAACCAGCGCTTTTGGTGCGTTTTTAGATCCTGTGGCCGACAAGCTCATTGTGGCTGCCGCCTTATTGTTAATTACCCATAGCTACGAGACACCTTGGATAACTTTGCCGGCAATATTATTAATGTCTCGGGAAATCTATATCTCAGCGTTAAGAGAATGGATGGGACAACAGGGCAAACAAGACTTAGTCAAAGTATCTTTTATAGGTAAATCTAAAACCATGGCACAAATGTTAGCGTTAATTGGTTTATTGTCAGAAATGGAATATTTTATGGGTATACAAATATATTGGGTGTCATTGGGATACATACTATTGTATTTTGCCGCAATATTGTCATTCTGGTCAATGCTGGTTTATACAAAAGCCGCATGGGATGATCAGAAAAATGTGTAAAGCTTTCATCAATAAATTCCTTTTGTGCAATTTTAGCGCGTTTCAGTCAAAATTCAGCCAGTCAGTTCAAAAACCTGCTTTTTGTGGTTGACACATAATACTTTGAATGTAGAATGCAGCCTCAGATTTAGGGAGCCAAGCGAAACACACGCAAAGCAAGCAACTAAACTGAAACAGAATGAAGAGTAAATTATGCGGGAATAGCTCAGTGGTAGAGCACAACCTTGCCAAGGTTGGGGTCGCGAGTTCGAATCTCGTTTCCCGCTCCAATTTCTTTTTTTTTGAAGATTATCTGTAGAATAGCGTTTTATTTTACAAATCGTATATCGCGGAATGGCGGAATGGCAGAATGGCTATGCAGCGGATTGCAAATCCGTGTATCTCGGTTCGACTCCGGGTTCCGCCTCCATATATACTTAGCAATACCAGCTTGTAGTAATACAAGTATCCCCCGTTGCCCGGGTGGTGAAATTGGTAGACACAAGGGATTTAAAATCCCTCGTTCGTAAGGACGTGCCGGTTCAAGTCCGGCCCCGGGCACCATTTCCCTTATAAATAAGGGGTTCAAAGCAAGTAAAGCATACACCTACCCAAAAACTTACCATCTAATTTTATTTAAAATAAATCTTAAAAAAGATTATTTGGTTTTGTACCAAGCTATTAATTACGCTCATCCACGCGAAGCAAAGCTATGATATTCTGGCTTGTCTATATCATCATCTTGAATATGTTTGTGTTCTGGTTTGCAAATTATCTGTTTGGGTAAGATTTTGATTAATATAAATAATTTAATTTTAGCCGGACTGGACTTTTTAAAATCAAGCGCTACATTTAAACAGTTCGTCTAGTTAATTCCTGAAGTAATGAACATGTGTATGGGTGCTTCATCGACACCCATACACAACCTAAACTAGCACTTAAAAACCACACTATGATATTACTCACTAACCACAAATAAAAAATTAGCGGTTAAAGCTGGTTTGATATCATTTTCAAAAAGGAATTAGAAGTATGGAAGAAGTTTTATTTGAAGTGCAAGGTTCGGCTGCACAACCTTACGGTGTTATTTTTGTTAAGAGAAGTGAAAATAATTTATCAGTTTATTGTTCATGTCCCGCGGGTGAAAATGGTCAATATTGTAAGCACCGCTTTTCAATTCTTGGCGGACATACAAAAAATATTGTCAGTGATAATCATGACCAAGTTAAATTAGTACAATCTTGGCTTTCAGGAACAGATGTTGAAAGTGCATTAATTCAAATGCGGGAATTAGAAATTAAAGCGGCACAAATTAAAAAAGAACTATCAGCATCAAAAAAAGCTGTAGCGAAAGCAATGAGATATTAGCTTTTTAGCTCCCTTTGGCGCTTCCCACATTACGCCATTCCTAAGCATTGAATTTAGGATAGCCACCATCTTTCTGATATAGACGATGATAGCCACTTTTTTAGGTTTTCCAGCTGCTACTAATCGTTGATAAGTCTCCTTGAAAACAGGATTACTTTGAATGGCAGACATCATGGCCATGTATAAAACGGTTCGAACTTGATGTCTTCAACCTTGTATTTTTCTATGTCCTTTATATCGACCACTTTCTCGATTCATAGGCGCCACACCGACTAATGCAGACGCTTTTTTGCTGCTGATATAACCTAACTCAGGCAAGTTACTGATGATGATGGCAGAAGCTATTTTACCGATACCTTTCATGCTTTGAAGTATGATGTTCTTTCCTGAGTTTTGATGTAATTGATATCATAATATTGCCCAATTAAGTTGTTCCGTATTCTGCGCTAGTGTTTATAGTTTATAGTTTATAGGATTTATAGAGACTCTAACGGCTTTGAAGTGAACTCATATTACTTAACACAATCCTTAACCATCCTATTAATAATCCGTTTCTCTGATTGAATACAAGACAGTTTATACTGAGCCATCACAGAGTTAAAACGAGCTATATATTCACATCTATAAGATTGGTTAGGGGGCAACCATTCATCAAGCCCTTTTGCTCCTTTTTGATGGTTTAAAGAAGCATTAACAAGCAAAAGATTATCATAGTCATTAGCAAGCTGCTTTTTACATTTCCGGCTCCATTTATCACCACCAAGACCATCGCGTTTCAGTAGCAAGAAGCTTAAGTTTTAGCAAATTAGAATATATATATGCAACTGCAAAAAACAAGGCGCCTAAAAATGAACTAAAGCGCCTTAATTTTATTATGCGAGATTAGGTGGGATTTATAATTTCTTACATTTGTTTATAATTTGAGCAGTTTCAATAGCCTGAACTTCACCTTTCCACTGAGCCACATCACCTTCATAATCTCCAGTGAATGCACTAACAGGTATTAGTGCCAAAAATACTCCTCCCGCATCAATATTTGCTTTTGTATCTTGTTTATTTGAAAAGTCAGAAAGTTTGTATCGAGCATCGATTAATTGAGTTACAAGTCCTTCACAAGTTAAGCCAGTGTATTTTTCATGAGCTACATGCTGAGCAGTTATCCCCTCTGGTCTATTTGCACAACTTGAAATAATTACTAAAGTTAAAGTAGAAGCTATTAGAATTTTAAACATACAACATTCCTTATTATTTATTATTTTATGATTAAAAAGAGGGCTAAAGAAATGAACATAAGAATTGAAAAATCCGTTTACTAAAGACGCTTTTTTAAGCACTAAATCTTTAATTACTACAGAAGATATCTGAGCATTTACTGCCAAATTTTCGAACATAAATTATATGCTCTAAATGTGTTTGTCGAATATATCCGCAGTGCCCAAGCCACACTGTTTGACTCATATCGATACCTTCCGCATTAAGTAAATCTGGAAAATAAAAACCAGCAAACAGCTTTCGTCAATGCCCGCTGTTAGCGCTTTCCTGCCAGCCATATTAGCTCCAGCTTTCGAAATAATTGTTTGTGATATTGAGCGCCAAATAGTTTAAATTTACACCTCTGACAACTCAGGAAGTTTCTTTAATCTCTAAGACGCAACTGACAATCTTTTTGACTCGTAATACTCTTGAGCTAGTCCCTCTTACATTACCAGTAACTAGTTGGAATATTATGTTTTATAAAACGTTAAATGGCCTTAAAACTTTATCAAATCTATTTTCTAATATCACGGCATTATAAATCATAATATACTCAAGACTTTTAAGAGATACATGATGTTATGCAGCAAAAAAAAGCGTTAATAGTTAAAAGTTTCGCGGTTGTATTGTTAAGCCTAAGTCTTGCAACTTTGATCTATGCAGTACTAATACAAGATATTGTACAGTTACAAACGCGGAATATTGGCTTTTACTTACCCATATCTTTGCTTGGTTCTCTCACTGTGTTGCTTTTACTCTTGGCGAGTATGCTTAAAAAGTTCAAGGGAATGCCCGCCTCGCTGACTATTTATGCGCTAAGTCTCCCTCTAGGTCTTCTTTGGTCTATCACCGAATATTTGTTCCTAATGTCCAATATGAGTGAAGATATTACCTATGCTGCTGTTCAAACAACCTATGTTGTTTTACCCGTTTTATATGCAGGGGTTTTATGTGCGCTAGCTTATTATGTTTATGATGATGAAATCCCACAAGGTATAACTAGATTTCAGCCCAACTGCGACCTGTATCTTGCCGGCGTTTTAATTTTAATTGTTTTAGTCTACGCACCTTTTAGGATTGGTTTTGACGAGGGGTTCAGCTTCTTTTTTAGTGAAAAAAGCGTACTGATCATCTTGGCTCTATCTGTTTTTCGGATAGCAATTAGTGTTTATAAAGATGGAATCAAAAGAGTTTACAGGACAAAGGTTTTAGAACAATTAAAGGATATAGGTTTAGTCGCCACATTAATTGGCGCAGCGTATACCGCAACATTTTACACAGCACTGTCCAGACTCAATGATCCCACTTATCTTGGGCCCGCAGTTCATACTGGAATTTCATTGATTTATTATGGTCTGCTGATCTATAGCCTCGCTGTCACTCTACTCTTAAATAGGGGTGAGAAAACAATTGCTCGGATAGGTCGCCAAAATTGGCATATTGCTGAAGCCTATGCCTTTGTGTTATTCGTGACATTCGCGCCGAAATCATTCTTTGATATTATGGCTAGCTTTTAATGGTTCGCAGATAAACAGCTCTATTGATTCTTGGTCGCGATTATCTTTAATCCATTATTAGGCCTCCCATCAATAATGTCTATGGCCACTTTGTAGACCTTCACTGAATAATTAATTCAATAATAAAAGACCTGAAAAGTGGGCACTAGCATTTCCAAAAATATCGTCTAACCGACTTTTTCAATGAGTGCCTGCGCAATACCTGTAAAAGCCGTTAGTTTTTAATGAATTAGCGATACTGTTCTGTAGATTGAGTTTTGCTTAAAAAGCACCATATATATTTTATAGACTATTAGCTACTGTGATTTAAACAACTGGCATTGTAGTATCTACATTGAAGACAGCAATTATCTCTATTGATGTTATCGAACCTTAAATTCACCATGCGGCTCCAAAATATGATAATAGTTCAAAACACATTTCACTTGTTAAGCAAATCGAAGTCAGAAGTTATTGATTTGATGAAGAACATGGTTCTGCTGTCCAGAAAAGAACAAGGCTGCATCAGTTACGAGTATTTCGAAGGTATCACCGATTCCAATCAGATCATTTTGTTACAGGAATGGGAGAACGCCGCTAGTCTACAAGGCCACTATCAGACTGAGCACATGGATTATTTTATGAGCAAACTGATTCACCATCTCGAGAAGCCAATCATTACCCGCAGTTATTTGACCCAAGAAGAGAATGCTGATGTCGCCGCCAAAAAGAGCAGCGAAAAGTCCAAACCTCAACAAACCTTTCACTAAGCAGCGACTCTTTTTTACGGCGCCGGGAAAGTTCTGCGGTGTCACAGCTGCTAATTTTTGAATTATTGCGCTAAGAATTATAAAGCGACCTACCATAATATCAAAACCTAACAGTACCACTCTATCTTAAAACCACTGCTCCATGTTTGTATTTAATAAATCTTCACTTTAACCTCATCTGTCGCTGATATGTTTTATGGTACTGTACACTTTTTATTTTACGACTAAATAAATTCTACTTTTTTAAGGTATATACGTTTTATGTGTTTTTTTATTCCTTTAGGAATGTGACTATATTTGTCATTACCATCAATATGTTAGGGGCGTTTGAAACGCGAGCCAATCAACCTGAAACTATTGCTAAAACTGGTGTAAATGTCACTCAGCAATCGCCAGAAAGAGACAACTTACACTATGACAATGTACATCAAGATGGCCATGGTGATGATGAGAAACACCATGAACATGATGAAGGGGTGGAATCTATTCTGGTGTTATCTACGCGTTTGGGGAGATCGGTAAACGATGAGCCTATTCGTGTTGAAGTTATCGTGCGTGAAGAGCTTGAAGAAAAAGCCATAATGCGTCCGGGTAATATTTCTATGCTGGTAGCCGAAACGGGTGGGGTGCGTGTGCAAACTACGTCGCCGGCTCTGGGCAGTGCAAACATTCGTTTGCAGGGATTATATGGTCGCTACACTCAGTTGCTTAACGACGGTTTGCCACTTTATGGCGGTCAGGCCTCTTCGATTGGGCTGTTGCAAATACCTCCAACTGACCTCGCTAGCGTAGAGATCATTAAAGG
>Ga0209199_1005503_pt1 | contig 11061 bp, 8 predicted proteins | sample COGITO_mtgs_1105_7_FD_184805 | JGI IMG/M metagenome (GOLD analysis project Ga0209199, IMG submission 184805) | Pelagic marine microbial communities from North Sea - COGITO_mtgs_110523 (SPAdes) (version 2) | ecosystem: Environmental > Aquatic > Marine > Epipelagic ...
AGATCATTTAATTTTTCTTTAAATGCATGTCGTCCAGAATGCTTTCCCATTACCAATGAAGTTTTTTTAACCCCCACACTATCAGGTGTCATAATTTCATAAGTTTCTCTATTTTTAAGCATTCCATCTTGATGAATGCCTGCTTCATGAGCAAAAGCATTTTTTCCAACAATTGCCTTATTAAATTGAACTGGAAATGTTGCATTAGAGACAACTTTTGAAGCTTTACTTAATAATTCAGTTTTAATTCCTGTTGTAAAAGGCATTAAATCATTTCTTGTTCTTATAGCCATTACAATTTCTTCAAGTGCAGCATTACCTGCTCTTTCACCAATACCATTAATTGTACACTCCACTTGTCTTGCACCAGCCTGAACTCCAGCCAAAGAATTTGCTACTGCTAATCCTAAATCGTTATGACAGTGAACAGATAAAATAGCTTTATCTATATTTGGAACTTTGTTTTTTAAAGTTGTAATAATTTTAGTAAATTCTGATGGAATTGTATAACCAACAGTATCAGGAATATTTATTGTTTTAGCACCACCGCTGATTGCTGTCTCAACTATCTTACACATAAAATCCATGTCTGTTCTAGTTCCATCTTCACAAGACCATTCAACATCATCTGTTAAATTTCTTGCATAAGTTACACTTTCTTTTATTGCATCCACAACTTGTTCTGGAGATTTGTTTAACTTAAATTTCATATGAAGTGGACTTGTTGAAATAAAAGTATGAATTCTAAATCTTGGAGCAGCTTTTAATGCCTCATGACACGCATCTATGTCTTTTTTACTAGCTCTTGATAATCCACATGGAATTGAATTTTTTAAAATTTTACTTATTGCTGTTACAGCCTCAAAATCACCTGGAGAAGCTATTGGAAATCCTGCTTCAATAATATCAATTCCTAATTCATCAAAAATTCTTGCAATTTGAATTTTTTCCTCAATACTCATTGATGCGCCAGGCGACTGTTCACCATCTCGCATCGTAGTATCAAATATAATAACTTTATCTTTGTCGCTCATAACCAATAATTTTTAGAAAAACTATAATACAATCTATAATAGAGAATGCAAAATATTTAGTTGAATATCAGTAATAATCTGGACGTTTTAGGTCATCAGACTATTAATTATAGATAGACTCAATTTTTGGCATCAGTCGTAAAAGCTCTTTTGAATATTCGTGCTTAGGTTCTAAAAATAATTTTTCTGTATCTGATACTTCACATAATTTTCCATTTCGTAAAACTCCAATTCTATCACACATCTGGCGTACAACTGGTAAATCATGGCTAATAAATAAAATTGTCAAATTAAGTTGCTCTTGTAGGTCTTTTAATAAATTTAATATTTGAGCTTGAATACTTACATCTAAAGCCGAAGTTGGTTCATCACAAACAAGAAGTCTGGGTTGTGTGGCAAGTGCCCGTGCGATAGATATCCTTTGTCTTTGTCCACCTGAAAATTCGTGAGAATATCTTGTTGATGATTTTTTTGAAAGCTCAACTGACTCAAGCAAATCATTAATATAATTATCTAAATCGTTATTTGTAATTTTTGGATTATGAAGTTTAATTGGTTCTGCAATAATATCTTTTACTTTTAACCTGCCATTAAGTGAAGAATAAGGATCTTGAAAAATCATTTGAATTTGTTTTCTAAAATTCATCATTTCACTATTCTTTTTTATCTTTGTTATACAAACCTTATCAAAAAATATTTCTCCAGAAGATGGTTTAAATAAATTAACAATCATTTTAGCAATAGTTGATTTTCCACTACCACTCTCTCCAACTAATCCAAATGATTCTCCTTCTTTTATATTAAAAGAAACATCATCAACAGCCATTACTGTGTTTTTTGAAGCCTCAGTAAACATGCCTTCTTGAAATGTCTTTTTAAGATTTTTTATTTCAATTAAATTTTGGGAAGTTAAATTTTTTTTATTCCATCTATCTAAGATTTTAATGTTTGTGATTTTTTCATTATTTTCTTTTTTTTCCATTATCTTAAATCTTGAAATCTTTTTATTTGTTGGAGGTACTGAGCTAATAAGACTTTTTGTATAAATTTCTTTTGGGTTTGTAAGTATTTCTTTTGTTAAACCGATCTCTACTAAATCTCCATTTTTCATTACCGCAACTCGATCAGCTGTTTCAGAAATTACTCCCATATCATGTGTAATCAAAATTACAGCTAAATTTCTTACTTTAGTTAAAGTTTTAATTAATTCAAGAATCTGTGATTGTATTGAAACATCAAGTGCAGTTGTTGGTTCATCAGCAATTAGTAAGTCTGGCTCACAACATAGCGCTAAAGAAATTACAACTCTTTGTCTCATACCACCAGAAAACTGATGAGGGTAATTATCAAATCTATTTTTAGCATCTTTAATACCAACCTCTTGAAGTAGAGTAATTGCTCTATCTTTAGATTCTTTAAAATTGAAATTTAAATGTGTTTGAATAGTTTCAATAAGCTGTTCTCCTATAGTTAAAAGAGGATTTAATGAAGTTTGGGGGTCTTGAAAAATTAACCCAATTTTTTTTCCTCTATATTTTAATATATCTTCCATGTTTTCATGAATGTTAATCCCATCTAAGATTACTTTTCCTCCAGAAATTTTTCCTGGTTCATCAATAAGATTTATTATTGCGCTTCCTAATGTGCTTTTCCCAGAGCCTGACTCACCTACCAGACCAAGTATTTCACCTTTTTTTACATCAAAATTAATATTTTTAACTGCATTTACAGTCTCTTTTCTCATTCTGTAATTAACACTCAGGTTATCAATTTTTAAAAAACTCATTAGTTCAACTTTGGATTTAGAGTATCTCTCATCCAATCTCCTAAAAGGTTAATTGAAAATGCTAAAATAACTAAAAATATTGCAGGAAAAAAAGTTATCCACCATTCTCCTGAAAATAAAAAGTCATTTCCAATTCTAATCAAAGTTCCTAAGGATGGCGTTGTAGGTGGAACACCTACTCCTAAAAAACTCAAAGTTGACTCTGCAATTATAGCAAGTGCTAATCCTATCGTTCCAATTACAAGGATGGGTCTTAGTATATTTGGTAAAATATGTTTAAACATTATCTTAATATTTGGAACTCCAATAATTGTTGAAGCCGAAATATAGTCTTTATTTTTTTCTACTAACGTTGCTGCTCTTGACACTCTTGCAAATTGTGGCCATTCAGAAATTCCTATTGCAAAAATTAATACATAAATTGCCATTTCATCATGTAATTCTTTTGAAATCACACCTCTTGCAATACCATCAACTAGTAAAGCCATCAAAATACTAGGCACTGTTAACTGCACATCTGTTATTCTCATTACTATCATTTCATATTTTCCGCCAAAGTATCCAGCAGTCAATCCTAAGAAAACTCCTAAAATTAAACTAAATAGAATGGCTGCAAAACCAACTATTAAAGAGATGCGAGATCCATACAATATTGTTGATAACATATCCCTGCCCTGTCCATCTGTTCCTAATAAAAATTTTGACATACCATCCTCTTCCCAAGAAGGAGGTGTGAATGCTTCCATTAAGTCGAGACTTGATGGGTCAAATGGATTAAATGGTGCGATAAGTTCTACAAAAAATGAACTGAAAAAAATAATTATCAATATTGTAGTCGATACAATTGCTGTAGGGGATTTTATAAAAGCAAAATATATATCACTGTCTCTAATTCTGTCTATAAACGATAAGTTTTTATTATCCATTTGCACTTTCAGACTTCATTCTAATTCTTGGATCAATAAAATAATAAAGAATGTCTACAATGAAATTTATCATTACAAATATAAATGCAATGAAAACTAAATAAGCTGACATTATAGGAATATCTACAAACTTAACTGCCTGAATAAAAAGAAATCCCATACCTGGCCATTGAAAAACTGTTTCAGTTATTATTGAAAAAGCTACAAGTGTTCCAATATTAATTCCTGCTATTGTAATCACAGGTATTAATCCATTTTTTAAAGCATGTTTATATTGAATACTTTTTTCACTAATTCCTCTAGCTCTTGCAAATTTTATATAATCTGTTTGTAGTATTTCCATCATCTCTGCCCTAACAAGTCTTATAATATAAGTCATTTGAAAAAGGCTTAATGTAACTGATGGTAAAATTATTGCTTTAAGTCCAGAGATAGTTAAAAGCCCAGTAGTCCAAAAACCAATATCAATCACTTCTCCTCTTCCAAAAGAAGGTAAGACACCTAAGATTACTGCAAAAAGATATATGAACAAAATTCCTATCACAAAAGTAGGCAAAGAAACTCCAAGCAAAGAGACGGCTAAAATAATATTACTCACAAAGCTTTTTCGATTTATTCCAGTATAAACTCCTAATAAAGTCCCAAATACAAGGGCAATTAAAGACGAAATAAAAACTAACTCTAATGTTGCTGGTAACCTTTCTGATATTAATTCAGAGACAGGCCTTCTCAGTTGATAAGAAATCCCAAAATTTCCTTTTGATGCATTCTTAACAAATCTGGTAAATTGAACTGGGATGGGATCATTTAAGCCTAAAGTTTCTCTTATCTCTGCTCTCTCAAGATCTGATGTTTCTTCGCCAACCATATTATTAACTGGATCACCTACAAAAGTAAAAAGTGAGAATGACACAAAGGCCACAACAAGCATAACCAATATTGATTGAAATAATCTTTTAAAAAAATACTTTGTCAAAATATGAAATGTTTTTTTGGATATAAGCCCTTTTAAAATTAAAAGGGCTTATATTAAATTTATTAGTTTTTGCTCGAAAATCTGAACAAAGGTTCGTTATTAGGTCTGATAGGGACATTTACATTTTTTGCAGATGCCCAAGAAATTACTTGGTGATGTAAAGGAAGATATGAAATATCATCTTTTACAATTTTCCAAGCTTCTGCAATTGCAGCATTTCTTTTGTCTAAATCTACTTCACCTTCCATAACTTTGATTAACTCATCAACTCTAACATCACTAAAGTTAACTCTGTTCCAGCTTGCTCCAGTGTCATATAGGTAATGAAATACATAATGACTATCTAAAGTAGGAACACCCCAACCAAGCATGTAAAAATCACCTTTTTTATTTTTTAGCTCTTTAAAGTGTTTACTTTTAGTTTGAGAGTTAAGAGAAACGTTAACACCAATTTTACCAAACATTCCAACAACTGCTGTACAGATTGCTTCATCATTTACATATCTGTCATTTGGACATCTTAGCTCAACATCAAAACCATTAGGATATCCAGCATCAGCTAAAAGTTTTTTTGCTGCTTCTGGATCATATGCTAATCGTTTATCAAGGTCTTCTGTGTAACCTGTTACTCCTGGAAATGTAATTATTCCTGCTGGTTCACTTAAACCCCTCATAACTTTTTTCTTAATCGCCTCTATATCAATTGCTTGATAAAGCGCCTGTCTAACTTCCTTCTTTTTAAAAGGATTATCACCTGTATTTCCAGATCTAAGTTCATCTGCTCCTTGATCCATCCCAAGAAAAATTGTACGCATCTGTGGAGTACTTACAACTTTATGTCCTGCAGAGCCTCCAATACGTCCCAAATCTTGAACAGGTGCATCTGTAACAAGATCAATTTCTCCAGATAATAAAGCAGCAACTCTAGTTGCAGCGTTAGCTATAGGAAGTAATTCAATTGAAGTAAGATTATGCTCAACTTTACCCCACCATTTTTTATTTTTTTTAAAAACAGTTTTTGTATTAGGCTCTCTTAAAGTAATTTTAAAAGGACCTGTTCCCATTGCATTAACTGATGCATAAGTTTCTTGTGATGCATTCCAGTTTTGTGGAGCAATTGAAAAATTTTCTGTAGCCCAAGCTTTTGAAATTACAAATATATTAGATAATTGATTTAAAAGAATTGGATTTGGTTCTGCTGTATCAATTTGAATTGAATAATCATCAATTGCTTTAACTGCAGAAATTGAACTTATATATTCTTTAAAATCAGATGTTGGTAGTTTTGCTCTTAAAATACTAAAGACTACGTCTTCAGATGTCATTTTTGTACCATCAGAAAATTTCACATCTTTTCTTAAATTAAATACCCATGTTGTTGGACTAGTAGCTTTCCAGTCTGTTGCTAATTGGGGTACAATTTGCATGTCAAGAGCTCGAGTTACAAGCGCTTCATAAACCTGTCTTGATACTTGTGTAGTTGGTCCTTCGTTCTGAGCATGAGGATCAAGTGTTAAGCTATCACCTGCCATTGACCATTTAATATTTTTAGCCCATGCTGAAGAAAATCCAAATACTAGCGTTATTGTTAATAGTATTTTTATTAAACTTTTAATTTTCATTATTTCACCTCTTTTTATTTAATTTTAAAAAGTATAGGTGAAATAATTTAATTTTACAAATTCGTGTGGAGGTAGAAATTTTTAATAAAATTTAGCTTTTATCGCTATCTACTAATTTTTTCTTACTAATCCAAGGCATCATAGCTCTAAGCTCTGCACCAACTTTTTCGACAGGATGTTCTGCAAGTTTAGCTCTTGTTGCTAAAAAGTTTTTTTGACCATTTTTACACTCATCCATCCATTCTTTAGTGAATTTACCTGATTGTATATCTGTTAATACTTCTTTCATTCTTTTTTTAGTCTGTTCCTTATCTATAATTCTTGGTCCAGCAACATACTCTCCATACTCAGCAGTATTTGAGATAGAATAATTCATATTTGCAATTCCGCCCTCATAAATTAAATCAACAATTAATTTTACTTCATGAACAGTTTCAAAATATGCCATCTCAGGTGCATAACCAGCTTCTGTTAAAGTTTCATAACCATTTTTAATTAACTCGACTAACCCACCACAAAGAACTGTCTGTTCTCCAAATAAATCAGTTTCAACTTCATCTTTAAATGTTGTTTCTATAATTCCTGATCTTCCACCACCCACAGCTGAAGCATAAGATAAAGCAAGGTCTCTTGCTTTTCCTGACCCATCTTGGTGAACAGCAAACAAGCATGGCACACCACCACCTTTTTCATATTCGCTTCTAACTAAATGTCCAGGACCTTTAGGTGCAACCATAAAGACATCCAAATCTTTTCTAGCTTTAATAAGATCATAATGAACATTTAAACCATGAGCAAATGCTATACTCGTTCCCTCTTTAACTCTTTGTTCAATGTGATTTTTATAAATTTCAGCCTGTAGTTCATCTGGTGTTAATATCATAACAACATCGGCCCATTCTGCTGCATCTGACAAATTCATTACTTTCAAGCCTTTTGATTCTGCTTTAGCAGCACTTGATGATCCATCTCTAAGAGCAACAACAATTTCTTTAACACCACTATCTTTTAGATTTAAAGCATGAGCGTGCCCTTGACTTCCATAGCCAAAAATTGCTATTTTTTTGTTCTTAATTAAATCTACATCTGCGTCTTTTTCATAAAACATTTTCATTATATTCTCCTTTTAATTAATTAAAAATTTCTGCACCTCTAGTCATTGCAACCGCTCCAGTTCTTGAGGCACTAATAAGACCAAATGGTTTTAAAATCTTTGTCACACTATCTATTTCTCTTCTTAAAGCTGTTATTTGAATTACAGCAGATTTGTTTGTCTTATCTAATATAACTGGATCGTATTTTTTACAAGCATTTAAAGCCTTCTTAATTTTATTAGAGTTTGCAACGATTTTTAATAGGGCCATTTCTCTAAATATAACTTTTTTATCTTCTCGTTTAAAATTTCCAACTTTATGAACTGGAACTAGCTTCTTTAATTGTAATACAATTTGCTCAATAACTTGAGGGGTTCCTGTTGTTACTATGGTTATTCTAGAAAGATTATTTTTTTGATCTACTTCTGCTACAGCTAAAGACTCAATATTATAGCCTCTGCCTGAAAATAAACCAACCACTCTTGATAATACACTTGCTTCGTTATCAACCCAAACAACAATTATATGAGTATCAATTTTACCTAATTTACTAGGTGTACTGTATGCTGATTTAGATTTTGCCATTTTAAACTAAAGATTTCCCTTTACCTGTGATTTTATTTTCTTCTTGGTCCTTAGGTCCTAACAGCATTTGATTATGTGGTTTTCCAGAAGGTATCATTGGATAACAATTCTCTGCTTGATCAACATGACAATCAAAAATTACTGGTCTGTCTATATTGATCATTTCTTCAATTTTTTCATCTAATTCATCTGGATTTTCTGCTCTAATACCAACACAACCATAAGCTTCAGCTAGTTTTACAAAATCTGGTAATGCCTCTGAGTAACTTTCAGAGTAATTTTTTTCATGAAGTAATTCCTGCCACTGTCTAACCATTCCCATATATTGATTATTCAAAATGAATATCTTTATTGGCAAATTGTACTGAACTGCAGTTGAAATTTCCTGCATGGTCATTAAAATTGATGCTTCACCAGCAATATCTACAACTAGCTTTTTAGGATGTGCAACTTGCACTCCTATTGCAGCTGGCAACCCGTAACCCATAGTTCCAAGTCCTCCAGATGTCATCCACCTATTGGGCTTATTAAATTTATAGTGCTGTGCTGCCCACATCTGATGTTGTCCAACTTCAGTAGTAATATATGTATCCTGGTTTTTTGTTAATTCATAAAGTCTTTGAACAGCATGTTGAGGTTTAATAATTTTATCACTATTTATAAAGTTTAAAGATTGTTTGGTTCTCCATTTTTGAATTTGTTGCCACCATTTAGATATTTTTTGTTTATTTGATTTTTCTAAATTTAAATTTTTCTTTTTTAAAGTTTTTGTAGTTGACTTTATTACATCACCAACATCACCAACAATAGAAAGGTCAACTTTTACAATTTTATTTATTGATGAGGGATCAATATCAATATGGACTTTTTTAGATTTTGGAGAAAACTCATCTATCTTTCCTGTGATACGATCATCAAATCTTGCACCTATATTAATTAATAAATCACAATCATACATTGCATTATTAGCCTCATAAGTTCCATGCATACCAAGCATTCCTAAAAATTGATTATCATCTCCAGGATAAGCGCCTAGTCCTTGCAAAGTTGATGTAATAGGAAATCCTGTTATAGCTACTAATTCTCTTAAAAGTTCACTTGCCTTTGGGCCTGAATTAATTACTCCACCTCCAGTATAAAAAACTGGTTTAGAGGCTTTTTTCATTAAGTCTACTAATTGATCAATTTCTTTTTGATTAAATCTATTAAGAGCTTTTCCATTTAATTTTTTTTCTTTTTTAGGTTTGAAGTATTTTGCTTTTGCAAACTGAATATCTTTTGGAATATCAACTAATACTGGTCCTGGTCTTCCAGTTGTTGCAACTTCAAATGCCTCATGCATTATTCTTGGAAGATCATTAATATCTTTAACTAACCAATTGTGTTTTGTGCACGGCCTAGTAATTCCTGTGGTGTCACATTCCTGGAAAGCATCTGTTCCAATTAAGTGTGTAGGTACTTGTCCTGAAATACAAACTAAAGGAACTGAGTCCATATAAGCATCTGTTAATGCTGTAACAACATTTGTTGCACCTGGACCAGAGGTTACTAATACAACACCTGGTTTTCCAGATGATCTTGCATAACCTTCGGCCGCATGACCAGCGCCCTGTTCATGTCTAACTAAAATATGTTTTATTGATGGATGATTTTTTAACTCATCATAAATAGGAAGTACCGCTCCACCTGGATAACCAAAAATATGATCTACCTTTTGATCTTCCAAACATTTAAATACGATTTCAGCACCTGTGTATAAATTACCCATTTGGGCAATCTAGCTGAAGTTGTGCTCATTGGTCAAGTTTAAGAAGTGATTATTTTAATCTTTTTATAAAATCATCAATCCTTGTTGGTTTAATTTTTTTCCATGATGTCATCCTGGTTCTGGCCCAAGTAGCTTGTCTTTTAGCGTATTGTCTTGTTTTAATTGATATTAATTCTTTTGCTTCATCTAAGGTGACTTCATGATTTAGATACTGTGTCAATTCGGCAATCCCAATTACCTTATTTACACTCTGATCTTTTCTAATTTTTAGTTTAAGAAACTTTTTAACTTCATTTATAGCTCCACCATTTATCATGTTGAGAGTTCTTAGATTAATTCTTTTGATAAGCTTTTCTCTTTTTGTTTCAATATAAAGTTTTAAAAAATCACTGTTTTTAAATTCAGATACAGTCCTAGCTAACCAATCATACATAGAAATATCTGTATAAGATTTAATCTCATATGCTCTTATAGATCTTTGTGTATCATTTGGATCAAATTTATCTTTAACTTTAGGATCTAGCTTTAAAAGTTTTTTATAGAATTTTTTTTGTCCTTCTCTTTTAGACATTAGTCTAACTTTATTTCTAAACTTAAGAGGTATCTCTGGAATTTTAACCAGACCATTAATCAATGATTGAAAATATAAACCAGTACCACCAACTAAAATTGGAATTTTTTTCTTTTTTTTAATATTTCTTATTTTTTTAATTACAAGCTCTAACCATTGCCCAGTTGAAAATTTTTTATTTAAATCAACAACTCCATAAAGATGATGTTTAATATCTTTTTGTTCTATTTTATTTGGTCTTGCAGTTAAGATTTTTAAAATCTTATAAACCTGCATGCTATCAGCATTGATGATTTCTCCTTGAATTTTTTTTGCAATCTTGACAGCAAAATTTGACTTGCCTGAAGCGGTTGGACCTGAAATTAAGACAATTTTGGACTGTTTGTCCATTATCAATCTAGCTTAACACCAATATATCTTCTTTGGTTTTGATTATTATAAATTACAATCAAAATTGTTTTTTGATTAGATTTTAAAACTGTGTCCACAATATCTTCAAGATTTTTAGTTGATTTTATTTTTTTCTTTTGTGCTTCAACAATTATGTCTCCAACATTTAAGTAGTCTACAGGGCTATTTTTTCCAATATTTGTTATAACTAAACCTGTTGTTTGATTGGGTAGTTTTCTCTCCTTAATATCTTTATCGTTTAATGGTCTTACAATAATTTTTAATGATTTAATTTCTGAAATTTCTGGA